>Ga0209638_1001504_pt1 | contig 14877 bp, 14 predicted proteins | sample BarGraNGADG00211_FD_184490 | JGI IMG/M metagenome (GOLD analysis project Ga0209638, IMG submission 184490) | Arctic peat soil microbial communities from Barrow, Alaska - Barrow Graham LP Ref core NGADG0002-211 (SPAdes) (version 2) | ecosystem: Environmental > Terrestrial > Soil > Wetlands > Peat... | reverse complement strand
GGCGGCCGGGCGGTTGATCCGCCCGCCGCGCATCATTGCATAACCTCCAGAGGTTCGTAGCCTTCGGACACGAAGGCGGTTGTTTGAACAGCCCATTCGAGCTGGTCGATCTCGGTAATGAGTGCATCGGCTAAGAGATAGTCATCGTGGATCAGATCTCCGTTGGCTGAGCGCTTTCCTTCGGGCACTCCCCAGCGGAGCAGCTTGCCTGGTCCGGGTAGGATCTCAGATTGACAGGCGGAGTATTGGTCTCTTACGGCATCGGTCAAGGCACAATCGTGGAGCCGGCCTGTCTCGATGATGGCGATATAGCGCCATCCCATTTCAGATTTCACCACGGAAGAAAACTTGACCGGCAGTACCCGGGTTGGAAAGGCCTTGTCCAGCAGCGCCCAAAGACCTTCACCCACTCCGGTCGCATCGATAACGATGTACTGAGGGTTCCACGTCTCAGCCAGGTTCTTCAGGATCCCGAAGACCTTCAAATGATTTAGACCTGTCCACTGCTGACGGTTGACAAACCGGTAGGTTGGCTTTTGCAGAGTGGCAAGGCTGCTGGTGTCGATAGTGGCGATCGTCAGAGACACACTGTCACGGCCTGGATTGGTAAGGGGTGCATCGTCCTCGAGCGACATACGGGCTTCATCCTGACCGGCCACGTCGAGCAGGAAGGCATAAGGTCGGACTTGCTTAACAAGCCCCACCCCCCGCGAATGATTCGGGGCTTCACCGAGAACCCCACCCCGGCCCTCCCCCTTTGCAAGTGCCCCAAAAGAACTGGGGCAGGCTGCAAATGGAGAGGGAGAATCTTGTGGTGGTTCGTCAGCCTGCATGAGGAGGAGGCGGGCAGCAGTGAACATGCCGACCTGAGCGTCGATCTCCTCGCAAAAATACTGAGTGCGGACAATAGGGTGGTCCCGGCCAAGGTGGGCGATCTCGGAGCGGAGGAAATCGGCATAGGAGGGAACCTCCTGAGCAACCACGTCGCCGGGGACGACCCAGAGACGACGGATGCCGTCAGCTTTTTCAGCGGCCCGGGCGAGGAGCGTGTGGGAGGTCCAGGAGGTGCCCCAAAAGACACGGGTGGCGTTGTGGGCGGCAGCCATGGGGGCGAAGCGTTTGTCGTACACGGAAATGTCGACATCCTGGGCTTCGTCGACAGAGATGAGGAGGTGGGCGGTCTCACCGACGACGTGAGATTTAGGATGCCCGGAGAGGAAAACCACCCGGGAGGAGCCAACGGAATATTTATGCGCCTGCGAACGTTTCCAGATGCCCTGAGTGAAGAGGTTGCGGGAGAGGACCTTTTCGAGGCGAGCCATGGCGGTGTAGCCCTGAGGATTTTGGCTGGGGGAGATGGAAAGCATATTGAGGGAGAAGCGGTGGAGGCAAGCGAGCAGGTAAGTGAACAACTGGGCCTGCAACTCGTTCTTGCCTGATTGCCGCGCGAAAACGATTACAAACGAATGACCGGATTTTGAGCGGATGGAATCGATGATGGCATTAAGGACCTGGCGCTGGTAGGTGCGCAGCTCGAGGCGGGAGGCCTTGTAAACGAAATAATCCGGATTCTTGAAAATTCTGTGGGCGGTGAGGTGGTTGTAATCCATGCGGCTGCTCCTTTGGATTTATTCGGGCGGCTTGCCATCGGTGAAAAAGGAAAGTTCGCTGGTGGTATCGTCCCAGGCAACGTAGACAGGATCGTCATGGAGGTTGAGAGCCCGGTTGCGCTGGACGAGCAGGCTGAGGGTGTTGGAGGCGCGGGATATACCGTTGAGCATGGCAACTTTTTCCGCGACAGGAAGGTCATCCTGCACCAGGAGGATGGAAGCCATCCTGTCCATGCTGGCACGGAGAAGCTGGATCTCGCCGATGTAGTCAGTGGTCTCCCATTTGACGAAGGTCTTCTTCATCGCATCGGGGAAATACTGGGCATAGAGGGCGTGCTTAAGGGCGTTGCGGTTGCCGTGCTGACCGCCGACCTTACGGCGGGGTTTTAGGTTGGGAGATTGGGAAGAGGTCATTTTTTACCAAACCTAAGAATGGTTTTTATTAGGAAAGGAACATCCTTTGACCGCAATTCGGGTGATCTGAGTGCCTCGAATGACATGACAACCAATTCGCGCTTTATACTTTTCAAAAATTGGTCCGTTGGGACGGCATCGAGCCAAGCATTCTCTTCAGGAGTAAAGGAATTTGAGTAGAACCCGTGTTTGGCAGGATGCGCAGGTTCCAGTGAGATGGAACGCGCATAGCGGCCATGTTTGTATGCATTATGGTTAACGGGCTGGGCACCGGGCTTACGAGCAGGTTTCATTTTTGACTCCTTGTTTGCATGGTTGCATCGGGCGACAATCCCGCGGGGATGCTTCGCGATGCGCCCGATGTGGCTACCTTTGGCGACTCATGTCGCCAAAGTGGTCGACGGCGTCATGACGCCGTCGACGCATGTCGAGTGGGACTGAACGCCCCACCAGGCTTGTGCGCGCATCATGGTTTAACCATCCTTGAGATAGTGATGAGCAGGGTGATAATGGAAAGCCCACCGCCGCCAATGGAGAGGGTGATCAGGAGTTTGACCTGGGAGATCACGTCACGGATCTCCTTAAGGTCGGCTTCCGTGGAGGCGCGCCAACGCTCAAGGGATTCCACCTTTTCGCGGAGGGCAATAATTTCGTTACAGGGGATGAAGTGGGTAGAAGGAAGCTTTGAACCGGGCATTGGGGTCACCTTTCACGAAAAATGTTCGCCATCGACAACTCATGTCGTCGATGTGCTTTCGAACGGCTTGAAGCCGTTCGAAAGCATACGCACGGGAAGGCTTCCTTAAAAAAGGAGCACGGGAAAGTGCGTGCCTTCCCGTGCTTGAAAGTATTCTAGAACATTTGAGCTAAGATGTCAAGTAGCAACATTCGTTCGAATTCCCCCCAATAAAACCAGGGTTAAACTCCGGCTCCTTAAAATAATATCCTCAGCCATCTGCCTGAAGAATCGGAACCCATGCTGAACGAGAATGTCAGATAAGTTTTTCTTACAGGATCAATCCAGGATGGCAACCTGTTCCAATGAAACAATTGTTCAGACTTGACAAATAGAATATTTGTTCTATAATCAAAAAACAGATTGAACCCTGGTTAATTTGAAGCATGGTACAGGGATCGGCGGTTAGAGGGAATGGCGACAAATGAACACTTTCATGGAATGGCTGGACAAGCAGAGGAAAAAGCACGGGTGGACGCGTGCAAAACTGGCAAGGATGGCGGGCGTGTCGCCCACCATCATTTATTTCATCGCCCGCGGGAAAAGGGTGCCGGGTTCATTGTTGTGCAATGGGCTGGCAGAAGCTTTGAATTTACCGCGCGAGGAAGTGTACAGGGCGGCCGGACTGCTGCTGATCTATCACCCGAAGGAGGATGTGGAACGCGGAGAGCATTATTTGGATCTGATGAAACCAGGAACAAGGAAGCTGGCGCTTGCCTATTTGGAAGAAATGCTTGGGAAAGAGGAGAGGGAGAATCCATCAAAAGGGGGTAAATGACCATCCCATCCCCTGCCAATTGCGGCGTGAGGAATCCCATTTTTCACCCCGCTTTGCCCCTCCCAGCCCCCCTTACATCCCCCCATTTTCACCCCGTAAAAACCACGGGGCAGGCATACAAAAAATGGGGGGAGATATATTTCAGTGTTCTTCAGACATTTATTATTCCAAGAATCTCGGCTTCATCCAGGTGATGTTTCCTGCCAAGCCTTTCCCACCTGGATAACATATTTTCATATTGAGACCGCATTGGCCAATGGCTATTGAAACCATCGGTCTTTTCCCTGTACTGCTCCTGCTCACAAAATCTCTTTTGTTTATCGATCAGGAATTTAGCCAAACTGTAATAGTTTCCTTCGTCGTTACCATCAAAACCAGAGAAACTTCCGTGGGGATGATCCCTTATTGCATTTGATTCATTATGAAACTTAAACCCTTCGATATCCCGGTAAAGGGAAAGGATATCCAGGACAAACACACCCTCTTCAACCGGCATGTCTTCGGATAAATAACCTTCAATTTCAGAATAAAGGATCGAGTACCCATTAAATAATATTTCGATCAACTCTTCATAATTTTCTTTTTCTTCGGGATTTATGATCTTCAGGATCTCATATTGATTTATTAATTGAATGCGTTCTAATTTTGTGAATTCCATTTCTGCTCCTTATTTAGTAAAACCATCGATGATCGCACTGCAATAACAGTTCTTTAACAACCGAAGCATGCATTTGAAAGCGCGATAGACGATCTTTGGCTGATCAAGATCGACTTAAGAAACGAAGTAAAAGAAACACCTGACTGTTCTGGGACGACTTTCGCTGCTCTTTCAATGGCCATTTTCCGCCTCTCATCCTTTCTTTTCTCGTCCCAGAAATGGTGAATTCGGCGCACATTGGTCAAGGCGGCCGATCCGACCATCAAACAGGTGATGCGGAAAAGACCTCTAACCGGCAACTTGCCAGCCGGGAAGGGATGTTTCACTTCACGGATCGTGCCTTCGATGGCAGCCCGGGGGTTCTTGCCATCCTGCTTGCTCAGACGCAGTTTGCGTCGTCGTTGGGCTACCCCTACCTGAGACGGTAGAAAGGTCAGGCGGAAAGAGGCTCGCTTCTTTCCAAGCCGAGCCGGGCAACGTCCTTCGAGATGGAAAGGACAAGTTTTACAGCGGCTGGGATTAAAGTCAGCCCGATAGCCACTCTTGAGGCTGCTCAACTCGACTGCTGCTGTTTGCCCCTGAGGACAGGTGATCTGCTGGGGAACGGCCTTTTCGTTTCGGTCAACCACGAAGTCAGCCAGGTTTAGTTTCTGCGAATTGGGCGGTCTACCCGAGATACCGGTCTGGATTTGCTCGACCTCGTGTTCTTGCAAAACGGGATCGACTGTTGGGCCAGCGAAAGCGCCATCGGTGTAGAGCGTGTCCAGCCCGGTGCGGGCCTTCAAATCCGGCAGGGCTTCCAACAACAAATCGTTGTCGTTGACATTGTTGGGCGACACCTGGATTTTGGTGACGCTTGCACTTGCTGCAAGTGCAGGTGTCAGCTGCAGTTCGTTCTCCGGGTCGCAGGTTTCGCTCAGGTTGGCGACATAGCCTTTGTAAGCCCGAGGACCTTTCTTGCGGTACGTCGCTTCCAGGTCATCCACCGATTGCAAGCAGCCTGCCTCTAACTCCTGGTTGGTTTTTGTGAGCACGACTTGGTTTTCCAGGCGAAAGTTGTTATCAAACAAACGCTGCAACACGTGATAGGCCGGTACTTGACCATAGGTTTCCCGCAACTCTTCTTGCAAGAAGTCGATCAATTCTCCGATCGTCTGCAAATGCTCAGCGGTTGCTTCTTGGCCCTTGATCCGGTACACGTATTGCCCGGAGTGTCCTTGCAGGTAGGGTGCGAAGGTCTTTGCATAGTGCTGCTGGTCGGCTTCCGAGAGGCTGCGGTACATCCGCTGCACAGCTTCGACCAATAACTGTAGGCGGCTCATGCTCAGGATGTTGCTGGCGATCTGGGTGCTATCCACACTTGCACCTGCGGCAAGTGCAGGTGTGCGCTGTTTTCCGGTCTTCACTTTCAAAATAATCAACTGTTGATCGGTGATGTTCTCAAAAGCTTTCGTGAGCAGGTTCACGCCGTGTTCCAAGTTGTAGCAACTCAGACGCTCGCGGAAGTAGTATAAGGTACGCAAATCGAAGTCGCTTTCGTTCAGATCGTGGATGCCCAGCGCATAGCGGACTTGCAGGTCGAAACAGAAATGATCATACAGCTCTTCGTCGCTCCAACCGAAGCCTGACTTGAGCGTTTCCAGCCCTACCAACCAGTTGATCGGCACGTTGGGCCGGGAAGGATGATCGACATACAGGACCGCAAAGGTATCTTCCTGGATGCGGCAGAAGAAGTCGCGATAGAAGTCCTCTGCCCAAGATCCCTGCAGCCGTTGACGTTTCTTCTCGGGTAGATCATTGATATTACTGAGTAGCAAAGATTGCATGTGACGTTTGTTAGCTTTGTACATCCTTCAGACCTTTTTACTTCGGAGTATGGTCTGATTATATTAAAAAATACCCATTTTGAGGAGGGCACAATTATGACCAAATTGGTCTGGTCGTAATTGCAGTGCGCTCATTTATGACATCTTTCTTGCAAAAAATGAAATTATTTAATACATTCAAGGGGGATGCTGCAGGTAGGATGCTAGATATCAAGTGTTTTTACAGCAAAGTTTATTCGGAGTCGGAGAAAACCTTCCTCGAAACTCTACAACCAGGACTAATTTGGGAAACTCAGGTGCTAAATAGTCTGGGTTTGGGACACTAGAATGATAAACTCAGGTGACCTGAACAGCCGTCTCTAACTTATGCACTTGAATAATATTTAATATGATTGTGTAATAAACTTCAATCGGTATAATATGCTATACTGATATTATTATAGGGTAGTTTTCGAGCCTCTATCCCATATGCGGAATTAGCGGCCTAAGATAGTAGTTCAATTTGCCTGGCCGCAATCTGCAGCATCACCTAGGGAGGCTTGATGCTAGCAAATTTTTGCTTATTACCAACCAAAAAAGGAGAAACAACTATGCCCCAAGACAGTATCACCGATACCAGCAAGCCCAATGCCGGACGGATTTATGATTTTGTGCTGGGGGGCAGTCACAACTTTGAGGTAGATCGCCAGGCGGCAGAGAAATTGATCGAGGCGTTTCCATTTCTGCCCAAGACGATGCGCTTGCAGCGCTGGTGCCTGCAAGATCTGGCTGTGGAGTTGACCGAGAAGCGCGGTTTCGATGTGCTCATCGACTTCGCCTCCGGATTGCCGACCAACGATCATCTTCACCTGGCCGCGCCCGCCGGCACGACAATCATCTACTCAGACTGGGACCCGATAGTGGTGGAATACGGCCGGGAGATTGTTAAAGGAATGCCCAACGTTCATTACTTCCACGCCGACGCCCGTCATCCTGAAGAATTACTTAATCGGCCGGAGGTGAACGAGATTCTAAAAGGCCGGCGCGATGTGGCTTTAATCACCTGGGGGTTGGCCGCATTCATCGGGGACGAAGATATTTCGCATATAGCCGACTTCCTGCACGGCTGGGCAGATAAGAAGAGTGTCTGGGCCTTTAATGCCCAGGCGGCCAAAGACAATCCACATGATCCGAGAGATGCCAGGATCTTGGAATATTACAAACAGATAGGCGCTCCCATGAATATCCGCTCTGTAGACCAGTACCTCAAATTGGTCAAGCCCTGGCACCCCGATCCCAGTTTCATATCGTTCAATGATTGGCACGGGTTTGATCCATCGTACATGACAGAAGCAGAAATCATTGGTGCCGGCCCGGGCGGCGGCGGTTATGGAGCTTACCTGCGCAAATGAGGCTCCAAAGCCAAGTAATCCAGATTGATTCCAGGTTATTTTTACTCTGGAAGCTTTCCTCGTTTTTTTGAATAGACAAGAGGAGAGTTTCAATTCTTGGTTTGACTAACTTCTAAAGGGTGTCTATTCAACTTATGTCAGAAGCGGCTACGGGAACGGCTACATCGGTAATTGAGAACCTGATCCAGAGGCTGGCATCCGAGCATGCGGATCTGGTCACCCTGTATCAGCAAACATTGCGCGAACGGGTTTTCACCAACCGATACGTGTTGAGACCCATCATGCTCGGCGGTATTGCTGACGAGGAGGCGGATACCCTGCTCGCCTACCTGAGCCACCCTACTCGCGACTTGGCGTTTGATCGTGGCACCAAATTGTGCGAAGCTGGATTGAGCGAACAGAGCATGCTCGGCCTGGGGGAAGCCACCCAGCAGTTCTTCCTCTCCAAGATGAGCAATGAAACGATTCTCCCCGCCCTTCAGGCAATAGATACCTACCTTCATGCGGTGATCCAGGGGTTCATGCAAAGCCGGGAAAAAGTGATTCTGAACGAGCAGGAGCGCACTCGCAGCGCCCTGGATAGGACGCTGAGCCGCTACTCCCTGCAAATGGAGGTGGCCGCCAGCCTGGCCGGAGCCACCACCTCGATCCTCGATCTTGACGCCCTGGTGATAACTGCGGTGGAGCTGATCCGGGAAAAATTCGATTTTTATTATGTGGGTTTGTTCCTGATCGATGAAAGCGGACAGTGGGCCATTCTTCAGGCTGGAACGGCTGAAAGCGGACCGGATACGCTCCACCGCGGCCAATTGACCGAATTGACATCAAACTCCCTCATCGGCAGTTGTATGGAAAGCGGGGAACCCAGGGTGGTCATCGACGTGAGTAAGGATAATTCCTTCATGCGATACCCGCTCCTTCCCGAAACGGCCTCGGAAGCCGCCATTCCCCTGCACTCGCGCGGCAAGGTCATCGGCGCGGTAACTGCCCAAAGCAAGCAAGCTGCCGCCTTCTCTGACCTGGATGTGACCGCACTGCACATCCTGGCCGACCAGCTAGCCAACGCCATTGAAAACACCCGCCTTTTCACCGAGCAGCGCCGCTCCGAGGAAAAATACCGTACTTTGCTGGACAACATCGAAGAAGGTTATTACGAGTTGGACATGGACGGTAAATATACCTTCGTCAATGATGCCATGGTCTATCTGATCAACACACCCAAAAATAAGATCCTGGGTTCCTATTTCCAGCATTTCATCGATTCGGAGTATGTAGAAAGGGTGAAACAGGCGTACAAGGCAACCTTCCAGCTTGGCGGAGCAGTGCATGGCATTGAGTACAAGGTCCGTTCCAAAGAAGGCCTGGGGCGCTATGTGGAAACCTCCGCTCTTCTAAGTCGAAGTTCGATGGGGGAGATGGCAGGCCTGCGCGGCATTGTGCGTGACATCACGGCGCGCAAGCAGGCCGAGCAATACCAGATCGAGCGAAAGGTGCTCGAGCGGAGCAACAAGGAATTGGAGCGGTTTGCCTCGGTCGCCTCGCATGATCTGCAGGAACCCCTGCGCAAAATCCAGACTCTCGGGGACCGCCTGATGACCAAAAGCGGAGATTCGCTGGGGGAGGAAGGCCGCAGTTATCTCGAACGGATGCTCACTGCCGCCAACCGCTCACAAACCTTGATCGACAACCTGCTCAGCCTCTCGCGGGTCGCCACTCAGGGCATGCCATTCGTCCGCGTCGATTTATCCAAAGTTGTCCGCGAAGTTGTTAACGATCTCGAAGAGCGCATCGAGCAGACCGGCGGGAAAGTGGAGATTGATGAACTCCCGACCATCGAAGCCGACCCGGCACAGATGAGACAATTGATCCAGAACCTGATCGTGAACGGGCTGAAATTTCACCGGCCGGAACTAAAACCGCGCATCAAGGTGTTCAGCCGGACCTTTGATGACAAGCGCCGTCGGTTGATTGCTGGTTCCAGCAACCTGTGTCAGATATTAGTGAAGGATAATGGCATTGGCTTCGACGAAAAATACCTTGACCGCATCTTCCAGCCCTTCCAACGCCTGCATTCCAGCCAGGAGTATGAGGGGACTGGCATCGGTTTGAGTTTGTGCCGGCGGATTGCAGAGCGTCATGGAGGAGAAATTACGGCAAAAAGCCAACCGGGACGTGGGTCCACTTTCATCGTGACTCTCCCGATCAAACAGACTAAAAGCGAAACGATCCAATGATTAAAGATATTCAAACCCCCACTATTTTGGTCGCCGATGACGATCCGGATGATCGCCAGTGGATCAATGAAGCCCTGACTGAAACACGCATGGTAAGCCATGTATCCTTTGTTGTGGATGGCGAAGACCTTTTGGATTTCCTTCATCACAGCGGCAAGTACACAGCCATGCCGTCTCTGTCCTATCCCGGGCTGATCCTTCTCGATTTGAACATGCCAAAGATGGACGGACGCGAGGCCCTCAAGGCAATCAAGACTGACGCGCGGCTCCGGCACATCCCGATCATTATTTTAACAACGTCAAAAGCCAGGCAGGATATCTTTCACACCTACAACCTGGGAGCCAACAGTGTGATTCTTAAACCGGTAACCTATTCCGCCCTGGTTCAGATTATGTACAACCTAACCCATTTTTGGTTTGACACCGCCGAGTTGCCACTCTGATCGGGACGGTTTTCGCGACTCGCTGAGAGACCACTCACTTTCAACTCGCCCAGAAATTGCATCCGCTTTTCCAACCATAGACCTGCCGGTAAATATCCGGCCGGTCGAATTTTTATTTAGGCCCTGACAAGGCAATTGTCACCAGGCTCACGGGTTCAGGCAGATTCTCTACGTACCGGGCGTTGGTCTCTTCCATAACCACCAAGCGCGGGTCGGTCCGTAACTTCCAGTGCAGAATCCCCTTTCCCACGTCAATCGCATAGACTTTGACCGCCCCGTGCTGGAGCAGACAGTCCGTGAACCCCCCGGTGGACGAGCCCACATCCGCACAGATACAACCGGTCACGTTCACCGCAAAATTCGTCAGGGCGGCCTCCAGCTTTTCGCCGCCGCGCGAGACGAAACGCGGCCCCCTTTCCCGGAAGTGCATCGGGACAATGTCATCCCCCCATTTTCACCCCGTAAAAACCACGGGGCAGGCATACTAAAAATGGGGGAGGATGAAAAGAAATGCGGAGAGGGGTCTTGCTGCGGTTATTTCTGACGGCTAACGGGGGTAAACAGTATAATAAATGACAATACTGTTGACACATTTGGCTTTTACAGCTTGAGGAACCGGGAGTGAAATGAAACGAACCTGGACTCTAATTATTGTATTAGTCCTGTTGGACGCCTGCGCGCCGTCCCCCCAAGCGATCCAGACAGCCATAGCAGGAACAGAGTCTGCCTGGACACCTGTCCCTGCGAACACGCCCACAATCCCTGCGGCCCTTGTCCCCGCGGAGGAGGTCATCGCGGCATTCAAAGCGGCCGGTCTCCAAGCTGAAGGGACCCGCCCGCTGACAATAACTGATTACGTATTAGTTCCTTACGTCTGCCAGGGATTGCGCTTCTTTATCCCGTCCCTGGGCCCCGATAATGGAGGACGAATCTTTATATGCGATAATAAAGTTGACGAAGACCAATTGTCCAGCTATTACCAGTCCCTAGGGCAACCTGGCAGCGAGTTCTTTTCCTGGGTGTTTGTGAAAGGGAATATCGTCGTCCAGATCAACGGAACTCTTCCTGAAGCCACGGCTAAACAGTACGAAGCTGCGATCCCGTAAATTGATGACCAGATCCCACCCCAAGACCAGCTCATCGCGCCAAATGACAAAATGAGTCCACTATTTGAGATATTACGAGCAAATCGCGTCTGATTCCTCTCCAGAAATCGCACATTTCTCTCGAGGTACCAATGTTTATGAAACCCTGCTTTTTATTTTTTTCTGCGGCTGTAGTCCTCTCCGCCTGCGGCACATTGAGCGCTGCGCCGACGGTCACAATCACGCCGGGAATGATTACCAGTCCGACAACAAGGACGCCGACACGTACGATGACAACTACAATGACAACTACGTCGACAACCACGATAACATCCACGCCAACAACCATCCTGATAACCATGCAACCTGCTGATGCATATACAGGATGGTTGACTTTTGAAACCAGCGACTATACTTTAAAATACCCACCTTCGTATTACATCCCCCCCTCAAATTTTCCTGTACTAATCATAGCTGATACAAAGAACACTTTTGATTCATGGATGCAAACTAATCGTGCTGCCAATGACAGAATTTTGATCCAACTTATATCTTTAAACCTTGATCGAAGGCTGGACCCTTTTAAGGATCCAAGTCCACTGGCAACTGTGGAACAAGCGCTCCAAAGAGAAATCAATCGTGCTGTTGGAATTTCATATTATGTCAGCGGCTCAATGGATGTGCCTTGGGAAAATGCCAATGGGGGGACATCTGACGGCAGGAAGGTGTTCTCTCCCAATGTTACTTACCAGAATGTAATGCCTGGCAGTACCAATGCCGCAAGGGTATTTAGCGAGAATATGGTTTATTATTTCTTTCTTGATCCAAATGATGACAGCTATTATGTGAGAATTAATATACAGCCCGCAAGTTCCACCTTGATACAGACAGCAGACCAAATCCTATCCTCCTTTACTTTTACTCATTGACTGTAATTATTGTTATTAATTCTGTAATCCCATGTGAGACGTTCGTTCAACCAGCGTACCGATAAACCGATTATCCTATTGTCCACAACCGAATCCCCCCGATCTTCCGCGACTATTGGGAACATTTACCAGGCTTGCACAAGCGAAAACATAATCCCCGACCATTGGAGCAGGCTCGCATTCTTATGGAGCTGCCTGCGTATGTATTTGGAGCGTCCAGGTGGCACTACCTGTATTGCCATATCCGCTGAGATCCTGCTCTCCATTGGCCTGGGCACCATCCGTCGCGGCGATATCGAATCCCATGGTTGGACCCAAGTCTGTGAAAGGAGGGCCTTGTAGAGACATTCCACCCGGACCTGTGCATATCCAATAACTTGTATTGGTCGACGCCTGGCTATTGATGTGCAATTGGAACGTACCTGGCTGGCCTGCAGCGGCGGGTGCGAACGTGCCGGTTACCTGCAGCGGAGGATAAACAAGGGATGAAATAGTAGAATCTTTGCATACCAACCCTTGACCTTTCTGTGACCAATCGACAAATTTAAGCGTGCCTGTTCCCTCGATCGTCCCATCAGGCATCGCATGGAAAGTGATCGAGAAGGTGTAGGCATATTTCACCTCTATGCCGCTGTTCGTTGCATTTTTTTGATAAGTTCCTTCGCCGGTCCAGTTGGGCACTCCGGTGATGAATTTGAGATCCAGCTTGGCAATTCCCCGTTTGGAACGCGTCTCCAAGTTAACAGAGGCAGACTGAGCTTCTTGATCAGCGGCTTTAAACGTGAAGGAAGCTGGAGCCGGGACCCTGCTTCCCGATGGGGTGACGGAAACCTGTCCATCCGCCAGCGTGGCGATCACCGGCAGGGGTAGTTCTGCCCCCTCGAACTTGTGGCGCACGTGGGCGGTGAACGGGGTTGAAGAGCCGGGTTCCACCGTTTTTGTATCAGCCCCCAGTTCGGGGACGGTTATTTCGAGGCAATATCCATTTGTCCATTTCTCTTCGGCGACCATCAAAGCGATGGTAGTCATCACCACGTTCATCACCCCCGTGATTAAGGTTATATTGTCAGCAAATTGCAAGTCAGTTTGTGAGGAAGCCCGGGTGTAGTTTCCGGTCAACGAGGTGTCTTCCGGATTAGTGGTTGATCCATGGATATTAAGGTTGGCCTCTACAAATTGATTGGGTGTGCCAGCGTTGGCACCCTGGCCGGGCTGTACGGCTCCCGAGGAAGTGGTTTGCAGGTCGTAGGTGGTCAGCTTGGCTTCATCGTTAACGTGTCCGGTGACATTGGAATGCACTCCCAATTGCATGCCGCCGCCATTCACGGCCGAGCTGCTATTAAAAGAAAACTGTAAAGGCACATCCCCTTGCGCATCGGGACATAATTCCATGCTCAATGTTCCTGTTGTGGTTTCTTCGTAAGCGATGGGGGTTGATACGCTGATGATCATTTCCACAGCGGCCTCCATTCGGGAACCACTCATCGTCGGTGTCAGGCTGAGGTAGATGGCGACATCGTTCTCGGATGTTGTCACTACCTCCAGGTTTGGCAGTGTGGCGTTCCCAGCCGCACCGCGTGGCGCGTTATCCATAATAAAGGCTGATGCCGCCAGTAAACCCAATGCTCCGGCCATTGATGCCAGCTGAACATCCATTGAGGAGACCACGGATACTACAAGCGTTTTCAACAACCCGGTCAAAGCCAGTCTCTGTCCCGGGGTAGGGTTGTAGCCGGAACCTGCGCCAGCCTGCTTCAGTAGGTCAGCCACTGCGGCGGCCCTGGCCCGATCCATCTTTAGAAAGATCGCATCGGCCTGGTCACCCAGGGCGGCACGTGCGCCACTCTGCTCGCGCATCAGATTTGTCGCGTCCTGCTCCGCCTGGTTGAGGGGCTGGTTGTCGCCCGGATGTATATTAAGCATGGCGGATCGGATGACCGCCAGCAGAGGGTCGGGGGTGGCGGTTGGTGGGGTCGCGGTATGCGCAGTTCCCAATCCGCAACCGGTAGCCAGGCTTATGATAAGAATGAATGAGAAAAGTTGAAGTGCCACCCGTGCTGGTCTCATTTATTTCCTCCAAACTCGAATACAGGTGGGTAAAAAGTTTATACTTAACCGCTCCTGTCTGGAATCAGTATACAACCTCTTTCAGCAATTACTAATTTAGGAATATTTTCACAAAGGATCCATTTATAAGGTTCACCCCGAAGGATGAAAAAATGTACTGCGAAATCTATATCACCCCTCACAAGCGACATCAACACCCATCAGTCAGCGGGGACTGCGCGGAGGTGATATTTGCGCGCTGAGTGATTAAATGCAAACAAGGGCAGGTTCATGCCTGCGCGTGTATGCATCGAACTGTGTTGGAATTAAAAGGAGTTTATTTGGTCGTAAGACCTTCGCCCAGGACTTGAACCTCGAACATAGCGGTTCCAGGGTCATATCCCAGCCGAGGGATATTTTAAAACCATCCTATATATAATGAAGCGTACTCTTTTGCCTATTTAGTCCCCTTATACACCTTCCATCAATTTGTCAAAGTTTTCCATTGATACTGCTGGTGCAGTTGTAAATGCAATACCCAGCATCTTTGACAATGCTACAGAGGTCTTCAGCGCTTGTTCTGAATCGGGGAGTTCCACGATGAGGACCAGGTCAGTTTTTCCGAGTAGAGAATAACCCGATTTTATTTCTCCACCATTCTTCCTGATCAATTCTTTTGCTTTCTCAGTGCGTTTTTCGCTGATTTGCCTGATCGAATCCAGCGAAT
>Ga0209638_1001502_pt1 | contig 14888 bp, 12 predicted proteins | sample BarGraNGADG00211_FD_184490 | JGI IMG/M metagenome (GOLD analysis project Ga0209638, IMG submission 184490) | Arctic peat soil microbial communities from Barrow, Alaska - Barrow Graham LP Ref core NGADG0002-211 (SPAdes) (version 2) | ecosystem: Environmental > Terrestrial > Soil > Wetlands > Peat... | reverse complement strand
CAGTGTTTTGACAAACCTTCTATCGTAGGTCGCGAAGAAAAAATGCACGCGGTTTACGTTCAAAAGAAGAATCTTAGCGAAGAATAGTAAAAAATCAGCCGAAAACTTGTTTTCCTGATTTATTTAGTCTATTTTCGTTGCAGATTTGAGCATACGGTTATGATGAACGAATTTCTGCAATATCTACAGTATGAAAAGAATTATTCTTCTCATACTGTTTTATCATATCATACTGACCTTCTGCAGTTTTGTGATTTTCTGCAACTCACTCCAGCACAACTTGATCCTAAAACAGTAAGATCCCAACAAATTCAACAATGGGTGCTTTCATTGATGTCAGCCGAACTGTCGGCACGTACATTATCCCGTAAAATTTCTACACTCAAATCATTCTGGCATTTTTTACTGTCTCGCGGGTATGTTACACAAAACCCTACGTTAAAAATTATTTTACCCAAAACAAAAAAACCACTTCCGGCGTTTTTTAAGGAAAGCGAGATGGAAACTGTGTTGAACAATCCATTTATTCCCGATAGTTTTGAACCGGTGCGTGATCAGTTGATAATAAACTTATTTTATCAGACAGGAATTCGACTTGCTGAGCTAATCAACATTAAAGATTCGGATATAGACCTGACAGAAGGCAATTTACGCGTAATCGGTAAACGAAACAAACAACGAATCATACCCATAGGTGAAAACCTGATCAAAGATATAGAGCGCTATATTAAGTTGAGAAACGAAGAAGTGGAAGTGCTTGAACCGTACTTATTTGTCAGAAAAAAAGGGAAAAAAATGTATCCGAAAATGGTGTATAACATGGTACATAACACTATGTCGGAAGTAAGCAGTTTACATAAGCGGAGTCCGCATGTGCTTCGTCACACTTTTGCCACTGGAATGCTTAATGGTGGAGCCGACATTAACGCCGTGAAAGAATTACTCGGACATAGCAGTCTGGCAGCAACCCAAGTATATACACATACGAGTTTCGAAGAACTACACAATATATATAAACGAGCTCATCCACGAGCTAAATAAAAAAAGGAGGCAATTATGAAACTAAGGATTCAATCTATCAATTTTGATGCAACTACAGCGCTGGAATCTTACATCAACAAAAAACTGTTGAAATTAGAAAAGAATTTTGATGAAATACTGAACGTAGAAGTATATTTGAAGGTAGTAAAGCCTGAAACGGCCACCAATAAACAAGCCGAAATAAAAGTGTCAATTCCAAATATCGATTTTTTTGCTTCCAAAACCTGCGATACTTTCGAAGAAGCAACTGACCTAACTCTCGAAGCATTAGACAAACAAATACGTAAACACAAAGAAAAAACCACGAAAAAATAAAATATTGCAGTAAATGTTTTGTAGTCCAAAATATTTCCGTACATTTGCAAGCCGTTTGAATAGCAGTGTTCAAACGGCTTTTTAACCCTGAAAAACACTATAAATCAGAACATTGCCTCTTTAGCTCAGTTGGCCAGAGCACGTGATTTGTAATCTCGGGGTCGTTGGTTCGAATCCGACAAGAGGCTCAACGATCTTTATTTCATGTATCGAAATGTAAAAAATGGGCAGTTACCAAAGTGGCCAACTGGGGCTGACTGTAACTCAGCTGTCTTTCGACTTCGGAGGTTCGAATCCTTCACTGCCCACCACCCCCAACCCCCTAAAGGGGGCTAAAAAATCCCCTTTAGGGGACATAGGGGTCAACTAAATTTGCGGAAGTAGCTCAGTCGATAGAGCATTAGCCTTCCAAGCTGAGGGTCGCGGGTTTGAGTCCCGTCTTCCGCTCCAATAATGGAGAGAAAAAATCAATCCATTTTTGCTGTTGTAGCTCAGTGGTAGAGCACTTCCTTGGTAAGGAAGAGGTCGCGAGTTCAATTCTCATCAACAGCTCAACTTTGTAAGCTTTTATAAAACATATAAATTAATTATTAAATAATCTTTGAGTTATGGCAAAAGAAAAATTTAACAGGTCAAAACCCCACGTTAACGTAGGTACTATTGGACACGTTGACCACGGTAAAACTACCTTGACCGCTGCAATTACTATGGTACTTGCAAAAAAAGGACTTTCTGAAATGCGTTCGTTCGATTCTATCGATAATGCACCTGAAGAAAAAGAACGTGGTATTACTATTAATACTGCTCACGTAGAATATGAAACAGCATTACGTCACTATGCACACGTTGACTGTCCGGGTCACGCTGACTACGTTAAGAATATGGTTACCGGTGCCGCTCAAATGGACGGTGCTATCATTGTAGTTGCTGCAACTGATGGTCCTATGCCTCAAACACGCGAACATATCTTGTTGGCTCGTCAGGTAAACGTTCCTCGTTTGGTTATCTTTATGAACAAATGTGATCAGGTTGACGACGAAGAAATGTTGGAATTGGTAGAAATGGAAATGCGTGAATTGCTTACATTCTACGATTTTGATGGCGACAATACTCCTGTTATCCGTGGATCTGCACTTGGTGCATTGAACGGAGTTCCTGAATGGGAAGAAAAAGTAATGGAATTGATGGATGCAGTTGATACCTGGATTGAAATACCTCCACGTGCAGTTGACAAACCTTTCTTGATGCCGGTTGAAGACGTATTTTCTATTACAGGTCGTGGTACAGTTGCAACAGGTCGTATCGAAACAGGTAAAATCAAAACCGGTGAAGAAGTTCAAATCATTGGTTTAGGTCATGAAACTAAAAAATCAGTTGTAACCGGTGTTGAAATGTTCCGTAAAATTCTTGATGATGGTCAAGCCGGTGATAACGTAGGTTTATTGCTCCGCGGTATTGATAAAGATGAAGTTAAACGTGGTATGGTTATTACACACCCGGGAAAAGTAACTCCTCATACTTCATTCAAAGCATCTGTTTATATTCTGAAAAAAGAAGAAGGTGGTCGTCATACTCCATTCCATAACCGTTACCGTCCTCAATTCTACATCCGTACATTGGACGTAACCGGTGAAATAACTCTTCCGGAAGGAACTGAAATGGTAATGCCGGGTGACAACTTAGAATTGACTGTAACATTGATTTATCCGGTAGCTTGTAGCGTAGGTTTACGTTTTGCTATCCGTGAAGGTGGACGTACAGTAGGTTCAGGTCAAATCACTGAATTGTTGGACTAAGACAAGCCCCCTAAATCCCCCGATGGGGGACTTAAAAAGGTTTCAAATAACAATATGCCTCCGTAAGCCTCCCCTTCTGGGAGGTTTGGAGGGGCTAATTACGGGCGTAGCTCAGTTGGTAGAGCACTGGTCTCCAAAACCAGGTGTCGGGAGTTCGAGCCTCTCTGCCCGTGCAAATTCTATTTATAATATGAAGATAATTAACTATATCAAAGAGGCGTATACAGAACTTGTTCAGAAAGTATCCTGGCCAACGCGCGCAGAACTTGTTAATAGTGCAATAGTGGTATTGATTGCTTCCCTCATTCTTGCATTGATAGTTTGGCTTATGGATTTAGGTTTTGAAAATATCATGACATTCGTTTACGGAAAACTGTTTTAATTTAATCAATGGAGGTCAACAAAGTGTCTGAGTCAACAAATTTTAAATGGTACGTAATGCGCGCCATTAGCGGAAAAGAGAACAAGGTGAAAGAGTATATTGATACAGAAATCAAAAATTCGGATCTTGGTCAATATGTTGCTCAGGTATTGATTCCTACTGAGAAAGTTTATCAGATTCGAAACGGCAAAAAAATTACAAAAGATCGTAGTGCAATGCCGGGTTATGTTTTGATAGAAGCTAATCTTATCGGAGAGATTTCCCACCGTCTGCGTAATACACCTAACGTTATCGGATTTTTGAGCGAAAAAAACCACAGTCCCATTCCAATTCGTGCTTTAGAGATGAATCGGATTTTAGGAAAGGTTGATGAACTTCAGGAAACGGCAGAAGAAATGATAACTCCATTCTATGTCGGCGAAAACGTGAAAGTGATATTTGGTCCTTTTACAGGATTTAGCGGTACAATTGAGGAAGTTCAAAACGATAAGAAAAAACTCAAAGTTATGGTTATGATTTTCGGTCGGAAAACTCCGCTCGAACTTGCCTTTACACAAGTAGAAAAGGAATAGTCGGTTCCTGTTACAAACCGATCGTTCCACTTTAACAACAAAAATTAAAATTATTATGGCTAAAGAGATTGCTGGACTTATTAAATTACAGATTAAAGGAGGTGCGGCAAACCCATCTCCCCCGGTAGGGCCTGCATTAGGTTCTAAAGGGATCAATATTATGGAGTTTTGCAAACAATTTAATGCCAGAACCCAAGACAAACCGGGCAAAATTTTACCCGCAGTCATCACCTATTATACTGACAAATCATTCGACTTTGTTGTAAAAACTCCGCCTGTTGCCATTCAATTATTGGAAGCAACTAAACTGAAAAGTGGATCGGCAGAGCCAAACCGTAATAAAGTAGCTGAAATTACCTGGGAACAGGTTCAGGCTATTGCAACGGACAAAATGGTCGATTTGAATTGTTTCGAATTAAGCGCAGCCATGAAAATGGTTGCCGGTACAGCCAGAAGTATGGGTATTACCGTAAAAGGTACTTTTCCAGGTAAAAATAATTAATAAACTTCAATTAAAATGAGTAAACTGACAAAAAATCAAAGGTTAGCTTTAGAAAAAATTGAAGCAGGAAAAACCTATTCTCTCAAGGAAGCAACCAGTTTGGTAAAAGAAATTTCGAATGCGAAATTTGACGCTTCTGTTGACATAGATGTACGCTTAGGTGTTGACCCTCGTAAAGCCAACCAAATGGTACGCGGCGTTGTGTCGTTGCCAAACGGAACCGGTAAACAAGTAAAGGTTCTTGCATTATGTACTCCCGACCAGGAAGCAGCGGCAAAAGAAGCCGGAGCTGACTATGTTGGACTCGATGAATATATCGAAAAAATCAAAGGTGGCTGGACAGATGTTGATGTAATTATCACTCAACCTGCTATTATGGGTAAATTGGGTGCTTTAGGACGAATATTAGGCCCACGTGGTTTAATGCCAAACCCTAAAAGCGGAACAGTAACCAATGAAGTAGGAAAAGCAGTAAAAGAAGTAAAACAAGGTAAAATCGACTTTAAAGTTGATAAATATGGTATCGTACACACTTCAGTAGGAAAAGTATCTTTTACTCCTGAACAATTGGTGCAAAATGCCAGAGAATTTGTTTCTACTTTGATGAAACTGAAACCCACAGCCGCTAAAGGTACTTATGTAAAGAGCATTTATCTTTCGAGCACAATGAGTATGGGTATTAAAGTTGAACCCAAATCAATTGACGAATAAAATTAAACGTTTATGAAAAAGGAAGATAAAAGCACTATTATAAAACAACTTGAGTCAACTCTTGGCGAGTATGCTCACTTCTACCTTGCTGATATTGGCGGATTGAATGCCGCACAAACCAACGATTTAAGAAGAATTTGCTACAAAGAAGACATTAAACTTGTAGTTGTAAAAAATACATTGCTCCAAAAAGCACTTGATAACTTATCGGTGGATTTCAGTGAACTTTATGGCTCGCTCAAAGGTGAAACTTCATTGATGCTTTCGAATAAGGCTAACATACCGGCGAAAGTAATCAGCGACTTCAGCAAACTTAAAAGCAACAAGCTCAAAAAACCAATTTTGAAAGCTGCTTATGTTGAAGAAAGTTTCTACATTGGCGAAAACTACCTGGAAGCACTTATCCACGTGAAGAGCAAAAACGAACTTATCGGCGAACTTATTGCTTTATTGCAATCGCCAGCTAAGAATGTAATATCCGCACTCCAATCAGGAGGAACTACTATCCACGGCGTGTTAAAAACGTTGGCGGAAAGATAAATTTCAAAATAAAATAAAATAAATAAAATCATAAAAAATAAGTAAAATGGCAGATTTGAAAGCTTTTGCAGAACAATTAGTTAACTTAACAGTTAAAGAAGTAAATGAGTTAGCTCAAATTTTGAAAGATGTATATGGTATTGAACCAGCCGCCGCAGCCGTTGCTGTTGCTGCAGGTCCAGCCACAGCTGCAGCTGATGTAGTTGAAGAAAAAACAGCTTTTGATGTAGTATTAAAATCATCTGGTGCAGCTAAATTACAAGTCGTTAAGTTAGTTAAAGAATTAACAGGTCTTGGTTTGAAAGAAGCTAAAGACTTAGTTGATGCAGCTCCTTCAGTAATTAAAGAAGGTGTAACAAAAGACGAAGCCGAAGCCTTGAAAAAAGCACTTGAAGAAGGCGGAGCTGAAGTTGAACTTAAATAATAATACCTGATTATCAGGTCTTTGGTTTAGATTCCCGCAATCTGTGGGATTCTAAACCTTTTGTTGTCTATAAAATAATTGAGTTCACCGCACCAAATAACCTCTTTGAAAATGTCGTCATTAACAAAAAATCAAAGAATAAATTTTGCTTCTATCAAGAATCAGTTGGAATATCCTGATTTTTTGGAAGTACAATTAAAATCTTTCCAGGACTTTTTTCAGATGGACACAGCTCCTGAAAAAAGAAAATCAGAAGGTTTGTATAAGGTTTTTTCCGAAAACTTTCCTATTGCTGATACCCGAAATAATTTCATCCTCGAATTTCTAGATTATTACGTTGACCCTCCACGTTATTCGATTGATGAGTGTATAGAACGCGGCTTAACATACAGCGTGCCGCTTAAAGCCAAACTAAAACTATATTGCACCGATCCGGATCACGAAGATTTTGATACGGTGATTCAGGATGTGTATTTGGGACCAATCCCCTATATGACTCCCAAAGGAACTTTTGTAATAAATGGTGCTGAACGCGTTATCGTATCGCAACTTCACCGTTCGCCGGGCGTATTCTTCGGTCAAAGCATACACGCAAACGGAACAAAATTGTATTCTGCTCGTATTATTCCTTTCCGCGGGTCGTGGATTGAGTTTGCTACCGACATCAACAACGTGATGTACGCATATATCGACCGTAAGAAAAAACTTCCGGTAACGACCTTACTTCGCGCCATTGGTTTCGAGAGCGATAAAGATATTCTGGAAATTTTCAATCTTGCCGAAGAAATTAAAGTCAACAAAACCAGTTTGAAAAAAGCGGTTGGTCAGAAATTAGCAGCACGTGTACTTAAAACATGGGTTGAAGACTTCGTTGACGAAGACACCGGTGAGGTAGTTACTATTGAACGTAATGAAGTAATTATTGATCGTGAAACGATTCTCGAAAACAGTCATATTGATAATATTATAGAATCGGGAACGCAAACAATTTTACTTCACAAGGCAGATGCCAATCAAAATGACTATGCCATCATTTACAACACACTTCAGAAAGACCCGAGTAACTCGGAAAAAGAAGCTGTATTGTACATCTATCGTCAATTACGCAATGCTGTGCCTGCTGATGATTCAACAGCACGTGAGGTAATCAATAATTTATTCTTCTCTGAAAAACGTTACGATTTGGGTGATGTTGGTCGTTTCCGCATTAACCGTAAGTTGAATCTTAACATCAATACAGATATTAAAGTATTGACCAAAGAAGATATTATAGAGATTATCAAATACCTGATTGAGTTAATTAACTCAAAAGCCGATGTGGATGATATCGACCACTTGAGCAATCGTAGGGTACGTACAGTAGGCGAACAATTATACAATCAATTCAGCGTAGGTCTTTCGCGTATGGCTCGTACTATTCGCGAACGTATGAATGTTCGTGACAACGAAGTATTCACGCCTATCGATTTGATCAATGCAAAAAGTATTTCGTCCGTAATCAACTCTTTTTTCGGTACGAATGCACTTTCGCAGTTTATGGATCAACAGAATCCATTGGCCGAGATTACGCACAAACGTCGTATGTCGGCTCTCGGGCCTGGCGGTTTGTCACGTGAACGTGCAGGTTTCGAGGTTCGTGACGTACACTATACTCACTACGGGCGTTTATGTCCGATTGAAACTCCCGAAGGTCCAAACATTGGTTTGATTTCTTCGTTGTGTATTTATGCCAAAATCAATGAACTTGGTTTCATTGAAACTCCTTACCGCAAGGTAACCGATTCAATTGTTGATACAACTGAAAATGGCATTGAATATTTTACAGCTGAAGAAGAAGAAAGTTTGGTTATTGCTCAGGGAAATGCTCCTTTGAATGATAAAGGTGAATTTATTAAATCAAAAGTAAAATCACGTTTAGGTGCTGATTTTCCTGTTATTTCACCTTCAGAAGTGAATTTAATGGATGTTTCTCCATCACAAATTGCATCGATTGCTGCAGCGTTGATTCCATTCTTGGAACATGATGATGCGAACCGTGCATTGATGGGATCGAACATGATGCGCCAGGCTGTGCCTTTGTTGCGTTGTGAAGCTCCTATCGTTGGTACAGGGATCGAAGCTCAGTTAATTCAGGATTCACGCACGCAGGTAACTGCCGAAGGTGAAGGAATTGTTGAATTTGTAGATGCAACCTGTATTAATATCCGTTATGACCGTACCGAAGAAGAAGAATTTGTAAGCTTCGAATCGGCTGTAAAAGAATATAAATTACCAAAATTCCAGAAAACCAATCAAAATACTACCATCGACTTACGTCCGATTGTTCGAAAAGGAGACAGAGTAACTGATGGTCAGATAATGACAGAAGGTTATGCAACTCAAAATGGTGAATTGGCTATTGGTAAAAACCTGAAAGTGGCTTTCATGCCCTGGAAAGGTTATAATTTTGAGGATGCAATTGTAATCAACGAACGTGTGGTACGTGAAGATGTCTTCACTTCAATTCACGTGGTTGAACAATTGTTAGACGTTCGCGAAACAAAACGTGGAATTGAGGAATTTACTTCGGATATTCCAAATGTGAGTGAAGAAGCTACAAAAGATCTGGACGAAAACGGAATTATCCGCATTGGTGCCCGCATCGAACCGGGTGATATTATTATCGGTAAGATTACTCCAAAAGGAGAATCGGATCCTTCACCGGAAGAAAAACTGCTTCGCGCCATCTTTGGTGACAAAGCAGGTGATGTGAAAGATGCTTCGTTGAAAGCTACTCCTTCATTATCGGGCGTGGTTATCGGCAAACGTTTATTCTCAAAAGCTCAAAAGAACCGGAAATCGAAACTTGCTGACAAAGCTGTTCTTCCAAAATTAGATGAAGAATTTGAAAACCAGGCAGCAATTTTACGCAATACATTGGTTGAAAAACTGATTGTATTACTTGGCGACAAAACATCAGCCGGCGTAAAAGACTTTTTAGGAGCAGATATTGTCTCTCGTAACAGTAAATTCACAATCGAACGCTTGCGTGAAATAGACTATACGGCTATTCAATTAAGCAAATGGACAACTGATTCACATAAAAATGAATTGATAAAACGGTTGATAATGAATTATTTGAGAAAATATAAGGAATTGGATGCTCAAATTAAACGTCAAAAATTCAATATCACAATTGGGGATGAACTTCCAAACGGAATTGTACAAATAGCCAAAGTTTATATTGCCAAAAAACGCAAAATCCGCGTAGGTGATAAAATGGCGGGTCGTCACGGGAACAAAGGTATCGTGTCGCGTATCGTTCGTCAGGAAGATATGCCGTTCCTCGAAGATGGAACTCCGGTTGATATCGTATTGAATCCGCTTGGTGTACCTTCACGTATGAACCTAGGTCAGATTTTCGAAACTGTACTTGGTTGGGCAGGAAAAGAATTAGGTGTTAGCTTTGCTACTCCAATTTTTGATGGAGCAAACCTGGATGATCTGAATGCCTGGACTGATAAAGCCGGTGTGCCAAATTACGGTAAAACTTATTTGTACGATGGTGGAACCGGTGAACGTTTTGACCAAACAGCTACAGTAGGTGTAATTTATATGTTGAAACTGGGTCACATGGTTGAAGATAAAATGCACGCGCGTTCTATCGGGCCATATTCGCTCATTACACAACAGCCTCTTGGTGGTAAAGCACAATTCGGGGGTCAACGTTTCGGAGAAATGGAGGTTTGGGCACTCGAAGCATTCGGTGCTGCTCACATTTTGCAGGAAATTCTGACTGTAAAATCGGATGATGTTATGGGTCGTGCCCGTACCTACGAAGCGATTGTAAAAGGCGATCCAATGCCAACACCGGGAATTCCGGAATCGCTCAACGTATTGTTGCACGAACTTCGCGGATTAGGTCTGAGTATCAATTTAGAATAGTAGCCCCTAAATTCCGACCTCACCCCAACCCTCTCCTTGAGGAGAGGGAGTAAGATAGGGACTTTAGAGAGTTTTAGTTATCTAAATTTAATTATCCCAATTGTCAATTTGTAAATTGTAAATTGTAAATCAAAAAAAGTTATGGCTTTTAAAAATGATAATAAGGTAAAGAGTAATTTTAATAAAATTTCGATCGGTTTAGCATCGCCCGAAGAAATATTGAAATTATCGAGTGGTGAGGTTCTCAAACCCGAAACCATTAATTATCGTACCTACAAACCCGAACGTGATGGTCTGTTTTGCGAACGCATTTTTGGTCCGACCAAGGACTTCGAATGTCATTGCGGCAAATACAAACGTATCCGTTACAAAGGCATTGTCTGCGACCGTTGCGGGGTAGAAGTGACCGAGAAAAAAGTACGTCGTGAACGCATGGGGCATATTCAATTGGTGGTTCCGGTGGCTCACATTTGGTATTTCCGCTCGTTGCCGAACAAAATCGGTTATCTGCTCGGAATGCCGACCAAAAAACTGGATTCAATTATTTATTACGAAAAATATGTCATCATTCAGGCAGGAATTCTTGAAAACGGTGAAAATATTGCGCAAGGGGAATTGTTATCTGAAGATGAATATTTAGATATTCTGGAAGCACTTCCAAAAGAAAATCAACAATTGGATGACACCGACCCAAACAAGTTTATTGCTAAAATGGGTGCCGATGCTATTCATGATATGTTGAGCAGATTGGATTTGGACGTTTTGTCGTACGACTTACGTCACAAAGCAAACACCGATACATCACAACAACGTAAAAACGAAGCATTGAAACGTCTGCAAATCGTAGAATCGTTCCGTGCTTCACGTCTGCGCAACAAACCTGAGTGGATGATTATCAAAATCGTTCCGGTTATTCCGCCTGAATTACGTCCGTTGGTTCCGTTGGATGGTGGGCGTTTCGCCACTTCCGATTTGAACGACTTGTATCGCCGCGTTATTATCCGTAACAACCGTCTGAAACGATTGATCGAAATCAAAGCACCGGAAGTAATTTTACGTAACGAAAAACGTATGCTTCAGGAAGCTGTGGATTCATTGTTCGACAATTCACGTAAATCGAGTGCTGTAAAAACAGATGCAAACCGTCCGTTGAAATCGCTTTCCGATTCGTTGAAAGGTAAACAAGGTCGTTTCCGTCAAAACTTACTTGGTAAACGTGTTGACTACTCGGCTCGTTCGGTAATTGTTGTAGGTCCTGAATTAAAAATGCACGAATGCGGTATCCCTAAGGATATGGCAGCAGAATTATATAAGCCATTTGTTATCCGCAAATTAATTGAACGCGGAATAGTAAAGACGGTAAAATCGGCTAAAAAGATTGTAGACCGCAAAGACCCTGTAATCTGGGATATTTTAGAATACGTGATGAAAGGTCATCCCGTATTACTAAACCGTGCCCCAACTTTGCACCGCTTGGGTATTCAGGCTTTCCAACCTAAATTAATAGAAGGAAAAGCAATTCAGCTTCACCCGCTATCATGTACGGCTTTCAACGCCGACTTTGATGGTGACCAGATGGCTGTTCACTTACCACTTGGTAACGAAGCAATTCTGGAAGCACAACTATTGATGCTGGCTTCACATAATATTTTAAATCCTGCTAATGGTGCTCCTATTACAGTACCATCTCAGGACATGGTTCTTGGTTTGTATTATATTACCAAACCACGTCAGGGATCATTGGGTGAAGGGTTGATTTTCTATTCACCTGAAGAAGCAGAAATTGCTTACAACGAAAAGAAAGTGTCTTTGCATGCCTGGATTAAAGTGAAAACCAAAGACTTAAATGAAAACGGTGAAATAGTTGACAAACTGATTGAAACAACGGTCGGACGTATTTTATTCAATAAATGTGTTCCTGCTAAAGTTGGATATATCAATGAATTACTTTCAAAAAAATCATTGCGCGATATTATCGGTAACGTAATTGATATTTGTGGAGTTGCCCGTACAGCTGCTTTCCTTGACGATATTAAAGATTTAGGTTATAGCATGGCTTTCAAAGGCGGACTTTCGTTTAATTTGAACGATGTGATTATCCCTGCCGAAAAAGAAACATTGGTAAAAGAAGGTAACGCTGAAGTGGAAGAAATTCTGAATAACTACAATATGGGTTTCATTACCTATAACGAACGTTATAATCAGATTATTGATACATGGACACACGTAAACTCGAAATTGTCAAACATTTTGATGAAACAACTTTCGACCGACAACCAGGGATTTAACTCTGTTTACATGATGTTGGATTCCGGTGCCCGTGGTTCGAAAGAACAGATTCGTCAGCTCTCCGGTATGCGTGGTTTGATGGCAAAACCTCAAAAATCAGGTGCCGAAGGCGGACAAATTATTGAAAACCCTATTTTGTCGAACTTTAAAGAAGGACTTTCGGTATTGGAATACTTTATTTCAACTCACGGTGCCCGTAAAGGTTTGGCCGATACGGCTTTGAAAACTGCTGATGCGGGTTATCTGACTCGTCGTTTAGTTGACGTTTCGCATGATGTGATTATCAATGAAGACGATTGCGGAACATTGCGCGGCTTAATTGCCACCGAAATGAAGAATAACGAAGAAGTGATTTCGTCACTTTACGAACGTATTCTCGGACGTGTTTCGGTTCATGATATCTATCATCCGCTTTCGGGAGAATTAATTGTTGCCTCGGGAGAACAAATCACCGAACCGCTGGCCAGAAAGATTCAGGATTCACCTATCGAACGTGTGGAAATTCGTTCGGTATTGACTTGCGAATCGAAAAAAGGTGTTTGTGCAAAATGTTACGGACGTAACCTGGCAACCGGTAAAATGGTGCATATGGGTGAAGCTGTTGGCGTTATTGCTGCCCAATCCATCGGTGAGCCGGGCACACAGTTGACACTGCGTACGTTCCACGTCGGTGGTATTGCTTCGAACATTGCTGCCGAATCGAAAATCGTGTTGCGTTATGACGGTCGTCTGGAATTTGACGAACTTCGTACCGTCGATGCAATGGATGATGACAAAACAACGCACCAGGTGGTTGTAAGCCGTTTGGCTGAGATGCGTGTTATTGACAAAAATACCGGCATTGCGCTTACAACTCAAAATATACCTTATGGTTCGAAATTATATGTAAAAGATGGTGATAACGGAACAAAAGGCCAAATGGTCTGCGAATGGGATCCATTTAATGCCGTAATTATTTCGGAAACGGAGGGTAAGATTGAATTTGAAGATGTAGTTGAAAATCTTACATTTAAAACTGAAACTGACGAAGCTACCGGTTTGCGTGAAAAAATTATTATTGAGTCGAAAGACCGTAATAAAGTTCCGAGCGCTCACATTGTGGCTAAAGATGGTTCAATTCTTCGTACATACAACTTACCGGTGGGAGCCCACTTAGTATTGGATAACGGCGATAAAATAAAGACCGGTCAGATGCTGGTAAAAATCCCGCGTGCCGTTGGTAAAGCCGGTGATATTACAGGTGGTCTTCCACGTGTGACCGAATTATTCGAAGCCCGTAACCCATCGAATCCGGCAGTTGTAGCTGAAATCGACGGTGAAGTAACCTTCGGAAAAATCAAACGTGGTAACCGCGAATTGACCGTGACTTCGAAAACAGGTGAAATCAAGAAATACATGATTGCACTTTCGAAACAGATTCTGGTTCAGGAAAATGACTTTGTACGTGCAGGCACACCGCTTTCGGATGGTGCAACCACGCCTTCGGACATTTTGTTGATAAAAGGACCCACAGCCGTTCAGGATTATATTGTAAACGAAGTCCAGGACGTTTATCGCTTACAAGGTGTGAAAATCAATGATAAACACTTTGAAGTTATTGTGCGTCAGATGATGCGTAAAGTGGAAATCCTGGAACAAGGTGATACCCGTTTCCTTGAAAAACAAGTTGTTGACAAAAACGAGTTTATGGAAGAAAACGACCGTATCTGGGGTAAAAAAGTAATTTTAGATGCAGGTGATTCAGTTAACCTGAAACCGGGACAAATTATAACTCCCCGTAAACTGCGTGACGAAAACAGTGTATTGAAACGCAGGGATTTACGATTGATTGAAACACGTGACGCCATTGCCGCCACTTCAAACCAGATTTTACAGGGTATTACCCGTGCGGCACTGCAAACCAACAGCTTCATGTCGGCCGCTTCGTTCCAGGAAACAACGAAAGTATTGAACGACGCCGCTATCAATGGAAAAGTGGACAGGCTGGAAGGTATGAAAGAGAACGTAATTTGCGGTCACCTGATACCTGCCGGAACCGGACAACGCGATTTCGATAAAATAGTGGTTTACTCACGCGACGAGTATGACAAAAAAGTAGATGCCCGCCGAAATGTGATTGATATGGAAGAAGGCGAAACGGAATAATAATTCAATATTTCCTTTTACAACTCTACCGAACGGGTTTGTTTTCAAAATGAGAACAAACCCGTTTGTTTTTGGATATACATTTAATTTTTACCTCCATTTTGCGTGATTACAGAAATAGTAATACCGATTGCACAAACAATATAGCCCAATTTCGACTCCCGTCAAGTCGGGACAAGTTCGTCTTATTGTACTATTTATTTGTTCCGATACTCGGAATTTTCGCTTCGCTACAATCGGCATTAAC
>Ga0209638_1001501_pt1 | contig 14896 bp, 12 predicted proteins | sample BarGraNGADG00211_FD_184490 | JGI IMG/M metagenome (GOLD analysis project Ga0209638, IMG submission 184490) | Arctic peat soil microbial communities from Barrow, Alaska - Barrow Graham LP Ref core NGADG0002-211 (SPAdes) (version 2) | ecosystem: Environmental > Terrestrial > Soil > Wetlands > Peat... | reverse complement strand
GTTGCTACAGGAGCTGACTGACAAGGCCGCAGGCAGCGAGAGCGGCATCACGCTGGCCGACCACGGCGCTGGCAAATCGTATTTGGGTTTCATTATTTACGATTTGTTTTTCAAGGCCCGGCAAACCGGTCACATCTACGGCATTGAGACCCGTCCCGAGTTGGTGCAGAAATCGCGCGAGCTGGCGGCCAAGCTTGGCTTTGCGCGCATGTCGTTCCTGAACTTGAGTGTGGCTGATTCAGCCAGGTCGGACCAACTGCCCGAGCGCATTGAGGTGGTGACTGCGCTGCACGCCTGCGACACCGCCACCGACGATGCGATTGCTTTTGGCTTGCAAAAACACGCTCAATTCATGGTGCTGGTGCCCTGCTGTCAGGCCGAAGTGGCGCGCTGCCTGAATGAGCACAAGGCGCTGGCGCTCTCAAGCACACCGCTGGCCGAGCTCTGGCGCCATCCATTGCATACACGCGAGTTGGGCAGCCAGATCACCAACGTGCTGCGCTGTCTGTATTTGGAGGCAAGCGGCTATCAAGTGACTGTCACGGAACTAGTGGGCTGGGAACACAGCATGAAAAACGAACTCATTATTGCTCGCTATACCGGCCAGAAAAGGGGCAATTCGGCCGAGCGTCTGTGCGCCATTTTGAAAGAATTTGGCTTGACCGACTTGCTTGAAACCCGTTTTGCTCTGCAATAATTGGGGTCAGATTCCAATTATTTTCCATGGCTCGTCTTCCCCGCCTCACATTGCCCGGTTATCCGCACCATATCATCCAGCGCGGTAACAACCGCCAGGCGATTTTTGCCTCAGTGGCTGACTATCAGATGCTGCTCGACTTGCTGGCTGAGAACGCCAAGAAGTTTGAGGTAGCAATTCACGCCTATGTGTTGATGAGCAACCATTTTCATCTGTTGGCTACGCCACAGACATCCAATGGTCTGCCGCAGATGATGCAGGCGGTGGGCAGGCGTTATGTGCGTCATTTCAACGATGCCCAAAAGCGCAGCGGTACCTTGTGGGAGGGGCGCTACAAGTCCACCCTGATCCAGACCGATCGGTACTTGCTGGCCTGTATGGCCTACATCGACCTCAATCCGGTACGGGCCGGCCTGGTGGCGCAAGCGTGCGACTACCCCTGGTCTAGCTACGGGAACTACGCTGGCCTGCGCAACGACAAGCTCATCACCCCGCACCCACTGGTCTGGGAGTTGGGAAACACTCCTTTTGCGCGTGAGGCGGCCTATGCCGAGTTGGTGCAAACTGGCATCAACCCGGCGCAGCAGGCGGAGCTGACTGATTCAACGCTGACCGGCTGGGCGCTGGGCGACCCTGATTTTTTGGCTGATCTGCAAAAAAGAACGCAACGCCGAGCCAGCAAGAGCACCGCCGGACGACCCGTTTCAGTTGAAAAATTGGTGAAGAAGTAGCTCCAACTTATTGTTGGCAAGGCGTTAGTGCTACTGTTTTTGATATGTCCCCAATTATTTGTTGAGTAATAATTTCAACAAATAATTGGAATCTGACCCCAATTATTGTGCTTGGAAATTTTGCTGCGCTGCGGTATCCTCCAGGCTTCTGACAACTTTAGGAGCGCGCCATGACGACGGCTGCCGAGATATTGCATCTCCAGGAACAGGGTTTGTATTCTTCTGCGCAAGAGCACGACGCTTGCGGCGTGGGTTTTGTGGCGCACATCAAGGGTGTCAAGTCGCATGACATTATCCAGAATGCGCTGAAGATTCTGGAAAACCTGAACCACCGGGGTGCGGTCGGGGCCGACAAGCTGATGGGCGACGGCGCCGGGATCTTGATTCAGTTACCCGACGCGCTGTACCGCCCGGCGATGGCGGCTCAAAATGTTTCTCTGCCGCCGCCCGGCGAATATGGCGTGGGCATGATTTTTTTGCCCAAAGAGCACGCCAGCCGACTGGCTTGTGAGCAGGAACTGGAGCGCGCCATCAAGGCCGAGGGCCAGGTGCTGTTGGGTTGGCGTGATGTGCCGGTCAGCCGCGACATGCCGATGTCGCCCACGGTGCGTGAAAAAGAGCCGGTCTTGCGCCAGCTCTTTATTGGCCGTGGCAACGATGTGATTGTGCAGGATGCGCTCGAGCGCAAGCTCTATGTGATCCGCAAAACCGCCAGCGCCGCCATCCAGAATCTGCAACTCAAGCACAGCAAAGAGTATTACGTACCCAGCATGTCGAGCCGCACCGTGATTTACAAGGGGCTGCTGCTGGCCGACCAAGTGGGCACCTACTACCTGGACTTGCAAGACGAGCGTTGCGTCTCGGCGCTGGGCCTGGTGCATCAGCGCTTTTCCACCAACACTTTCCCCGAGTGGCCACTGGCGCACCCGTACCGCTACGTGGCGCACAACGGCGAGATCAACACCGTCAAGGGCAATTACAACTGGATGAAAGCGCGCGAAGGCGTGATGAGTTCACCGGTGCTTGGGGCTGACCTGCAAAAGCTTTACCCGATCAGCTTTGCAGACCAGTCTGACACCGCCATTTTTGACAACTGTCTGGAACTGCTCACCATGGCGGGTTATCCGCTGGCGCAAGCCGTGATGATGATGATTCCCGAGCCGTGGGAGCAAAACGCGCTGATGGGCCCGCGGCGCAAGGCGTTTTATGAATACCATGCCGCCATGCTGGAGCCGTGGGACGGACCGGCCTCGATCGTCTTCACTGATGGGCGCCAGATCGGCGCCACGCTCGATCGCAATGGCCTGCGCCCGTCGCGCTACTGCATCACCGACGATGACCTGGTGATCATGGCATCGGAGTCGGGCGTGTTGCCCGTGCCCGAGAGCAAAATAGTGCGCAAATGGCGCTTGCAGCCGGGCAAGATGTTCCTGATCGACCTGGAACAGGGCCGCATGATCGACGACGATGAGCTCAAGTCCAACCTGGCCAACAGCAAACCCTACCAGCAATGGATCGAGAACCTGCGCATCCGGCTCGATGATGTGGTGGGTGAAATTGGGGTCAACGAAATTGGGGTCAGAGCCGGATCTACCGAGCTGTCACCTAGCGGTGTCAGCTCCGGTAATTCGGATCTGACCCCAATTTCTCTGCTCGACCGCCAGCAGGCTTTTGGGTTCACCCAGGAGGACATCAAGTTTCTGCTGGAACCGATGGCCGGCAAGGCTGAGGAAGCCGTTGGTTCCATGGGCAACGACAGCCCACTGGCGGTCTTGTCAGACAAAAACAAGCCGCTCTACAACTATTTCAAGCAGTTGTTCGCGCAGGTGACCAACCCACCGATCGATCCGATCCGTGAAGCAATCGTGATGAGTCTGGTGTCATTCGTCGGGCCCAAGCCCAATTTGCTCGACATCAACCAGGTCAACCCGCCGATGCGCCTGGAGGTGAGCCAGCCGGTGCTGAACTTTGCCGACATGGCCAAGCTGCGCGACATTGAAAAATACACGCGCGGCAAGTTCCACAGCTACACGTTAGACATTACTTATCCGCTCGCATGGGGCCACGAAGGCGTTGAAGCGCAACTCGCTTCGCTCTGCGCCGAGGCGGTCGATGCCATCAAAGGCGGCAACAATATTCTGATCATCAGCGACCGTGGCATCAGCGCCACCCTGGTCGCCATCCCGGCGCTGCTGGCCCTCTCAGCGGTGCACCAGCATCTGGTGCGCGAAGGACTGCGCACCACCGCCGGTCTGGTGGTCGAGACCGGCAGCGCGCGCGAAGTGCATCACTTTGGCGTGCTGGCGGGTTATGGCGCTGAAGCCGTGCATCCGTATCTGGCGCTGGAAACATTGACCAGCATCTGCAAAAACCTGCCCGGCGACCTGAGCGCTGACAAAGCCATCAGCAACTACATCAAAGCGGTTGGCAAGGGCTTGGCCAAGATCATGTCCAAGATGGGCGTCTCCACTTACATGAGCTACTGCGGTGCCCAGTTGTTTGAGGCGATTGGCCTGTCCAGCGCAACTGTGGCCAAGTACTTCACAGGTACGCCCAGCCGGGTCGAGGGGATTGGCGTTTTTGACATTGCCGAAGAAGCCATCCGCATGCACAAGGCAGCTTTCAGTGCCGATCCGGTATTGGCCACCATGCTCGACGCCGGCGGCGAATACGCCTGGCGCACGCGCGGGGAGGAGCATATGTGGACACCCGAGGCCATTGCCAAGTTGCAGCACAGCGCGCGCGCCAACAACTGGAGCACTTACAAGGAATACGCGCAAATTGTCAACGACCAAAGCAAGCGCCACATGACCTTGCGTGGCCTGTTCGAGTTCAAAATCGATCCGGGCAAGGCGATTCCAGTCGAACAAGTCGAGTCGGCCCGAGAGATTGTCAAGCGCTTTGCCACGGGTGCCATGTCGCTGGGTTCCATCTCAACCGAAGCGCACGCTACGCTGGCGGTGGCCATGAACCGGCTCGGCGGCAAGAGCAATACGGGCGAAGGCGGCGAAGATCCGGCACGTTACCGCAACGAACTCAAAGGAATTGCTATCAAACTCGGCGACACACTCAAGAGCGTCATCGGCTCCGATGTGGTGGAAGTCGATTTGCCACTGCAAGATGGCGACAGCTTGCGCTCGCGCATCAAGCAGGTGGCTTCGGGCCGCTTTGGTGTGACCGCAGAATACCTGATCAGCGCCGACCAGATCCAGATCAAAATGGCCCAGGGTGCCAAGCCGGGCGAGGGCGGCCAACTGCCAGGCGCCAAGGTGTCGGAATACATCGGCCGGCTGCGCCACTCGATTCCGGGTGTGCCCTTGATTTCGCCACCGCCGCACCATGATATTTACTCGATTGAAGACCTGGCGCAACTGATTCACGACTTGAAGAACGTCGCGCCGCATGCCAGCATCAGCGTCAAGCTGGTCAGCGAAATCGGCGTCGGCACAGTTGCCGCCGGTGTGGCCAAGTGCAAGAGCGACCATGTGGTTATCTCCGGTCATGATGGCGGCACCGGCGCCTCGCCCTTGTCGTCCATCAAGCATGTCGGCAGCCCCTGGGAAATTGGTCTGGCTGAAACCCAGCAAACCCTGGTGTTGAACCGTCTGCGTGGCCGCATTCGGGTGCAGGCCGATGGCCAGATGAAGACCGGCCGCGATGTGGTGATCGCCGGCTTGCTGGGTGCCGACGAGATGGGCTTTGCCACCGCGCCGCTGGTGGTCCAGGGCTGCATCATGATGCGCAAATGTCACCTTAACACCTGCCCGGTGGGCGTCGCCACGCAGGATCCGGTGCTGCGCCGAAAATTTTCCGGCAAGCCCGAGCAGGTGGTGAATTATTTCTTTTTTGTTGCTGAAGAAGTGCGCGCCATCATGGCGCAACTCGGCATCGCCAGGTTTGACGACTTGATTGGACGCGCCGATCTGCTCGACATGCGCCAGGGCATTGCCCACTGGAAGGCCAGCGGACTCGATTTCAGCCGCTTGTTTGCCATGCCGGCGGTCCCGGCCGAGGTGCCGCGCCACCAAACTGAAATGCAGGAGCACGCCCTGGAAGGTGCGTTGGACAATCTGCTGATCGCCAAGAGCCGCGCCGCCATCGAGAAGGGCGAAAAAGTGCATTTCATCGAAGTGGCACGCAACGTCAACCGCTCGGTCGGTGCCATGCTCTCGGGAGCGCTGACCAAGGTTCACCCCGAAGGTCTGCCCGACGACACCATCCATATCCAGCTCGAGGGTACCGGTGGCCAGTCCTTTGGTGCGTTTCTGGCGCGCGGCATTACGCTTTACTTGATTGGCGACGCCAATGACTACACCGGCAAGGGTCTCTCGGGTGGTCGCATCGTGGTGCGCCCCAGCATCGGGTTCCGTGGCGACGCCATCAGGAACACCATCGTTGGCAATACTGTCATGTATGGTGCCACCAGTGGCGACGCTTTTTTCAGCGGCGTGGCAGGTGAGCGCTTTGCCGTGCGCTTGTCAGGTGCGACGGCGGTGGTGGAGGGCACGGGTGACCACGGTTGCGAGTACATGACCGGCGGCACGGTCGCCGTGCTGGGCCAAACCGGGCGCAACTTTGCTGCCGGCATGAGCGGCGGCATCGCTTACGTTTATGACGAGGATGGCCAGTTTGCCCAACGCTGCAACAGCGCCATGGTGACTTTGGAGAAAGTGTTGACCGCGGTCGAACAGCAAGCAGCGATTGAACCGGGTCTTTGGCATCGCGGCCAAAGCGATGAGGCGCAGCTCAAAAAACTGCTGCAAGAGCACAGCCGCTGGACCGGCAGCCGGCGCGCCCGCGAGTTGCTCGACAACTGGGAGACTTCGCGTCTCAAATTTGTCAAGGTGTTTCCGCTTGAGTACAAGCGGGCGTTGGCTGAGATACAGGCACGCAAGCAAACGCTGGCGCTTGCTGAGCGGGCGCAAGTGGCTACCAAGTTGGAAGTTGTTTCTTAAGGTGTTGGGGACAGAGCTGGCGAACATCCAACATCTGACGATCAGTTGAGGACAGAGCTAGTTCACTGCGTGTAACTACGGTCTGTCCCGCAAATCATTTGGTTGGTAACTACGGTCTGTCCCACAAAGGAGTTGAAATGGGAAAAATCACGGGTTTTATGGAGTTTGAGCGCCTTGAAGAAGGTCACCAACCGGTGTCCGAGCGGATCAAAAATTACAAGGAGATTGTGCTGGGTCTGGACGATGCAGGAGCCAAGGTGCAAGCCGCGCGCTGCATGGACTGCGGCACACCGTTTTGTAATAACGGCTGCCCGGTCAACAATATCATTCCCGATTTCAACGATTTGGTGTATCGCGGTGATTGGAAGGCCGCCAGCGTGGTACTGCACAGCACCAATAATTTCCCCGAGTTCACCGGCCGTGTCTGCCCGGCACCCTGCGAGGCGGCTTGTGTGCTCAACGTCAATGACGCTGCCGTGGGCATCAAGTCGATTGAGCACGCCATCATCGACCGCGCCTGGCGCGAGGGCTGGGTGCAGCCGCAACCCGCACTGCATAAAACGGGCAAGAAAATAGCGGTGGTGGGCTCCGGTCCGGCCGGCATGGCAGCGGCGCAACAACTTGCGCGCGTGGGTCATGATGTGTCCTTGTTTGAAAAAAATGACCACATTGGTGGTTTGCTGCGCTACGGCATTCCCGACTTCAAGCTGGAAAAGTCGCACATCGAGCGCCGCGCCCTACAGATGAAGCTCGAAGGTGTCACTTTTCGAACCGGTGTGTTGATCGGTGCCTTGCCGAAAGGCTCGAAGGTCACCAATTGGGCCAAGGAAACGCTGGCACCAGCCCAACTGCAAAAAGACTTTGACGCAGTGTTGCTCGCCGGCGGTGCCGAGCAGTCGCGTGATCTGCCGCTGCCGGGGCGTGAGCTGGACGGTATTTACTTCGCCATGGAATTCCTGCCGCAGCAAAACAAGGTCAACGCCGGGGACAGGGTCAAAGGCCAGTTGCGAGCCGATGGCAAACACGTCATCGTGATCGGCGGTGGTGATACCGGCAGTGATTGCGTTGGCACGGCCAGGCGTCAAGGAGCTGCCAGCATCATGCAATTTGAACTCATGGCGCAACCCCCGATTGAAGAAAATCGCCCCATGACCTGGCCCGACTGGCCTTTGAAACTGCGCACCAGTTCCAGCCATGAGGAGGGTTGCGAGCGCGAATTTGCCATCTCCACCAAGGAATTTCTGGGTGAAAAAGGCAAGCTCACCGGCCTGAAAACCGTTCGGGTCGAGTGGAAAAACGCCAAGATGATCGAGCTGGCGGGCAGTGAGCAGATTGTGCAAGCTGACTTGGTGTTGTTGGCGATGGGCTTTGTCGGACCGGTGGCGACGTTGCTGGAGACCTTTGGGGTTGAAAAGGACGCCAGAGGCAACGCCAAAGCAAGCACTGACTTCACCGGTGGCTATGCCACCAGTGTGCCTGGCGTTTTTGCCGCCGGTGATGTGCGCCGGGGCCAAAGCCTGGTGGTGTGGGCGATCCGCGAAGGCCGCCAGGCGGCGCGAGCAGTCGATGAGTTCCTGATGGGTGTGAGCGATTTGCCACGGTGACAAGGGAAATCCCTTATGATTCAGGGGCTGAAAGCGCCGGCCCTTGTTATCAGACCGCAGCTTATAAATAGCTGGTTCCGTCTTCAACCTGCAAATGATGTCACCGTCTGAATCCCTCGTCGAACTACGCCACCTCACCTTTGGTTACGGTGAGCGGGTGGTGCTGGACGATATATCCCTGTCAGTGCCACGCGGCAAGGTGACGGCGCTGATGGGCGCGTCGGGCGGTGGCAAGACGACTATTTTGCGACTGATCGGCGGGCAAAATCGAGCCCAATCTGGCCAGCTGCTGTTCGATGGCCAGGACGTGACGCCCATGAATCAGACGCAGCTCTATGCGGCGCGGCGCCGCATGGGCATGTTGTTTCAGTTTGGCGCGCTGTTTGCCGACTTGTCGGTGTTCGAGAATGTGGCTTTTCCGCTGCGCGAACATACCAACCTGGCCGAGGCGCTGATCTCCGATATCGTGCTGATGAAGCTCAATGCCGTCGGTCTGCGTGGTGCGCGCGACCTGATGCCGAGTGACCTCTCCGGTGGCATGGCCCGGCGCATTGCGCTGGCGCGTGCGATTGCGCTCGACCCAGAGCTGGTGATGTACGACGAGCCGTTTTCCGGGCTGGATCCGATTTCTCTGAGCATTGCGGCGCACTTGCTTCGCCAGCTTAATGACTCGATGGGTCTGACCAGTATTTTTGTTTCGCACGAACTCGAACAGACTTTTGCCATTTCCGATCATGTGATTATTCTGGCCAATGGGAAAATCGCCACCCAGGGCACACCCGAGCAGGTGCAGAAAAGCACGGATCCGCTGGTCTATCAGTATGTCAACGCCTTGTCGGATGGCCCAGTGCGTTTTCATTACCCGGGCCCTTCTGTTGTGGAGGATTTTGGTTTGGGAGTGGCAACATGAGCTGGTACAAACCCAGTGATATTGGGTTCGCCACCCGCCACCAATTGGCAAACATGGGTTATGGCGCGCGTCTTTTTATTCGCTTGCTGTTGACGTTGGGCACGAGCTTCAAGCGTTTCGGATTGATTCGTGACCAGATTCATTTCTTGGGCAACTATTCGCTCGCCATCATTGCCGTGTCTGGGCTGTTTGTGGGTTTTGTTTTTGGCTTGCAGGGTTACTATACTTTGCAGCGCTATGGCTCATCTTCAGCTCTGGGTCTGCTGGTGACACTCACACTGGTGCGAGAACTCGGGCCGGTGGTGACGGCACTGCTGTTTGCCGGCCGGGCCGGTACCTCGCTGACCGCCGAGATTGGTCTGATGAAGGCCGGCGAGCAAATCAGCGTGATGGAGATGATGGCGGTGGACCCGGTACAGCGCGTCCTGGCACCCCGGTTTTGGGCCGGCGTCATCACCATGCCCTTGCTGGCCGCAGTTTTCAGCGCCATGGGCATCATTGGCGGCTGGGCCGTGGGCGTGCTCATGATCGGCGTCGATGGCGGTTCGTTCTGGAGTCAGATCCAGGGCGGCGTCGATGTCTGGCAAGACGTGGGCAATGGCGTCATCAAGAGCATCGTGTTCGGTTTTACCGTGACTTTTATTGCGCTATTGCAGGGTTTTGAAGCGCAGCCCACGCCCGAGGGTGTGGCCAGCGCGACGACCCGAACGGTGGTGGTATCTTCCTTGTCGGTTTTAGGTCTGGATTTCATCCTGACCGCCATGATGTTTACCATATGAGGGCACTTCTATAGATTCGAATTAGCGTCATTGCGAGCGCAGCGTGGCAATCCAGGGGCCATGGATTGCCACGCTGCGCTCGCAATGACGAATTTGTAGAAATATTCCTGATTAGAAAGAAGTTTTATGCAGCGTTCAAAAAATGATTTATGGGTTGGCCTTTTTGTGCTGATTGGTGCTGTGGCTATTCTGTTTCTGGCCTTGCAATCTGCCAATTTGTTGACCTTGAATTTCCAGCCAAACTATTCGCTTAACGCCAAGTTTGACAATGTCGGCGGGCTCAAGCCCAAAGCGGCGGTGCGCAGCGCCGGCGTGGTGGTGGGCCGGGTTGAAAAAATCGTTTTTGATGACAAATCATTTCAGGCGCGCGTGACCCTGGCGATGGAGAGCCGTTATGTGTTTCCGAAAGACAGTTCCCTGAAAATATTGACCAGCGGCTTGCTTGGCGAGCAATACTTGGGGCTGGAACCTGGCGCCGACGCGAAAACACTGGTGGCGGGAGATAGCATTACGAGCACCCAATCGGCCATGGTGCTGGAAAGCCTGATCAGCCAGTTCTTATACAGCAAGGCCGCTGAGGGCGCCGTCACTGACGTTGGCAAAGGCAAGAAATGAAAGTGAATCTATGTCTGCGACGGATAGATCATCCAATACCGGGCAGGCTGCGGTGGGCCGGCGTGTTGTTGATTTTTTTGTCGCTGGTCGGTTGTGCCAGTGGCCCCAACGCCAATCCACGTGATCCTCTGGAGCCATTCAACCGTGACGTCTATCAGTTCAACGAAGCGGTCGATAAGGCGGTCCTCAAGCCCGTGGCCACAGCCTACCGCGACGCGACGCCGGTACGGGTGCGCCAAGGTGTGGGCAATTTCTTTGGCAATCTGGAAGATATCTGGTCGTTTGTCAACAACACCTTGCAGTTCAAGGGCCAGGCGGCAATCGACAGCCTGAAGCGTTTTGGCGTCAATACTTTTTTCGGCTGGGTTGGCGTTTTTGACGTGGCCACCGAGATGGATATTGAAAAACATACGAAAGATTTTGGCGATACCCTGGGCTATTGGGGAGTTGCCCCCGGCCCCTATCTGGTACTGCCCTTGCTCGGGTCTTCCACCTTGCGTGATACGGTGGCACTTCCGGTGGACTGGAAGGGTGATATCGTAGCCAACATTCCGTATATCCCGACGCGCAACAGCGCCACGGTAGTGCGAGCCATCGACCAAAGGTCGGATTTACTCAAAGCCAGCACGATGCTCGAGGAAGCGGCACTGGACCCCTACACATTCACCCGCGACGCTTTTCTGCAACGGCGTCGCAGTATCATTTTCGATGGCAATCCACCAGAAGAAGACACGGCCCAGCCAGTGCCTGAAACGCCAACTGAAACCTTAAATAACTCCGGGCTTTCCGGAGATGAGAAAGTCAAACCATGAAACGTCGTTTTTTGAGTCACCTGTTGACCATGCTGATGATGAGCGCATCGGGCCTGCTGGCCCTGCCGGCGAACGCAGCCGATGAAGCCGCAGACGTTTTGATCAAACGCCTGTCGACCGATATGCTCGACAACATCAAGGCTGATAAAGCTATCCAGGCCGGGGATGTGTCCCGGATCATTGCACTGGTCGATACCAAGATCATGCCGAACGTTGATTTTCAGCGCATGACCGCCTCCGCCGTGGGGCCGGCTTGGCGCCAGGCGACCCCGGAGCAGCAAAAGCGCTTGCAGGAGGAGTTCAAGACTTTGCTGGTACGCACTTATGCCGGTGCGTTGACCCAGGTCAGTGACCAGACCATTGCCGTCAGGCCCCTGCGCGCCGCACCGGAAGACAAAGAGGTGGTGGTGCGTAGCGAGGTGAAAGGCCGGGGCGATGCCATCCAGCTCGATTACAGGCTGGAAAAAACACCCGGCAACGGGGCCGGTTGGAAAATTTACAACCTCAATGTATTGGGTGTCTGGCTGATGGAGACCTACCGTAGCCAGTTTTCTCAGGAGATCAATGCCAAAGGTATCAACGGCTTGATTACAACCCTGACGGAGCGCAACAAGGCCAACGCCAAAAAGGGTTGAACGTGCTGGTCTTGCCAAGAGAATTGACACAGTCCCAAGCCAGCGCCTGTTTGGCGCTGCTGGCGCAGGGTCTGCGCTCTGAGTCGAGTCCGGAGGTGGTGGTGGACGCCTCGGCTTTGAGCCGTTTTGATTCGGCAGCGCTGGCGGTGTTGCTTGAATTCCGGCGCGAGAGCCTGGCACTGGGCAAGCGTTTTTCGGTCCACGGTTTGCCTGCGCGTCTGGCTGATTTGGCGACTTTGTATGGCATTATCGAGCTGCTGCCCGCTGCCTGAATCAAAATCTCCATGCCCGCCATTTCGTTCCAGTCCGTCTCCAAGTCTTACCCTTCACCGCGCGGAGCCAAAGGCAGTACTTTTCTGGCTCTGGATAACGTTAGCCTCGATATTGACGAAGGTGAATTCTTCGGCTTGCTCGGTCCCAATGGCGCGGGCAAGACGACCATGATCAGCATTTTGGCTGGCCTGGTGCGTGCCAATTCGGGCAAAGTGTCGGTGTTGGGGCACGATGTTCAGCTTGACTATGCAAAGGCGCGGCGCAGTCTGGGCGTGGTGCCGCAGGAGTTGGTGTTTGATCCGTTTTTTAACGTCCGTGAATTGCTGCGTTTCCAGTCTGGCTATTTTGGCCTGAAGAACAATGATGCCTGGATTGATGAATTGCTGGAAAACCTCGGCCTGACTGACAAGGCCGATGCCAATATGCGCGCCCTCTCGGGCGGCATGAAGCGCCGGGTGCTGGTGGCGCAGGCGCTGGTGCACAAACCACCGGTGATTGTGCTCGATGAGCCGACGGCGGGCGTTGATGTGGAGTTGCGTCAGACACTGTGGCAGTTCATCGACAAGCTCAACAAGCAAGGTCACACCGTGCTGCTCACCACCCATTACCTGGAAGAAGCTGAAGCGCTGTGCGGGCGTATTGCCATGCTGAAGGCGGGCCGGGTGGTGGCACTCGACAGCACCAGCGAGCTGCTCAAGTCGGCGTCCTCCAATGTGTTGCGTTTCAAAGTGGACGCTGAGCTGCCCAAGGCGCTGGCCGAACGGGCCCGCATTACCGGGCGCATTGTTCAATTTCCGGCGCACGATGCGCTGGAAATTGAACAGTACCTGGCGGGCGTGCGCGAAGCCGGTCTGGTGGCGCGCGACGTTGAGATCCGCAAAGCCGATCTGGAAGACGTTTTTCTCGACGTGATGAAAAAAAACCATGAATACACCGAGGGGATTTCTGCGTGACCGGCTGGCAAACCCTGCTCTACAAAGAAGTGCTGCGCTTCTGGAAAGTTGCCTTTCAGACCATCGCGGGGCCGGTGCTTACGGCCATGCTCTATCTGCTGATTTTCGGTCATGCGCTCGAATCCCACGTCAAGGTTTATGACCGCATCAGCTACACCTCTTTTCTGGTGCCAGGCCTGGCCATGATGAGCCTGCTGCAAAATGCATTTGCCAACAGTTCATCCTCCTTGATCATGAGCAAGGTGATGGGAAATCTGGTATTTTTGATGCTGACGCCGCTCTCGTATCTAAACTGGTTTGTGGCCTACGTCGGGGCGGCGGTGATCCGGGGCTTGATCGTCAGCCTGGGCGTATTTGCGGTGTCGGCGCTGTTTACCGACGTCAGCTTTGTGGCACCGCTGTGGATTGTGAGCTTTGCTGTCATGGGTGCCGCATTGATGGGTGCATTGGGGCTGATCGCCGGTTTGTGGGCTGACAAGTTTGATCAGTTGGCCGCTTTTCAAAATTTTGTCGTGATGCCCATGACTTTTTTGAGTGGTGTGTTTTACTCGATCCATTCACTGCCACCGTTTTGGCAAAATGTAAGTAACCTGAACCCGTTTTTCTACATGATCGATGGCTTTCGCTATGGCTTTTTTGGTGCCAGCGATGTCTCACCATGGCTCAGCCTGGGGGTCGTGGGCACGACGTTGGTGCTGGTGAGCGTGCTGGCGGTGCTGGTGCTGCGCAGCGGCTACAAAATTCGCGGCTGATTTTTTGAGGATTGTTGATATGAATGCAGACGAAATTAAAAACATCATTGCCGCAGGCTTGCCCAGTAAGCATATCGAGCTCACAGGCGACGGCCAGCATTGGTACGCCATCATTGTGTCGAGCGAGTTTGAAGGCCTTCGCTCCATTGCGCGCCACCAGCGAGTCTACGCCACGTTGGGTGGCAAAGTGGACAGCGGTGAAGTGCATGCGCTGTCGATGCAAACTTATACGCCTACCGAATGGGCGGCATTGCAGGCCTGAGCAGATGGACAAGCTATTGATTCGTGGTGGCCACCGGTTGCACGGTGAGGTGCAAATTTCAGGTGCCAAGAACGCTGCCTTGCCGGAGTTGTGCGCCTGCCTGCTAACGGTGCAGACGGTCACGCTGCGCAATGTGCCGCGCCTGCAGGACGTCGCCACCATGCTCAAGCTGATTCGCAATATGGGGGTGCTTGCAGATCGTCGCGACGACGGCGCAGTTGCCGTGAATGCGGGGCTGCTGACCAAGCCCGAGGCACCCTATGAATTGGTCAAGACCATGCGCGCCTCGGTGCTGGCTTTGGGCCCGCTGTTGGCGCGTTTTGGCGTGGCCACGGTGTCTTTGCCGGGTGGCTGCGCGATTGGTTCGCGCCCGGTTGACCAGCATCTGAAGGGCCTGGCTGCGATGGGTGCCGAGATCAGGATTGAGCATGGCTACATGATTGCCAGACTGCCCCAGGGCTGGAGGCGTTTGAAGGGTGCGCGTATCGCCACCGATATGGTGACGGTCACCGGAACGGAAAATTTCTTGATGGCCGCCGCCCTGGCCGACGGCGAGACCATTCTGGAAAACGCCGCGCAAGAGCCAGAGGTTGCCGATCTGGCCGAAATGCTGATCAAAATGGGTGCGCGCATTGAAGGCCACGGCAGCAGCCGGATTCGTATTCAAGGCGTGGAAGAACTCCACGGCTGCGAACACCAAGTGGTGGCGGACCGAATCGAGACCGGCACTTTTATGTGTGCGGTGGCGGCCACCGGCGGCGATGTGCTGCTCCGGCATGGCCGCATCGATCATCTGGAAGCGGTGGTCGAAAAACTGCTGGCTGCCGGTGCCAAAGTGAGCGCGGTCGAGGGCGGCATTCGCGTGCAGTCGCAAGGGCGCTTGCAGGCGCAGAGTTTTCGCACCACCGAGTACCCTGG
>Ga0209638_1001500_pt1 | contig 14899 bp, 15 predicted proteins | sample BarGraNGADG00211_FD_184490 | JGI IMG/M metagenome (GOLD analysis project Ga0209638, IMG submission 184490) | Arctic peat soil microbial communities from Barrow, Alaska - Barrow Graham LP Ref core NGADG0002-211 (SPAdes) (version 2) | ecosystem: Environmental > Terrestrial > Soil > Wetlands > Peat... | reverse complement strand
GCTTCCGGCGGGCCGCATGCGAGCACTGTCCGTTGGCCCACTGCAGAAGGCTCGGAAGTAGTCCTGACGTCGATTCGCGAGTGACCCCCAACGGCACTTGCGGGGCACTCGTGTTGGACACGTCCCGCACGGTGAAACTCGGCAATGATCAGAGGGTGCTGATCCGGCGAACCCCGTATCTGCTCCTTCCCGTCTTCGGAATGGGGCTAGTGCTGTCTGCTTGTAGCTCCTCGGCGACTTCGCCACGATCTGCCTGTTCGCTGTTGAGTGCTAAGGAGGCAAGCAAAGCATTGGGAGGACCCGTTCAACCACCTAACCAATGCCAGGTGGGGCCGGGCGATCAGAGTGGTGGCCTCTACTCCGGGGGGAAGCCAGGGGGGACGTTGCTGGTCCACGTCTCCTGGGGCAATGAGGCTGTGACCACCTTCGCGGTGTCACACAGCGGTCACGCCCCCTATGCCGCGGGTTTCACGCCGCCGGTATACAGCCGAGTGACAGTTTCCGGGATTTCTGCCTACTGGCAGCTCAGTCCGCCTCCAATCACCGGCAAGAACACTGGCAACAGCAGCGGCCAGGCCGCCAGCAATTTGAGGATCATCACTTTGAAGAACGGGTATGTCGTAACGCTCGATTCGATGTTCCTCAGCCAATCCCAAGACGAACAGGCTTTGGTGTCGATCATCAGTCGACTGTGACGCTCTACCGCAGTGTCCCCAATCACCGGTTGCGCGGCGATTATCGAAGGGGGCTTGCTGCACTTTGCGAATGCCCATCTCAGAGACCGCAGGTGGTGGACTGAAATGCGAGTGCCCTGCGGGCGTCTTCCATAATGGGGTAGTGACCTTGCTTGCCCTTTTCGATCTCGACAACACCTTGCTGGACCGAGAGAAGGCGTTTTGCTTATGGGCCGACCGCTTCATCGCTTCACACGGTCTGGGTCAGGGTGCCTGGGCGATGATCGATCGAGCCGATGTCGACGGTGCAACTCCTCGTGACGAGTTTTTCGCACGGATCCGACAGGAGCTGAATATCACCACCGAGGTGGACGAGCTGGTCGCGGACTACCGCGTGGTCTACCCATCCCTCTACTCCGCCGAACCGGAGATGATCAAAGGAGTCCGATTGCTTCGATCATCAGGCTTCAAGGTGGGAGTCGTCACCAACGGCCCTCCATCGCAACAGGCCAAGCTCGAGGCTGCAGGCGTCGCGGTCGAGTTCGATGCCGTCTGCATTTCCGGGATGGTGGGCTCACGGAAGCCGGACATTGCGATCTTCAGAGAAGCAGCCCGAGTCTGCAACCTCCCGCTGGATGGCTGGATGGTAGGCGACTCGGCCGAAGCTGACATCGGCGGCGGAGCCAATGCTGGGCTCAAGACCATCTGGATGGCTCGTGGTCGGGATTGGCCATCAGATGACTTCGTGCCGGACCACATTGTTGACTCGATCCCCCAGGCGGTTGACGTGATCCTCGCGTCAACGTAGAAGTATCCCCGAACCGGTTTGTTGCGTGTTGCGTACTGCCCGGCGCCGGGAGTGCTTGCGGAACGCGAGCGCACGCGTACGTGCCTGATTGCGCTGCGCCACCGTACCGACGCGCGTTGTTCGGTACGTCTGATCTGTGCGGCACCCATCAGGCATGCTGGCGGGATGACACGGTCAGGTCTGGTGGTGAATTCGGTGAGTCCATCCAATCAGGCACCGTCCGCCGATTTGGATAGCAGGGGAGTTGCAGGGTCTTCGGTTGAGACGCATACTCCCGGCTGGGGTACTTGTGACACCGCCGTGCGTACAGAAGTCGCGAAGGCTGTTGAGCCGAGCTGAATCGAAGGTCGATCCCCGCGGCCGCCAACTCGGAGCCGCAGGTGTGGCGAAGCCGGTGCGGACGCACCCGGGCCGCCCCTGAGGTCTCTAGTGGTGGCGGAACACGCTTCGCATTCCCCTCGGTTATCGCCTGCCCGGCCGTCGGACCATACAGCACCACGAAGCAATCGGGGGTCAGCAGTCCCGACTCGTGGCCGCCACCTACGAACGCCGGTCACTCGGCATTGGCTCCCACCCACTGGCCCTTCGAGGAGTGTGACAAGGTCCTCCCCGAGCACACCACCGCGGTCAGCGTGCTCGACCGACCACCTCATCACAGCGTGATCATGGTCACCGACGGCGAGTCATTCCGGAGGAAGGAAGCGCGCCAGCACGGAGGTCGATCTAGGTTGGCCAAGAACTGAAACTCCGCTCTGAGTGGTGGGGACTTCTGGTGGCCAAAAGCGAGGGCTGAAGACTGGCCAAGGACACTGCCCTAGCCTCTACGGCGATTGCTCGACAGAAAGGGGCCGGTGTGCCTGTCACCCTCCAAGGACTCCTCTTGGAAGTGACCGGCTTGATGATGCAGAACTGGCTGCCAATGAGTGTCTTCAAGTGAATGAGCAATCTGGAAATCGAGAGGGCATCGCAGGGGCACTCCATTCAATCGGCCGAATTGAACTTGAGCGAGGACGGTACCTAGAGGCTTCCGATCCAATTCTCGCTGCCCACGAGATCTACAATGAAATCGGGCTCAGATTAGGCAGGGCAGGTACGCTTGCCGATCTTGCGCTTGCGAGGTCGCGACTCGGCGACAGAGCTGGAGCAGAAGATGCGATCTCACAGGCTAAGACAATTGCCGATGGAATAGCACATTCGCGGCTGGAGCTTGAAATTCGGGAGGCTGAAAGAGAGGTGTTAGGCCGATAGGGTGGTCAGACGCTTGAATTGCCTGAGGCAGAGTTCACAGCGTTGGCGTCCCATCATCGACGATCTTCACAAGGCTCACGTAAGTCTTCCGATAGTCATCAACCAGCTCACCCTCGTGATCGTACAAGTCTTGGAGTCGGCTGGTCGACCGCATCGAACTTGCCGAAATTATGCTGTCCCTAACTTCAGACTTCATTCGATTACTTTCCCAATCAATAGCCTGTCCATGGAGTCGTCTTTGAGAGGACGATAGAAGGTCTTCGGACTTGCGGGGAACCCAAGAAAAGAGTTCCTGAAAGCGCCTAGGCGAAATCCCCACGTAGGGAACGAAGTCCACTTTATCGAGTACAGGTTTAGTCCTCGAATGTGCGAGAGACGTAAAGCGCACTTCTGACTCGTATAGCTCGGCAACTCGACTCTTAAGATATGGCTCGATGTAGATAACTCGGCGGATGCCTGAGCTGATGATTAGACGGGCGCACTCGTGACAAGGGAATGTGGTGCAATACAGGGTCGATCCCTTTACAGGAATACCTTTTCGGGCGGCGGAGGTAATGGCATCCATCTCGGCGTGAAGCGTGCGGCCGTATTCGATCACATCAAAGAATTGGCTATCTCTGATCACCGGAGAGGCTATTAAGGCATCAGTGAGCTCGTCAAGACAGTTTCGTTCTTGGAAGCGAAGCCTTGCGTCTTCAGTCCGCAGCAAATCGGAGAGCGTCTCTCCAGCACCCTTAGAAGCTCCTGGAGCTTCATCGGACTGGGCGCCGATGTGCTTATCCAGACTCACAAGCCACACTGGATCGGCGATCATTCGCTTGAGAAGGTCCGTGAGAATGTGTCGACGTGTAGAGTCGCTTGGATCGCGGCCCCAGCCAGCGCTTCGGTTCCAGTCGCGATTGTCGGGAACATCAGTTGAGCGGTAGACACCACCCATGGGCCTAGGAACGTCGTTCGTCCCGGTGGTGACGAGATCTCCGTCCTCTGTACAAATGGCCGCTCCAACTTGCCTTGCCAAGTTGCCCGACTGAAGGGCCGCACTGAAGGCGTCAGCCATGCCGATTTCGTCAGGTGTTGGAGTATGAAAGGGATGTCCAAAAATGAGTTCGACAAAGCGAGCTATCTGAGATCGAGTCTGATCAGGCGCTTGAATGTCAACAAATAGATCGCCATGCTCAAATGTGCGACCAATATTGAGTCTGTATTGCCGCTTGGCTACTAGCTGTCTGTCGTAGTCGGACGTTGTCCGTACATGGCCTTGCTCACGACTCATAAGGAGCGAGACGATGTGATCCTGTTCTCTTTCCTGCTGACCGTCATCACCCGCAAGGACCTTAGAGAGGTGCTTACGCCGCTCATCTTCAGAGCTGAACACTGAGATTACAAATAGTTGGCGCCGGTAGAGCCTTCGCAGCTTTTCTGCTTCAGCAGGATGCATCAGGTTTCGAAAATGAAAGGCGACCCCGCGTCGAGCGTTCTGGTTGGCCTCGGTATATGCCCGGTCTCGACCTTGTTCCCTGAGGTGACGAATGCTTTCGATCAGAAGGGCATCAGAGGACCCAGTTAGCTCCCTAAGGTAGTCACCAGCATCCATCAGGAACTGATAGCGCTGGGCCGGGTCTGCTTCGCCCCTAGGAATCGTCTTGGAGAGTACGTCATCCAAGGGGTTCAGGTCAGCGAAGCGCTCCGAGAGCTTCTGCTCGGAATAGTGGAAGTTGACCCCATTCAAGGCTGATTCGAGGGGTTCGACAACGGTACCTTTGAGCGGAGTACCGATTGCCCTGACAGTAGCAAAGTAGATCTCGCCCAAGAGCGCGCGACGACCTGCCCCTGAGTCAACTGTCATTGCGGTTTGACCTTCCAGAACTATCGATGACGAAGTTGGCTATCGCCCATTGCTAGTGATTCGGACGAACTCTGCGTGATAGGCAAGAATCGAGCGTCCAAACTGTCGGACCTCATCGAGCCGGTCCTTCGAGTAGATCCCAGGGGGCGGGGCTTCTTGCTCAGCCAATCCGGACTCAGAATCCAACTCATGGCCAACCGTCACGCTGATCCTACTTTCCGCTGATATTTCTTAGAACGAATGGCTACGTAGTTGTACTGTAGAAATGTGAGACACCCAGAGATCGCCGCCGGAGCAATCAGCCGAGGCTAGCAAGGTGATGCCTCCGCTGCAATCGGTTCGTAGCCGTCACTGCCTAGTCCAATGGGCGCAGGCGCGAACCGCCGAGACGGAGTAGGGCATCCGACATCAACCTGGCTCCAAGAACGTGCCACAGGCCCAGTTTCACGCATTGGTGCTACTTGGTGAGGGATGGTGGTGGATCGGTGACGGCTTCTCCCTGCGGCCCGATCACAATTCAGGCCACCCCGGCCGGACCGAGCGCGTGCGGAAGTCTTGAGCCGGCCTCCCAATACGCAGCCATCCATAACGACACGGCCACGAAGTGCCCGGAGTAGCGCCGAACCGGCGTTATCGGCAGTTATGCTTCGCCGGGCGCAAACCGATTGAGGGAACCAGCGGGCCCCTCGTCCGAGGCGAACCGTACACAGTGCCAATTGCGGTCTCGGGCGGCGTTGCGCGAGATCGGTGCGCTGAACTGGTCTTTCCCGATTTCGAGCGAGCAGGTGATGGTCCCAACGAGACATGGGGTAGCTGAATGCTGTCCAACCCCGGGATCGAGGCGGTGGCTGCAGAGGATGGCCCATGTCTCGCTGAGTGCTCCGTCCGCCAAGTGATGACCCACGCCTCGGGGCCGACGCTGGGCGTTGGCCATCCGCAGAGTTCCTCTCAACCTCCCTGCTCAATGCGCGGCCGAGCGCTACTTTCGCGACGTAGAGGCCGGCGGTTCGAGTCCGCTCACCTCCACCCCGAAAGTGCAGGTCAGCCGAGGTTTCTGCCCCGGCTGGTCCGCTTGGAGACATTCCGTGCGCGATCCGTGCGCGTAGGAGCGGTCAATAACGGTCAAAGTCCCGAAGTGTGCCTTTGTCATGACACCGGAACCTCATCTGAACCGCCCAATCGTGTGAGAACTGACCGAATCCGTTTGGACGAGATGCACAGACCTTTGTCTCGGCCCGTCGAATGCGAAGTCCTTGCATAATCGGCCAGGGTCATCCGAGCGAGGAGCCAATTGAGGGTTCTACTGGCGCGACTACCCGATCGAACCATTGCTGGCCTCCGAGATTCTCCATGCGAATTAGCGCGACGCCGATAATTGCACCCATCAAACTCTGCATTGCAGGAGGCAGGGCATCAAGCAAGCCGAGCGGCAGATCGGGGGCGTCGGATCGATATTCGCGCACGGCTGCCTGTAAGCGCTCGGGAGTGACGTTTGAGGCGGTCTTCCGTAGGAACTCGAAGTTGTACACCTCGTCGTACAAGGCATCGAGGAAGCGACTTCGCGATTCGACCTCTTCGTCGGGTAGCCCGGGTTCGAAGAAGCCGATCGCTGCACCCATCTCAGACAAGGCGCCATCAGATGGGATCGGCCTGCCATGCATTGCGGCCAGACTGTTGACCATGGCTCCCTCAACCACCGCTTCTGGTGCGAGGGGCTGGCAGGTTAGTTGATCGGTCAGCGCTGCTGCCTTGGCGTTCGCCACGAGGAACCTGGACATGGGAGCGAACTGTCTATCGGCCAGAGCAGCGCTATATGCCTGGTCCGCGAGCTCCAGGGGATCCCCTTCAACCTCCGATCCCTCGAAGAGGTAGTCCACCGCTCTGCGGAACAACCCCTCGCTCGTCGGAAGATCACCGTCGGAGATCAGCATGAGGGCGGCTTCCCTCACGTCTCTTCCGGGTTGCATCACCCTTGCGACTGCAAGGTACTGCTCGAAGGCCCCCGGAGGATAGGCACTCGTCGATCCTTTGCGGCCCCGTGAGAAGCGGACTGGCCGCGGTGCGAGACCAGATCTCGCCCAGGACTCCAACGTGCTTGGACTCTTCGAATATCCGGCGGCTGCGAGCCTGTCGGCCATTTTCTGGGTGACGGCACTGTACCTGTTGATCCGGGGCACGATTCAATCTTAGATGCCCCAGAAGTCCTTGTGATCCAGTTCAGGACCGGTTTGTATCGTTCATCCACAGGAGCCGGATTGCCCGGCTCGGCTGACTCCGCAGCCACATGCGGGGGGGAAGGGGGAAGAGGTCATGAGCAAATCTGACGTGAAGAAGACCGCTGGCGTTGCCAGCCTGGTCCTCGGCGTCTTCGCCTGGTTGGCCCAGAAGTTCCAGTGGTTCTCAGGCAGGGTGACTGACACGATGAGCTTCCTTTCGCTCGCCCTTGGCTTCGTCGCCACAGCGGCGTGAGGATGATCCGGGAGGCGGCGCACAGGGTTTCCTGAGCGCCGCCAAACCGGTACCCATGCGTTGTCAGGGGTGGACCGGCTCACCCCAAACCTCCGCGAGCGGCGTTGATTCGCCCGTGACAAGAGAGATGGGATCAATGGCGCGTGCTCGATACCATCGAAGGTGCCGACCGTGGAGGTATTGCTTGCCGATCACGACTGTGCCGGGATCATTGGTTCGGAAAATTGGTTCAAGCTCCATCGAGACTAATTATACGTACTCGTTTGGCGAGGCTAAAGGCATTGGTGGAACCATGCGGATCATCATTGTGAACCGGCGCCGGCTGTCCGACAACGACGCTTCGTTAGGTTCAGCATGGTGCACGAGCCGAGGCGCGAGAGCACCTTCCGCAGTAACCTGACATTGCTCTCGTCGCTGTTCTATCCTCAAACGTGTGTCCCCAACGTCGGCCGAAGACAATCAGGCTGACGAACCTGGGCAGGAAGATTTCGAGAAACTAGCTCCTGATTCTTCGGCGGTTGACCCTTCTGAAGTGGATGGCGACGAACTGAATGACCCCGATCCGAACGTCGAAGACGACACTGACTTTCAAGACGGCAACCTTGGAACAGACGATTCGGCCGATGATCCGGCACCTCCGCGTACATTCGAAGGTCTTGCTGCCCTCGATCTGAGCGGAATTCTTAACCTGCCCGATTTCTCGAAGCTTGTTCTTCCAGAGGTACCGAATTTCGCGCCGAATCTTCCGAAGCTGGACTTCCTGAAGGACGTTATCCCAGCCCTCGATTTCTCAGGTCTTCTTCCAACGACTGATTTCGCATCCATCTTTCCGAAGATTGAACTAGCGCTTCCGTCTATTGAGTGGGCCGCGACGCTGCCCAAGATCGATCTGCCGAAGTTTGGGCCAGCCTTTTCGAGGTTGCTTGAGAACCTGCGCAAGAGCCTTCCGCCAAATTGGCCTACTGAGGTGGACATTGATCAAGTGGTGAAAATCATCCAGGATGACGGGATACCTCTAGTGTGGGTACCGAGGGAAGCGATTGTTTCGGAGGTCCTGGCCGCGGCAGACCGAGTTGCCCGGGTCGGAGTGCTGGTCTCGCACTCCGGCGAATTGGTTGAAGATTGCCGTGGGGTACTTGGCGCCATACGGAGCGAAGCGCTAGCGGGCCAAGTGCCACTCGCAACGAAGGTACTTGATGCGTTCGAAGCTGGTCATCATGAGGCTGCTCAGGCACTTGCCGTGGTTGTTACGGAAACGGCCGTGGCCCGCGCGATCAGCGACAAATACCACGATGTCAAAAAGCAGGTTCTATTCGACCCCGATCTAGTTCCTTACACTCAACTCCGCCTTCGAGCTGCTCTTGCACCGATCGGGTCTTTCTACACAACATGGCGTCTGAACTCCGGAACGCCGGCTCCCGAAGCACTGAGCCGCCACGTAGCGGTCCACCAGGCCGATCACCGTCACTACACCAAGGGCAATGCTGTGGTTTCCATCTTGCTCGTCGCTTCGGTCTTGCGAGCTCTACAAGAACTCCAAGATCTTGCCGAGGCGTCGGAAGAGCAAGATTAAGCAGTCTGACTGACATGACGAACCCACCCCGCATCTCGCAACCGAGCGACGCTGAACAGGCTCTCCAGCAGAAGGTCACTGCTGCAGCGGTCAGAGTGTCGCACAACCTATCTGGCCGGGAACCACCAGGCGGCCCTGGGCGCAACCCGCGATGGCAAGGCCAATCGACAGTGACCACGATCGATGATGGCGGCGAAGGCACTCGAGATCGCGCGGTGATGCTTGAAGTTCGCGAACTGATTGGCGAGGCGATTGATGCACGGCTGTGGGCGATCGACGGCGTGCGAATCGCACTCGAACGGGATCGAGACACGGTTGCGGATGGCGAACAGAAGCAGTTCGGCGCCTCGGCCGAACGGGCGATCGCACATTGGAACGCGATGACCCTCGTGGTGATCTACGGAGGAATCGAGGATCTCGTCGAGACAATGGGATCCGGGTTGTATCCGATCGTTCTTGACACGAACCCGACCAAGCGAAGGGAAATCTTCGAGCGGAATCGCCTTCGCAACAGCGAGCTCAAAGACACAGGTGAACTGTCCGGTGACGGAGCACATGCACTCACGCGATTCACGAAGGTGCTTACGGACGAACTGTTGCCGAATCCGATTCGCGCGCCAAAGCACGATCTGCCGTCAGCGGACCGGTGGGAAGACCTACTGAAGCGTATCTACATGCGGCCGATCCAGGGAAGACCCCTGCCCGATGATCTCCGACTCACGCTCAATGAACTTGGAGCGGTCCGCAACGTGATCCTCCACCGAATGGGCCGAATGGACGACAAGGCGCTGGAACAGGTAACCGAAGGTCCTTGGAGGATCGTCAACGAACTCGTTGTGATCGACGAAGCGCTCTACCGACGGTATATATCGGCCTTAATTTCATATCAGCGTGAGCTTGAGGACCGCGTGCGGTCACGCATGAACCTTGTTCCACAGTCGGACATCACATCATGGAGAACGATGGTGCCGGTGGGCGGCTGATGAGCTGCTGCGCCCGGGGTTCCTGCCCTATCGGCGACGTTGTCAGGGCGGCACCGTTCCGACGAGCGACGGGCGAAGCACGACTTAGATTTGCGCGTTGCCCGACGTAGGGGGCGGCGAGACCCCGCAATCAGATCGCTAACAACTCCCGGTGTGACGTCCACCCCGCACCTTCGTCATCGAGCCTTCTAATCCGCAGTTCGAACTCATCTCGAAATACCGGTCGTGCGGCATACGGGGCGATGGCACCCAGGATGATCGAGAGTTCAAAGAGACGATCGAGCATCGCTTGAGCTCCAAGCTGGACCGACACTCCGGACGCAACGGTCGTCCTGTCTGCGAATTCACTGTGAAGGCCAAAGCGCTTGGCCAGGACCCGAACTGGTGAGAGGTCGTAGGCGACAGGCCCAATTCCTGCCTTCTCGAAGTCAATCAGAAGTGGGGTTCCGTCGAGACAGACCGTGTTGTCGGGAGACGCGTCACCATGGATGACCCCCATGTCGAGCGCCGAGCCTGGGCCGTCGAGCCACAGAAGGACTCGGTCGACTTCCGACGTCAAGGTCGACAGAGACTCAGCGCAAATAGAGTGTTCCTGTCGTACGCCCTCCAAGCCTGTCCTGAGGGCGAGACCGGGATTCCAAACGGACGGCGCCGACGTAGAGTTCACCGTGTGCAGGCGACGAAGCGCATGGCCAAACCAGTCGGGGTCGATCTCAGACTCCCTAACTGGCTGAGCGAGCGGCCAGAGTGTGACCGAGCCACTGGCGGTGATGATCGGTTGATCGGGATAGCGCGGATCGATCCTCAAGATTGGCAGCGACCGGGGTTCTGACCATTTCGCGAAACGGACTTCATGACGCGCCCGCTCCTCGTAACCCACTTCATCGACACGGGCGAAGAGCCCAAGTTCGGGAGTGCGATAGCCGGTACGGCCGCGTGAGGTGCTGATTGCTGCGAAAAGAACTGGATCGAGGCCGACCTGATCGAGAGCGGCAGCGAGAGCCTCATCGGCGATGTCACCAGATCTGTGCACCTCATCACACTGACCGATCCCCGGGGATGCTTCAAGGGGTCAACCTCCTAGCCATGACATGCTTGCGTCGTGACCGACGCCGACACCGGAACGAGACGCCGGGTCGTGAGCCTGGGGATAGGGCTCGTGGTTGCGACTTCCCTGGCCATCGTCCTTGCCGTGGTCCTGCTGTTCACGGCTTTCAGTGGATGCGGAGGCCAGTGCTCCGCACCGTGGGTGTACGAGGTCAGATTCCCTCAGGGGACTACACAAGCACTAATCGCAAAAACCCTCGATCAGTGCTCCCATATGCCTGTAGTCACTTCGGTCGATCCGAAGGAGGCTGACCTGTACGGGCCACATGTCCTGACATCAAGTAGGAATCCCGGGCAGATTCATCGTTTGGAAACGTGCCTCAAGTCTGCGGGCGCAATCGGCATCTCCTTTCCTGATTGAGTCCTGCTGGCAATCCGATCTGTCCCTGATGCCGGGACGGTGACGGCACTTTGCGATCTCTGTCGGGCGCGAGCGCAGGCCCGGAGCAAGGTGGCGGAACCCAGAGCCTCCGTCAAACCCAGGCCGGTTCAGACCGAGTGAATAGGATGGCGAAGCGCAGGCCCAAGGTAGCCCTCAAATGCGTGAGGGACACGATTCGAAATTGAGAGCGTGGACGTGAAAGATTCTTGTACTCAAGGGGACGGCGAGTGAGCAATGAGCCGGAACGACTAGTTCGAGGAAGAGCCTTTCATTCAAAGGTCCAGGAGGAGTGGCTTTCCGAAACGTTTGGAGAAGCACTGCCCGAACGGGTCGTTGGGCAGATTGATAAAAGCGAGGTCCTGCGCGGTGGCCGGATCGATGTGAGGATGATCGACCCGGACGAACCGATGGCGTTTGTCGTTGAAATTAAGGACTCAGACTTCGGCCGGATGAAGGACCGGAGGGTTCGAAGAAACGTCGCCAGGAACCGTCTGCAGGTCAGCAAATACGGCGAAGCGCTGTTGAATGAGTCTCAAAACGGAATCGAATACGTGTGCCTTGCCATTGTGTACAGCACTCAGCCAGCTGATTCCGAGCGACGTGACTGGATTGAGCGATATCTAGCCAGTTACATGACGGCGACCTATTGGCATGATACTCAGAGAGCTGCACCCTATTGTGACTGCGAAACTCAGACCACAGGCAAGCCCGTGCCGTTTGCCAGCAGTGCGAGCGTTGCTATGGATGGAGTGAAGGCGTAGAGAGCCCCCTCCAAATCGACAAACCTACCTAGACCTACAGGCTCAGCGGAGCTTCCGGGAATCGTTGCTTGTTCTGTTGGGCCGATCACAGGATCGGGTCCATCGTTTGCCCCAGGAAACCCTGAACTGCCTGCCCAGCTGCTCTGCAGAAATTCAAATTGGTCTCCAATACTGGTCTGGTAGCAGGCAAAGACCAACCCACGGGCAGAGTCTGGACCGTGATTCTTGCCCGCCGATGGATCAAATGGATCCCCAAATGGAATACCTCGGCGCAGGATCCGTCGCTGACTGACAGCATCTTGGCCAGGAACCGTACCGGCGCGGGGGTTGACCTTCCGAATGTGGGCACAAAGGGGCGCATTGGTCCCGGGGAGATCATCACTGAAGTCAAAATTGTTATTGCTGCTTCGATCAGGACCGCTTCGTGGATCGTTGGTTGGTGATTCGCTCACGGGAACACCAGAGCGCCAACGGCCGACCAATTTTGCTGTAATGGCCTCGGCAGTCCTCGCGAAGGATGTCTGGAGCCCTTCGGCTTGGGCCCACCACCCAGGTACGTCCTGACGAAGCCGGCGGATCACGAAGAAGCTGCCATCGAACATCCAGAGTGGGACCGAACGGCCTTCTACTCGGTTGTGGCCCGGGTATCCCAGGACAAACTCGCCAGCCTCAATCAATAGCGTCCCGGGTTTGTTGTTGACCATATTGGCGTTGGTTGGATCCGGCTGGTCGTAGCCCAGTACGCCGGGCTGGCTGATGCCGTCTTTGAATCCGAAATGCTCATGACCGTGACGAGCACCTGGGAGAACAGCTCCATCTTGCTCAAACACGATCGCGGCATCGTGTTTCGCTACCAGCTGATAAAGCTCATTGAGGATTCCAAGTAAATCCGACGAGTTGTCAGCTGAGACGACCACGACAAGCTCGATTGGTTGGTCAGGCCGTCCAAAATCCCAATTCTCCGGTGCTTCAGGGCCGGATGCAGCAACGTCAGGTGCTGACGTCGCTCCGCTATGCCATCGTTCGATCGTCGGGTCCCATTGTTGGGGGCCAGAGAGGGGCCCTTCGGATCCAGGGCTGAGGACCCGGAGACCGGAGAATGTCAGACTGACTCCGATCCAGGTCGCCGACAAGTCGTCAGGATCTTGATGAGCAGAGCGGCGAGCAGCTGAGAATTTTTGATTGAAGTCAGTCACATCAGCATTGGTGGATACGAGCGGGAGCAAATCGTTCAACAGGGTTTGCCCGTGTGACTGATCTGGAATGTGCAAAAAGAGAATCGCCTGGTGGTCTTTGTTGAACCCGGCCAAGACGTTGCCCTGGATGTTGGTGTTCGATCGGAGATCGGGATATGGCGGTTGGGGCCGGATTGGGGGACCGGCCGGGGGCGGAGGAGATGGGGGTGGTGGCGTCGGCTCGGGGGTTGGGGGATAGGACGACATTGGCACTCCTTAGGTCTCATAGACGCCGCACCCTCAGTATGCCACCGAGTTGTGACGTAGTCGAACATGTGTTCCCAATCCACATTGGGCTCCAAATGCGTTCCACTGATCCGATGAAGAGCCCTTGAATATTGATCGAGCACCAACCTCTGCTGGATACAAGAATGAGGCCATGGGACGCATTCAGATGGAGCATCGAGTCGTCAATGGCTAGCGCACCCGATCCTGGATCTGCTGAACAGACCCAATCCGCATCCCTTCCGGCCGGTGTCCCGGCAGTGACAACGGCGATCGCGATCGGCTGGCAAATGGCCGAGTTGTACCAAGAGGCCACCATTCTTCATCACTCGATGGATCGGGATCCCACCGATCTCCCGGGGATGAGCGCGCTTGGATCTCGGCAGCTAATTCATCTCCGTTTCGACCAAGTGTCAGCAGGACTGAGCCGCCTCTCGAGCACGGTAGCTAGCAGCGGCATGACGGTTGACGATCTCAAGAAGCGATCTGACGAAGCAGCGCAGCAATTTGGGCCACTAGATTCTTCGAGTTCAAACGAGCCCCCGACTGCCCAGCCGATATCTAGCCAGCAGATTCGTCGGAATATTCTCGACCTGCATGTCCAGATTCTTGACACTCTCACAGCGACAGATGCCTCCGTTGGCAAGGCATATGGACTCGGAAGAGCCTTGGCCGATCTGACCATGAGGCCCGCCAAGTCAACAAAGTCGGCCTTCGAGCAGGACTTCGGTGGACGGGTCGATGTCATCAAGGGATGGTTGCACGATTTGAAAACAGCTCTACCTGATCACGCAGCTGTTGCGATTCGAGAGTCGCTGAGTGTTTGGCAGCAGTGGATAGATACTTCGGCTAGCAATCCGCTGTGGGACAGCTCCCCCTCTTGGAGCGATCCTATTCACCCACTGTCGACGCGGTCGGTCGTGACCGAAACACTTTCCGCTCAGGGCAGTCGATGGCGCTCCGTTCTCACCGCGGAGAAGCAGGCAATCGACATGATAAGCGCCAATGACTATGTGGCCGCTGGCGAAGCGCTGGCCCAGCGCGTCGGCTCCATCGTCCGGCGATTCCTGCGGCAGTTCTGGCTGCAGATTGCCGCCGGAGCCATCGTCCTAGCCGGCATTGTGACCGTACTCCTTCTGGTTCCAAGTGGCTCAGGTGGCAGCATTGGGGCACTCGGCGTAATCGCGGCCGCCACAGGAATTACTTGGAAAGGAGTGGAGTCATCGCTCGGGGCTGCAGTCCGCAAGGTCGAACCAGGCCTCTGGGGTGCCGAGCTCGATCTGGTTGTGACAGTTGGCATTACGTACTTGCCGGGTGAGGCTTGCGCACAGCTAACCGTGCCAAAGGATAAGGCTCAAGTCCCCTACGTGGCACTCGGTACCAAGCCGTCTCCCTCTGCAGTTTCGACCCAAAAATCTCGTCTCGGCCGCTCTTCTGGAAGTCCGAACTCAACTCGGTCAACGCGTCACCGTTAAACTGGCACTTCGGATTGTATGTCCAGCGCGTGGTTATGTTGAAGGCCGACCCGATGCGATCGATTTGTCCTGCTCGGCCGCATCAATGGCAGTGGCATGTTCAACATAATCAG
>Ga0209638_1001499_pt1 | contig 14903 bp, 12 predicted proteins | sample BarGraNGADG00211_FD_184490 | JGI IMG/M metagenome (GOLD analysis project Ga0209638, IMG submission 184490) | Arctic peat soil microbial communities from Barrow, Alaska - Barrow Graham LP Ref core NGADG0002-211 (SPAdes) (version 2) | ecosystem: Environmental > Terrestrial > Soil > Wetlands > Peat... | reverse complement strand
TTCATGCTCGCATTCCTGCGCCGCCAGCCCGTGACCGCCTTCGTGGCGTATCGCGTTGTAGCCGCGATCGTGGTCTTCGTGGTTCTGCTCTCGCCCCACGGCGCATAGGAGGCCGGCGCCCACATGGAGGTCATGAAGCAACTCCGCCAGCGGGCGATCCGCGATCTGCTGGCGCAGCGTGCGATCCGGACGCAGCAGGAGCTCGCCGGTGCGCTGCGGGAGCGCGGCTTCCGAGCCACGCAGGCCACGATCAGCCGGGACGTCGCCGAGCTCGGCCTGATCAAAGCCAGCAAAGAGGGGATCCAGAGCTACACCATTCCGGCGAGGGTCACCGAGGCCGAGAGTACGGGCGAGGAACGGTTGCGGGCGCTGATGCACGACCTTCCCGTGGAAGTCCGCGAGGCGGGCTTGATGCTCGTGCTCAAGACGCTGCCGGGTTCCGCGCATGCGATCGCCGCCGCTCTCGACCGGACGCGCTGGAACGAGGTCGTAGGCAGCATCGCCGGCGACGACACGGTCTTCGTGGTGTTCGCCGACCGCGTTTCACTGCAGCGGGTTCGCGGCCGCCTGATGCAGCTGGGCCGCTAGCGGCGGAGCGGGCCACTCCCGGTGCCACTCCCGTGTCACGCGCCGGACGGCTCTCCCCAGCGGCTCGGGCAGATACCCCGGTAGTCGCACTGACCGCAGCGCCGGTACTCGGGGTTCGCGGCGAAATCCCCGGAACGGATCCGCAGCGCGACCTCGACCAGGTGAGCCCGGAACGCGTCGAGTTGCTCGTCTGTCCGCGTTGTCGACCGGGCGAGGTCCGCCTCCGCGAAGTACAGCGTCAGACGTGACGGAGCCGGCAGCGGCTCACCGCTGACCGGATCGGCGACGACCCCGGACCGCAGCGCCAGGGCATAAGCCGAAAGCTGCTCGTCCTCGTCCACGTCCTGCTGGCTCTTCGATCGGCCGGTCTTGTAGTCGATCACCTCGATCGAACCGTCGGGGTGGCGATCGATGCGGTCGATGACGCCCCTGAAGTGAATGGGAGCACCGCCGTCCCCCGGATCTAGCTCCAGCATGAACGGCTCTTCGAAGACCAGAGCCTCGGCAGGCGAACGCAGCTCCCTTTCGAAGAAGCGGCGAAGCACCGGCCCGGCGCGGACTTCGTAGCTCTCGGCGGCCCGAGAATCGGCAAAGGCCGTCGGGTTCCAGGTTCGCTCCAGGCCGGCCGCGAGAGACTCGAAGCCGGGATCTGGCTGGCCCGCGGCCCTCGCCTCCCGGCGGGCGATCGTGAATGCCTCGAATGCCCCGTGGATTGCGGATCCGAACTCGAAGTAGCCCTTGCGTTCCTCGGACGGGATGCGGAAGACGTTCGCCAGGGAGTACTGGAGTGGGCATTCCCCGTAGAGACGGAACTGCGAATGGCTGAAAGACGCCGGCAATGACGCAATGGAAAGCAGGGCCTGCCCGGCCGGCGAGTGGCGGCTCAGGACGTGAAGAGTGAGAGGGTCCAGCCCTCGCCGGCGGGCTTCCGCGGCGTCGCCCGCGGCATCGCGAGCCACCGTCAGCAACTCGCCGATGAGCGCGTCGGTCACTTCTGCATCGGCCTCGACGGCCAGCTCGATGGCGCCGATCAGCTCCACCGCACGCCGCCGCAGCTGGTAGCGCCGCTCGTACGCGGCTGGGACCGGCATCAGCCGCTCCAGAAGTGGCGTGGCTGCGGCCGCTGCCTCGCCTGCCGACGGCACCGCCGCTCCGCCGTGCAGCTCGCGCCCTGAGTCGCGTCGCTGGACGACCACGCCCGGGGTCGGCTCGGCCTGCCCGTCCGGCCCGCCGGCAATCTCGGCGAGGAAGCGGCTCACCGAAGCTCGGGCCGTCGGGCCCTCTGCAGTGGTCAGAACGAGCCGCCGGCGCGCCCGCGTCATTGCCACGAAGCACAGCCGCCGCTCTTCGGACGTGGCGAACTCGTCGGGAGGCTCCTGCTTGAGCAACTCGACGGGGATCATCAGGTCCTCTTCCCGCGTGTCGGGGAACTGGCCCTCGACCAGTCGCGGCACGATCACGACCTCGTACTCGAGGCCCTTGGCCTGGTAGATGGTCATGAGTTGGACGCCATCGGCGCCCATGTCGCCGCTGGGATCGCCTTCCATGTCGCCGCCGGCCTGCTGATACAGATCCAGGTAGGACACGAAGTCGGTCAGGCTCGCACGGGGGTTCTCCTGCTGCCAGCGTGACACGAAGCGCATGAAGCCGGCGACGGCGAGGAGGCGGCGCTGCGCCTCCGGCGTCTCCGTGGCGATCAGGTCGTGGAGCAGCTTCGTGCGAGTCAGGTACTCGACCATGAGCGAGAACGGGCCGTCGCGCGGACCTCTCGGGATCAGCCCATCGAGACAGGCGAACAGTCGGTCCAGCTTGGCTCGCGTGGCCGGGTCGATCCGCGCCCGTCGGTCGGCTCCGCCTTTGTCGCCCTCGGCTCGGTTGTCCGCTTCTTCCACGAGCCGGCTCTCGCGCCACGCCGACGTCGCGGCTTCGAGGATCGGCCTGCCGTCCCATGCGGCGCTGCGACTGAGACGCAGGATCTCCGCCGCGTCGAAGCGCCACGGGCCGGCCGTCAGGAGGCGCGTGAAGCTCACCGAGTCGGTCGGATTCGCAATCACTCGGAGCGCGGCCTCGACGTCGCGGACCTCGGGCTCGGCGAACACGCCCGTGCCGCCGACGAGCATGTACGGAATGTCCGCGCCCTTGAGCCGCTCGACGATCGCGTCGCCGTGACGGTGCCGCCGATACAGGACGGCGATGTCGCCCCATCGCTTCGGCCGGCTACGTCCTCCCGGACCACGCAGGAGCTCTGGAAGGGCTTCGAAGGCCGCCCGGATGTGCTCGACGACGGCGTCCGCCTCGTCTGCCTCGTCGCGGGCGTAGACGAGCTCGACGGTCGCGCCCGACTCATGGATTGGGCGCAGCGATTGACCGGCCTTGAGGCGGGCCGGGTTGTGCTCGATCAGGCGTTCGGCCGCAGCCAGGATGTTCGCGCTCGAACGGCGATTCTCCAGGAGCGGCCGGCTCTCAACCCGGCGCATCGGCCGCTCGGGCGCCCAGGCGGGCGGGCGTCCGAACCGTTCCTCGAACTGGCTGAAGGCGGCGTAGCTGGCGCCGCGGAATCGATAGATCGACTGGTCGTCGTCGCCCACGACCACGACGTTGTCCGACTTGTCCGGGCCGCGGCCTACCAGTTCCAGGAGCAGGATTTGAGCCATGTTGGCGTCCTGGAACTCGTCCACGAGAACGTGCCGGAACTGGCGCTGGTATCGGAGCAGCACGTTCGGATGGTCGCGGAGTAGCTCTATCGCCCGGAGCTGCTGTTCGCCGAAGTCGAGCAGGCCTCTCTCGTGGAGAGCTGTCTGGTAGAGCCCGTAAGCCTCCGCCTCCTCCGCGAGGCGGAGAACCTCGAAGGCTGCCGCGTCGCGCAGGTAGGTTTCCCTGAGCTCCTCGGCGAGGTCGCAGCACTCCGGCGAGAGGCGTTTCCACCCGACCGCCCGGTTGATGCCGGACGCATCTCGACGGGCCACTCGGTCGGCCCGGGCTTCGCCTGCTTCGCGGGATCGGCGCAGCTCGCCGCGCACCTCCCGGATGGGGGCGAGAGTGTTCTCGGCGCGCCGATCTCCGATCGCCCCGACGGCCAGCTCCCAGGCGCCGAACTCTTCCTCGAAAGCCAGGCGCTTGCGCTCGACGAAGGCCGCGAACTCGGCGGGCGTCACGAGCTCGTCCTTGGCTCTCGCGATCACGTCGGCGAACCGGCGCAGGATGGGACCGGGGTTGAGCGACAGGTCGTGATACAGGAAGTGGCTCATCGCCGGCCGCAGCTCGAGCAGCAGCAGTTGTTGACCGACCTGGTCGAGGACCAGCCGGCCATCGCCGAGGCCGACTTCCGGACCGTGGGCGGAGAGCAGCCGGCTGCCGAAGCTGTGGAAGTTGTGAACCCAGACCCGGCTGGCCCTCTCGAGCCCCAGGGTTCGCTCGAGCCGGTGAGTCAGCTCGGCGGCCGCGCGGACGTTGTAGGTGAGGACGAGGACGTTCTCCGGCTCTAGCTCCGAGTCGCGTTCGAGCAGGTAGCGAACCCGCTCGACCACGACGGTCGTCTTGCCCGTGCCGGCTCCCGCGAGAACCATCAGCGGCCCGTCGCGCCATTCCACGGCCGCGAGTTGCTCGGGTGTGAGCCAGTCGCGATCTCCGCTCATGCCGGCCCTCCTTCCCCCGGCCGTCAAAGGGATCCTCGACTCGCCGGACGAGGACATGATGCCTGCTCGGAGTGCCACCTTGTCTGTCATTCGAGCCGAATGGGTCGGCGCCTTTGCCGAGCAGAGCGGCTCCGCCTTTGCGTACAGTGGACGAGCACGTCGCTGGAAACCAGGGAGGAGCGCCAGGTGACGGACATCGCGACAATCGAACTACCGCCGCTGACCGAGTCCACTTCTGCCGCCTCGATGAAGGCGCAGCGTCGATACGTCCGGGGCACCGGCGCGTACCTGCTGCTTCTGGTTGGCGCTTCATTCTTCGGCGTCATCCGGCTGCGGCTGGCGGGCCCCGAGAGTCTCGACCTGGCAGCCTCGGCGGCCCTCCTGTGCTTCGGCTTCAGCGCCATCGTGACTGGGTTCCTGGGATCCTCCAGACCCGACCGAACGTGGTACGACGGCCGCGCGGCCTCAGAGTCGGTCAAGACGCTGGCCTGGCGATATGCCGTGGCCGGCAACCCGTTCCCCGCCACTTCGCCGCCGAACGAGGCCGACGCCCTATTCACGGCGCGCGTGGCCGGCGTGATCGGATCGCTCCGCTATGCCGGAGCCGCGGGGTCGTACGGCGAGCAGATCACGGATTGGATGCGCCAGACTCGAGCCCTGCCACTCGCGGAGCGTCGGCGGGTATACGAGGTCGGCAGGATCGAAGACCAGCAGAAGTGGTATTCGGCAAAGGCCGATTGGAATGGCCGGCGGTCCGACCTCTACGCCATGGCGGCCCTCGGACTGACCACAACCGGCTTCGTGCTCGCCTGGCTTCGGGCCGTGGGGGCGATGGACCTCGACATGCTCGAGGTGATCTGCGCCGGCGCGGCCAGCCTCGGTGCCTGGATGCAGGTCAAGCAACACGATGCGCTGGCTCGGGCCTATGCCGTCACCGCCCAGGAGCTGGCCCGCATCCGATCCCTGATCAACACCGGAGAGGCCGAATCGGAATGGGCCCTGTTCGTGGACGGAGCCGAGGACGCCGTCTCAAGGGAGCACACCCTGTGGCTGGCCTCGCGTGGGTCCAGCCCGGGATAGCGCAGGCCGCAGACAGGGATCGGCCCCGCATCCTGGGGAGGAGGAGGGGAGGATCCAGGAGGCGGGGCCGATAATTCTTGCGCTTGAGACCAATATGATCAGTCAGCTTTCAGGAAGCCAGCCCTCATAGGTACCTGGCCATCCGGGGACCTGCGTCATGGTGCATTCGAGGGGGTAATCGGGGAGTGTCGACCCATCGGAACGGTGCATATCGCGAATACACCAGGCCGGCACGGAGCGCCAGCGGCCCCGGCGCGGCCCCGCGATGTGGCGCCTGCCGGCTGGCTGGCAACCGATGCAGCCGGTTCGTTTCGGGGAACCAGCCAAATGGCGCTTTGACATGAGGCAAGGGGCCGGATAGGATACGCGCCGGCCGAACTTCAGGACGCCCGAAGAAAGGTGCCTTGGAGTTCTTTTCCTTATCCCCGACCGGATACCTGACGGGAGCCGCGCTGCGGTGAACAACAAGACTCAATACATCTCTGAAGATGGCCTGGTAAAGCTTCGGGCGGAGCTCGGAGAGCTTGTCGGTGCCCGGCGAGCGGAGATCGCTCAGCGCATCCACGACGCCAAGGAGCACGGCGACCTGGCAGAGAATGCCGAATACGAGGATGCCAAGAACGAGCAGGCCTTCGTCGAGGGTCAGATCCAGAGGCTCGAGGCGCTCATCAAGAACGCGACGATCATCGAAAGCACTCACGGCATCGAGCACGTCCAGATCGGCTCGACCGTGAAGCTTCAGGGCGCCGAGGGCCCCGAACAGTTCACGATCGTCGGCTCCACCGAGGCCAATCCGCGCGCCGGCAAGATCTCGAACGAGTCGCCAGTCGGCCGCACCCTGCTGGGCAAGCGCAAGGGCGATCACGTCGTCGTGCACGTCCCGGCCGGCGACTTCTCGTACGAAATCCTCGAGATCAGCTAGCCGCCCCGCGCCGTGTATTGGGCCGACGAGCTTGCTGCCGCGGTAGCGGGTCCCCAGGTCGTCAACGACTCCAAGTCGCCCTCGGGGACGGTTCATGTTGGCAGCCTGCGCGGCGTCGTCCTGCATGACGCCATCTTCCGGGCGCTTCGCCAGGCTGGTCACGAGGCCACGTTCCTCTACGGCGTCGATGACATGGACGCCATGGACTCCCAGGCGCTCCTGACGCCCGACGCAGTGGAACGCTACATGGGCGCGCCACTTTCGCGCGTGCCGGCGCCGGAGGGGAGTAGCGCGGCCAACTACGCCCGCCACTTCGTTGGCGAGATCTTCTTCCGGACCTTCGAGCCGCTCGGTATCACGCCGGAGTTCTACTGGGTCAGCGAGCTGTATGCGGCTGGTCGGATGGATCCGTACGTCAAGCTGGCCCTCGATCGGGCCGACCGAGTGCGGTCGATCTACCGGCGGGTCAGCCACGTCGAACGGACCGCCAGCTGGCTGCCGATCCAGGTCATCTGCGAGCAGTGCGGCAGGATCGGCACCACCTACGCCACGGATTGGGACGGCTCGACCGTGGCCTACGTCTGCAAGCCCGACATGGTGACGTGGGCCCGAGGCTGCGGGTACGAGGGGCGCGTCTCTCCGCTCGGCGGCCAGGCCAAGCTGCCCTGGAACCTCGAGTGGGCCGCCAAGTGGGGCCTGCTGGGCGTGACAATCGAGGGCTGCGGCAAGGACCTCGCTACGGCCGGCGGCTCGCGCGATCGCTCCGACGCGATCAGCCGCGAGGTCTTCGAAGTGGAGCCGCCCCGAAACGTTGCGTACGAGTTCCTCAACATCGGCGGGAAGAAGATGTCGACGTCGAAGGGGCAGGGCGCCGCGGCTCACACTATCGCCGAGGTGCTGCCGCCGGAGCAGCTCCGATTCCTCTTCCTGCGGCCGCGGCCCAGCCAGGTCATCGAATTCGACCCCGAAGGCGACACCATCCCGCGTCTCTTCGACGAGTTCGACAGGATCGCCGCGGCCACCGCCGGGCGCGAGGTCAAAGGCGAGCTGCCGGCCGACTACCAGCGATTGTTCGGCTACTCGCTGGTCGGCGAGTCGCCGGACGTGGCGGCAGCAGCCGCCGCGTTCCGCCCGGCATTTGGCCACCTGGCGCTGCTGCTCCAGATTCCGGGCGTCGACATCCGCGACCGCATGGAGGCCGAGAAGGGCTCGGTGCTGACCGAGCTCGAGGCGGCCGTCCTGGCCGAGCGCACGTCTTCTGCCCGCGCCTGGCTCGAGTCGTACGCGCCCGAGCGGGCGCGGCTCGCCATCCGCCGCGACGCGGTGCCGGAGGAAGTGGCCGGTCTCGAGGCCGACCAGCGGTCGTACCTCGCGGCGCTCGCCGAAGCCGCGGACGGAGAGAGGCCGGGATCCGGCGACGCGTGGCAGGGTCTGATCTTCCGCGTGGCCGGTGAGTCGGGGCTGGCCTCGGGCCGTGCTTTCGGGGCCCTGTACGCGGCCTTCCTCGGTCGCAGCAACGGGCCGCGTGCCGGCTGGCTGCTGGCCAGCCTCGAGCCGGTGTTCGTCGTGGAGCGGCTGCGGGCGGCGGCGGTCGAGTAGGGGAGCCGCGAGCTTGTCTCGCAGTGGCCGCCGACTCGCGGGTCGTTTCGAGCAGCTACCGTCCGGAGCGGTACTAGACCAAAAGCGCGCAGTCGATCGGCACCACAGCCACTCGAGCTAGGGGATCAACGGGTTCATTCACGCTCGACCAGGCGCGGTGGGCACGCCGATTGGCCCGATGGTGGCTCTCCGACCGCCTCGCTCCCATCTTGTACCGCTCACCCCGGTAAGAGCTCGGAACCGCGCCGCCGGCCCGAGCCGGCACCACCTTCACCGGTAAGAGCTCGGAACCAGGCTGGCCGGACGGCCGCCGGCACGTTGACGCGCGAGGGCGGCCGCTGACACGCCGAGCACCCGGCGCGCCTCCATCGCAACGCTCGTTCTTGCCCAATGAAAATCACAATGACATTGGGCAATTCGATCAGCCGTGGAGGCTCTTGCCGCGGTCGGGTCGAATCGGGCCGACGGCGCCTCCTCGCGACGCGAAATCCGGCTCAGCGGCCTCTCTTTGGACCCGATCCGGCGGCGTTCCCGGGCTCTCGCTGAGTCTCTAGCCCGCGTCGCTTTGCTCAATGTCCTTCTGGTTGGCATTGGGCAAGAACGCCGCCGCACCCGGCTCGCCGCCCTTCACACCGCCGCATCGCTAAACTCAGCGGCACGGGCGCCGCCGTGCCGGCGGAGAACGCAACGGGAGTAGCGACGCATGAGTATCGGGCTGGTCAGGCTGCGCGAAGAGCCGGATCGGATTCGGCAGGGCGCGATCGACAAGGGCGAGGACCCGTCGATCGTCGATGCCGCCCTGGCTCTGGAGGGCAAGCGCCGCCAACTGCTCGGCGATTCGGACCGTCTGAAGGCGGAGCGCAACGTCGCCTCCAAGCAGATCGGCGAAGCAATTCGGGCCGGCGCGGCCCCGGCCGGTCCGGAAGTCGCGGCCCTCCGCCAGGCTTCCACGAATGCGGGCGAGCAGATCACCGGCCTGGACGCCGAACTGGCTGCCGCGGAATCCCAGCTCGAGGAGCTACTCCTGCGCATCCCCAACCCGGCCGATCCCGACGTTCCGGTCGGCGACGAGTCGGCCAACCAGATCGTTCGGACGTGGGGCGAGATCCTCGCCAGAGATGAAGCTCTCCCCAGCGGCGCCACCTGGCATCGCCGCCCCCACTGGGAAGTGGCCGAGGCCCTCCATATGTTCGACCTGGCGCGCGGCGCCAAGATCACCGGCTCGGGGTTCCCCGTCTACACGGGCCAGGGCTCGCGGCTCCAGCGCGCGCTGATCGACTTCATGCTCGACATCCACACGGCCGAGCATGGGATGGTCGAGGTCTGGCCGCCGGCGCTCGTCAACGCCGCCTCCGCCCGCGGCACGGGTCAGATTCCCGACAAAGAAGACCTGATGTACGTCGTGGGGCGCGACGATCTCTATCTGGTCCCGACGGCGGAAGTTCCGGTCACAAACCTCCACCGCGACGAGATCTTCGAGGCCGCCGACCTGCCGCTCCGATACGCCGCGTATTCGCCGTGCTTCCGCCGCGAGGCGGGCGCGGCCGGCAAGGACACCCGCGGCATTCTCCGCGTCCACCAGTTCGACAAGGTCGAGATGGTCTTCTTCGAGAAGCCCGAGGATTCGGCCGAGGCGCTCGAATGGCTCGTCGGTCGAGCGGAAGTCATCCTCCAGAGGCTCGGTCTGGCCTATCGAGTCTTGCTCATGGCGACCAAGGACATGGGTTTCGTGCAGGCCAAGAAGTACGACCTGGAGGTCTGGGCGCCGGGCATCGAGCGCTGGCTCGAAGTGAGCTCCTGCTCGAACTTCCGCGACTACCAGGCCCGCCGGATGGCGATCCGATACCGGCCGGAGCCTGGAGCGAAGCCCGAACTGCTCCACACCCTGAACGGCTCGGGCCTGGCTCTGGCCCGAACGGTCGCGGCGATCCTCGAGACCTACCAGCTGCCCGATGGCAGCCTGCTCATCCCTGAGGCCTTGCAGCCGTATATGCACATGGAGCGCGTAGGCGCCTAGCGGTTCAGCCACCGGGCCGGAAGGCCACGGCAGCCGCCCTGAAAGGGTGAGCTTATGAGCTCCACCATCAGACCCTTCCGCCCCGAGGATGAGGCGGCTCTTCGGCGCGTAATGGCCGCGGCGCTCGAGGTGGACGCCTACCCCGGCTTCAACGCCTGGGACCTCGACGCCGAGGCGGTCGGGATTGTCGGCGCGCCAGATACCGTTGCCGTTGCCGTCGAAGGCGACGTCGTATGCGGCTATGTCGGCCCTGGCTGCCAGGACCTGACGGTCCACCCCGCGTTTCGGCGTCGTGGCCACGGCCGGCGGCTCTTCGCGGCCGGCCTGAACCTGGCGGCGAATGCCGGCTGGGACGAGATCCTGCTCTATGTCCCCCAGGCTGGCGCGGGACATGCCTTCGCCGGGGCGATGGGGATGACCTATCGATCGAGCATGTGGCTCATGTACCTGGCGCCCGAGACGGTGGTGCCACAACCGTCCCTGCCCACCGACGTGGTTGCTCGCACGTTCGGCGAGTGGTTGCCGCTCGAGCGCTACGTGGACCTGCTGAACGCCACCTTTGCCGACCATCCAAGCCCCGTCTCGTGGACGCTCCCGCAGATCGAATACGCCCACAGCCAGCCACGCTTCGATGCGTCGTCGATCACGCTGGTCTCGCCGGCCGATCGACCCGAAGACCCGATCGCCTTCGTGCGGGCGCCTAAGGGCCCACCCGAGCCGGGCGACGCGGCGCCGGTCGGCGAGATCGGGCTCGTTGGCGTCCTGCCGCAGTGGCGAGGCCGCGGCCTGGGCCGCGAACTCCTTCGCTGGGGAGTGGCGCAGCTGCGCGCCCGCGGCGCCGGCCGCATCAAGCTCAGCGTCGAGGCGGAAAACGAGCTGGCCCTCGGGCTGTACCGCCGAACCGGGTTCGAGCCGGCTGTCGAGTGGCCGCACTGGACGAGCCCCGTTGTGGCGCGTGGCCGCTGATCGCGGCGGAGCCGGTCTGGTTGCCCCTGTGGTTGGCTCTGGCTCTTAGTCGGGGCCGGCGTGCCGGTCCAGTCGGAGCTCCCGGCGCGGGACTCGGACGGTGAGCCTGGTGATCGAGCTATCCCGGGCGAAGATCGCCTCAGTCGCCGCGACCTGTTGGATCCTCGCGCAGTCTGCCGGCGCCGGTGAAGGCCAGGCCCACCTCTCCGCCGACATCGGGCGGCCCTACCGACATCTACCGGTCGCGTCGGGCTGCCAGGGCGTATGCGAAGAAGTAGGCGTCGAGTGACTCGCCTGTCGAAGCGTAGTCGTTGTCACCGACAAGGAAGTCGCAGACGACTTCGCGTGCGCGGCTAATCTCCCGTCGACGCGGGCCCCGCCAGCGCTCGTCGGTCAATGTCATGTCGAGGAGTTCCAGGGCCCGATCAAGAGCACCTTGCAGGCGGACGTCGTCGCGCTGCGCCTTCGCCCGGATGGCCCTACCGACGTCACTCCCGATGTTCCCGAGTTGTTCGGCGAGCGTCATGGTGTACCAGCGTCCGGCGGCGAGATTGGTGTGGAGAGCTCGCTCGACCACGGTCAGCCCCTGACCAGACGGCCAACGACAACCACGATCTTCTCCTGCGCGACTGGATCGTCGACACCGCGCGATCGGTTGCCTTGCCTTGGGCGAATGTTGATCATCGAGTCGAACTCGATCCAATCGCTCTGTCCGTATTGCGACGGGTGGAGATTCACGCCCCACAAGTCGGTCTGGCTCGATCCGAGTCCGAGGAGGGCGGCCTCCTCGTCGGCGTGCATTTCGCCGCCGATGGCCATGCTGCCCTGCCCGACGTCGACGACGGCCTTCACGAGGTTGCCGAACCCAGACTCGGCAAGTTCGTTGAGATGATCGAGCGTCACTGACTCGCGGATCACCTCGATGTCGTCTGGCTCCATCTCCACTCCTTCATGGCCACTATAGCCTCGCCCGATGTGAGGGCGTGCCTCCTCGCGGGAACGACGCGAACCGGAGCAGCGAGTGGAGAGTATTGGCGGCGCTGGTTCGGACTCGAGACCTACAACTGAGCTGGCGCGCGCACTGACATTCGGTCCTCTGACATCAGCGCGTCGGCGGTGCTGACAGCACCGATCCCGACAAAGCGCCGACCACGCACAACTTCGACCTTGACACAGCCGGGCTTTCGCCGCCGCTCCTCCCGAGGCTATCTACAGCTTCGTCTGGGCTTGGTGATGACCGGGTAAACTGATCGCGGCCCCCGCGCGGAGAGGTGGCAGAGTGGTCTATTGCGGCGGTCTTGAAAACCGCTGGACGAGAGTCCCGTGAGTTCGAATCTCACCCTCTCCGCCAAGAAGCGGCGCGGATCGGCCGGGTCGAGCGGCCGGGCCACCGGCCTCGTCGGCACCGGTTCCGGCCGCCGCCCAGGGGCGCTGCGCGGATACCGCCCGTCGGTTCATACTCCCAGGCATGGAATCGAAGTCTTCCGGCGCTCGGCTTCGTGCCGTCGGACCAGCCGTTGGAGTAGTCGTCATCGCCCTGGTGGCCGTCTTCGCCGCCATGACGATCCTGGGGTCGACTCAACCCGGTCCCACGCCCAGTCCAACGGGTTCCGAAGTCGCAGTGGTCACCCCGTCGCCGACGACCACGCCCACTGCGTCCCCGACTGCGTCGACTTCCGACACTCCGGTGCCTTCCTCCTCAGGGACTCCGGTGCCTTCCTCCTCCGACACTCCGATGCCTTCCTCCTCGGGGACTCCGGCACCGACCGTGCCGTCGCCCAAGGTGATCACCGCCACGGCGACCGGGAAGGATCCGCACGGGATCTGGTCGGTGCGCGTTCGCTATCCGCAGCTCGCCGCGCCCGACCTCCCGATGGCAGCCACCGTCAATCAGGACGTAGCGGCCGACATCCAGGCTCAGATCCAGGCCTTCGAAGTCGGTCCCGCGGCCGATCAGCAGGAGCCCGGCAAGGTCAACACGTTGAACTGCTCCTACACCGTTGCGCTCATTCGGCCGGACCTGGCGAGCTTCATCCTCACGTGGGTGGACGACACTTCAGGCGCTCATCCGTCCACGACGATCGAAACCATCAACTACGACCTGACTCAGGGCACCCGGCTGGCCTTCAATGACGTCTTCTCAGACACGACGGGAGCCACGGCGATCCTCTCCCAGCAGTCGCGCGATCTCCTGCACGCCGTTCTCGGTGCCGACTACGACCCCGTGGTCGTCAACTCCGGCACGGTTCCCGACTGCCCATCGTCGAGCGACGCGACTGCCAGCTGCCCCGTGTCCGTCGGGTCCAACTTCGGCACCTGGGCGCTCACCAAGAATGGTCTCGAGGTGATCTTCCAGGAGTACCAGGTAGGGGCCTATGCGGACGGCCACCCCTCTGTCGTCGTTCCCTGGTCTGCCCTGGCAGGGGTTCTGAAGGCGGACGGGCCCGGCGCGCATCTGGCAGGCGCCTAGGGAGCAGCCGCCAGCGGGGCGCTCGACCGCCAGACGCCTCCGGTGACGCTCGCGGTCTCGCCCGGTATCCTTCGCAGGGCGACGAAGCCGTCGCCGGGGCCCAACGGTATATTCGGAGGACGCCATGGCGGCTGAGTACAACGCGACGGTGGCCAGCAGGGTCGAGGTCGCGCCCGGTCTGGTCATCATGCGGGTCGTCCCGGACAAGCTGCCGTTCGAGTTCAAATCGGGTCAGTACGTCGTCCTTGGGCTCAAGGCGTCCGAGCCCCGTCTCGACGAGTCGGAGCCCGATGCCCTGAGCGTGCTGCCAACAGGTGCGGCGGAATCGTCGCGGGCGGGTACCGGTGCCGTCTCCGTACGTGTCGCAGCTGTAATTGCGGGTACGCCGGAGAGCCAGATCGCGGTCGACGCGCAGGCTGCCGCGGTCGCACGTGCCGCCGCCGACCCTCATCGAATGATCCGTCGCGCCTATTCGATCGCCTCCGAATCCCGCGCCGACGAATTCCTCGAGTTCTACCTGACCGTGGTCATGAGCGGCGAGCTGACGCCTCGACTGTTCAATCTGAAGATCAAGGACCGCGTGTACGTTGGGCCAAAGGCGGTCGGTGTCTTCACCCTGGACAAGGCGCCGGGCAAGCACATCCTGATGATCGGGACCGGGACGGGCCTGGCGCCGTACATGTCGATGCTCCGCAGCGAACTCGTCTGCAACGGGCCCCGCCAGTTCGTGGTCGTTCACGGGGCGCGCTTTTCGTGGGACCTCGGCTATCGGACCGAGTTGACCGGCCTGGCCCGACACTGCGCCAACTTCCACTACGTCCCGGTCATCACCCGGCCGCAGGAGGACGTCACCTGGCGCGGCCGCAGCGGCTACCTCCAGAACCTGGTCGCCTCGGGCGCGATCGAGGAGGATACGGGCCTGCCGCTTACGCCCGACAACTTTGACATCTTCCTGTGCGGCAACCCGGGCATGATCGAGACGGTGATCGCCTGGGCCGAGGCCCGCGGCTTCGTGCGCGACAAGGGCCACGACATCGGCACGCTCCACACCGAGGAGTACTGGTAGAGCGGGGCGTCGCGACCGCGCGGCGGCGTGATCGCTGGACGCTTGATTCCGAATCCCTGGGCGGCCCCGATCTAGACGCCTGGCTCAACCCCGGGCGTCGACGGTCCGCCACTCGCAGTTGTCCGCCTGGGCGGACAGGAGTCGCGCTGTTGGCACGGTCGGCGGTCAGTCGCGCGGGGATCCGGCGGGCATATGGTCGAATCCAGCTTCCGGCGCCCACAGCGGGTGTGATGGAGTGCCGTATTCGGCCGCCTGGAGCCCGATTCTGACTGTCACTGGACGCCTGGCGTGGCGGATCGCGCGGTGCGGCCGCGTGTTGTCCGCTGCCAGCGGACGTCTGCGACTTCGGCCGCCAGACGAGTGCCGAGTGGGACTCGGGGTGCCGCCGCCTCGCGTCGCCACTCCCCGCTACGGGAGCAACCCCATTTGACAGCCACGCCGCCTCACCCGTAGACTCCGCGGCACATCGAAATATGGGCTGTGATCGGGACGAGTACTTCCCGGCGCCGGCGTAGAGAACCAGCGGTTGGTGCAAGCTGGGGCGGCGACGAGAGCGAATG
>Ga0209638_1001498_pt1 | contig 14904 bp, 7 predicted proteins | sample BarGraNGADG00211_FD_184490 | JGI IMG/M metagenome (GOLD analysis project Ga0209638, IMG submission 184490) | Arctic peat soil microbial communities from Barrow, Alaska - Barrow Graham LP Ref core NGADG0002-211 (SPAdes) (version 2) | ecosystem: Environmental > Terrestrial > Soil > Wetlands > Peat... | reverse complement strand
CATTAACATCTGTTCAGTTGAAACCCTACGAAGTGAGATTTATTGAAGTAGAATTTTAAACAAAGAAGAATTTAATCTGGTTTTTATTTGTATAAATGGGGGCTGTGTATAAACAGACCTCTCAGTTATATCACTATTTTCCGGTTAATAATTTAGATTCATCCCTCAGGTTGTTAATACACTGATTATCAATATTCAGTTTTTAAATAATTGATATTTAGGCAAATATAAAAATGGAGGTGTAGGTAAAATTAGGTTTATAGGAAACCGTATTATATATTTGTTTAAAACAACGACTTCAAAAAAAGTAGTTTTTAGAGGCGCTCTGAAATAACACCCCTTGAGAATATGATACATATCAATCGATTTGATAATATTATCAGATGCAGTATCAGAATAAATATTGATGCTGAAGATAGAGAATCTGTGGTTGCAGACTTTTTTGTTTACAGGGTAAGCAGGTAATACTTAATTTTAAAAAGGAAGAGATGAGCAAAAGAGACATATTCAGGAATTCCATGGTTCTGTTTATGACGGTATTTTTCTATTCCGTTATGGTTACAGCACAGAGTACTAATAAGCTTAACCTCTCGGGCAGATGGAAAGTAACATGGAACGATGGTAATCATGGACCAAATGGAATTGAAGAATTTAGCGGGATTAATCCATTGAATGACACATCAAGGTACATGGATGTTGATGTCCCGATGGATCTGAACGTGGCTATGCAAAAGAAAGGGATGATTGGCGATCTCAACTATGATATAAACTATTTATCGGCACGATGGGTAAGTGGACAGTACTGGCAATATTACAAGCAGTTCGATGCCCCCAGGGAAACTTTAAACAAATCAGTTTGGTTGAAATTTGACAGGCTGGATTATTCTGCAAAAATTTATCTGAACGGCCAGACCATCGGAAAACATGATAATGCCTTTATTCCCTGTATGATAAATGTTACAGGAAAACTTAAAGAAGGTAGGAATATTCTGACAGTCGGTATTGAAAGCGGCCTGTATGATGTAGCGGACAAAAATTTGTCTGACTATAATAATGCACTTAGTGTTCATCTTAACAAAAGACACTGGTTACGAAAGCCTCAGTACCAGTTTGGATGGGATTGGAACCCGCAGCTGATCAACATTGGTATTACAGGTGATGTCTCTCTCATGTGGCGGGATGAAGTCAGATTAGATAATATTGTTCCCTGGATAAAAATGACCGATGACCTGTCGGCAGCAGATATTATAATAAGAACATTCATTGAAGGGACGAAAGATGCAAGCGGGCTTACGATAGAAGCAACCCTGGTTGAAATGAACCAACAGGTTTCCGGGCAAATAACTGCATCAAAAGGGATTAAACCCTATGAACTAAAGATGAGGGTCAACAAGCCAAAGTTATGGTGGCCTGTAGGACAAGGCGATCCAAATTTATATACGCTGAGGGTTGATGTAAAAAAAGATGGAAAAGTGATAGATTCCGACACTCGGAAAATTGGGTTCAGGAAAATAGAGGTTGACCGGTCCCAGCACGTGGTTGAGGGAAATTACTTTACAATAAAGGTAAATAACCGTCCTGTTTTTATGAAGGGAGGCAACTGGGTACCTGCTGATATGATCTACAGCAACGTTGACAGAATTCGGCTTGAGAAACTTGTGGATTTTGCAGTTGGCGCTAATTTCAATATCCTTCGGATCTGGGGGGGAGGTCTTTTTGCCGGTAATGACCTGCTCCGGTTATGTGACGAAAAAGGACTGGTAGTATGGCACGATTTTCTATTTGCATGCTCCAAATATCCTGGTGATGATGTTGATTTTTATAATAATGTAAAAAAGGAAGTAACCTGGGCAGTCCGTGAATTTGCTTATCATCCTTCCTTAATTGTCTGGTGTGGCAATAATGAAAATGAATGGGGAACATGGGGATGGGGTTTTGCAAACAGCGGGAAAATTGTTCCGGATTATATAATTTACCACCATTTGATGCCGGTCATCATGAAAGAAGAAGATCCATACCGTTTTTATTGGCCAAGTTCTCCATATTCAGAAAATTTTGAATTTCCCAATAGCCCCATAACAGGGGATCAGCATCCATGGGGAGTTTCACTTCAAAAGGACAGCACTAGTTTCTGGGCTTACAGGGATTATGTGGATCGTTTTCCGAACGAAGGAGGGGTTCTTGGTGCCAGCCCTCCTGCCTCACTACGCCAATTCCTGCCGCCTGATGAGCAATTTATCCGGTCCTTTTCATGGGATTTGCATGATAACATGATGAATTTCGTGACCGACAAAAAGGGCGTAACATATAAATTTGTTGAAGATTGGCTTGGCAAAGATTATACGAAAATGAGTTTTGAAGATTATGTCTTTGCAAGCTCGTTACTTCAGTCTGAAGGATTAGTGGAGTACATCAATAATTATCACAGGAGGATGTACAGCAGTTCAAGCGCCATATTCTGGATGTTTAACGACTCCTGGCCGGTTACTCACGGATGGACTATTGTAGATTATTATCTGCGTAAGAAACTTTCTTACCATCCAGTTAGAAGAGCATTTGAACAAATTTGTGCAGTGGTTGCAGAGGAGGGTGATAAAATCAACATTTATGGAATAAATGAAAAACAGCAGTCGTGGAAAGGAAAACTTCAGTATGGCCTGTTCGAGACCAGTGGAAAAGTTTCTCTTAACGATTCTAAGAATGTCGTCTTGCCTCCAAATACATCAACGATAATTGCTTCGTTCGATAAAGCTGCTTTCGAAAAAGCAGGATTTAAAAATCATGGAGCATTTGCTGTATTGAAAGATAAAGAAACAATTATTTCACAGCACAGGTTATTCCTGGCGAGATTTAAAGACCTCGTTTTACTGAAACCTCAGGTTTCAATAATACAAAGTGGTGACAAAGCAATCATTACTTCTTCTGTTTATGTATGGGGACTTTGTCTCGACATCAATGGTGAATCAGATATAACCGACAATTGTTTTGATCTTCTCCCCGGTATTCCTTATGCGGTTAAGCTCGGGAAGGGTGAAAAGGTCGAAGTCAAAATGACAGGTAATGACTTAATGAACAGGTAAACTAGTAATGATGTGCCAAAAGGAAAACATGAGGATCAACACCTTAAATGTGTAAGTAGTAAATTTTAATTGTTAAATGTTATAAATGATGATGCGTAATAAAACATTGTTGATATCCGTAATATTACTTTTATTATTTAATGGGCAGAAAGGGTTGTCATTTTCTCAAAGTATTGATAATAATTCTGTTAGTAATAAAGCGTATAATGTATCTTCACTTGAATGGAAACTTTGGGGTTATAGGCCCGAAAATTGGAAATTAGACTTTAATTTCACCGAACTTAAAGGGAGTAAAGCTGAATACATCAGTATTCCGGCAAAAGTACCCGGGTCGGTACAAAAAGCATTAAGAGATGCAGGAATCATTGACGATTGGAATATTGGTAATAATTATATTTCCATTGAATGGATTGAAAACCGCCATTGGATATTTGCTGCAAAAATACCTGATGAGTGGATAAGCAAGGAGAGCAATATGATTCTACGCTGCCTGGGTCTTGACGATAACGGTGTTATTATGGTTAATGGTAAAGAAGCCGGGAAATTCAATAATACTTTTATTCCTTACAATTTCGACATAACCCCTTTTCTGAAGGACAAAAACAATACACTGGCCATAGTCTTCGAGTGTCCTCCAGCCTACCTGGGACAGATAGGTTATACATCGAAGATAAAAGACTGGAAACCACGGTTTTATTATGGATGGGACTGGATACCAAGGATAGTGCAGGTTGGAATCTGGGATAATATTCTGCTGGAAGTTACTGATAAAGAGAGCGCCAGGATAGAAGAGATAATGATTGTGACTGAGGCTGACAAGATGAAGGATCAAGGAAACTTGAAGATTTCTGCAGAATTATCTCCACTGGCTTTACATGGAAAAGTCAGGATACAGCTTTCAAAAGATACAGGTGAACCAGTTTTTGATGAAACTTTTCCTGCTGCACAGTTACGTACAGGTAAAGTATGGGATAATCTTAAAATAGAACGGTGGTGGCCAAACGGTTCCGGTGACCAGGTATTATATAAGCTTGTTTGTACATTGTACGATGCCGATTGCAAGAATTGCCAGGTTATAGAACGTAATGCAGGATTTAAAAATATTGAATGGCGTTCGTGCAGGGGAGCGCTTCCTGAAGCTGATCCATGGCTATGCAGTGTAAATAATAAGCCGGTATTTCTGCAGGGCGTGAATTGGACTCCGATACGTCCAAATTTTGCTGATCTTACAGAATCCGATTATCGCAAACTGATAAAAACTTATAAAGACCTGGGAGTTAATATATTTCGCGTCTGGGGAGGTGGTTTCCCTGAAAAAGAGTGGTTTTATAACATCTGTGATGAAATGGGAATAATGCTCTGGCAGGAGTTCCCCCTCTCTTCATCCGGATTGGATAATTATCCTCCTGATACCCCTGAAGAGATATTTGTAATGTCAAAAATTGCGGAGAGCTACATAAAAAGATTGAGGAATCATGTCTCTCTCTTATTGTGGTGTGGTGGTAATGAATTATATGAATTTGGTGACATTGCGCCGGTGACTGATAAGCATCCAATGATAAAATGTATGAAAGAGATCGTTAAGGCTGAAGATCCCGGAAGACGATTCGTAACAGGATCTCCCTCAGGGCCAACTATTTATGGGGGATTGCACAACTTTGGAAAAGGTGTAAGCTGGGATGTTCATGGTCCATGGACTCTGCCGTATACCGCCTCAGACCGTACTATGAATGCTGTAAGAAACTTCTGGAAACTCGATGATGCCCTCATTCATTCAGAGGTTGGTGTAGCGGGAGCTATGTCTGCAGAAATGATAAATAAATACCGTGGAGAGTATTCTGCTCTTCCTGCAAACATGAATAACACCCTCTGGAGGCAGGTAAGCTGGTGGATTGAATGGACAGATTTTTTAAATGATCATAATGGTAAAGAACCCCTTTCCCTTGAAGAATATGTTGCGTGGAGTCAGGAACGCCAGACAACTGGTCTTAGCATTGCTTTGAAGACAAATAAATCGCGATTCCCGGAATGCGGAGGATTTATAATCTGGATGGGGCATGACAGTTATCCATGTCCGGTTAATACTTCAATATTAGATTTTGATGGTAATCTTAAACCTGTTGCAGTTGAACTTAGCAAAATATGGAAAGCAAACAAATAAACATTGCAGCCGTTTTATTACTGCCAGCATTATTCGCTACACTCCTGGGAATCACCTTTTCATGTGGAGTTGCAGGTGAGAAAGATTCTTCAGGATCTGCGCCGATCTATACTTATTCGCTTTCGCAGAACGGGTCTGCTGAATCGTACGATGAAGCAATGGCTGCATCATGCCTTCAGGGAATCATAAACCGGAAAGCACCGACAGTCTATGTGCTATCCGGAAACAATAGCAGACCTGCTTATTGGCTGGAAATGTTCACTTCCGAAGGTAAATGGCTTAATAAGCGCGAAATTAAGCCACTGCCGGATATGGATGCTCTCTTCGCTCTGGCTGCAGGTAAAGTCAGAGGTGCTGTTATCTGGGATCCATCGGTCCCTGCCTCGATGAATGTTGCAAATACTATTGCAGGTGTTGAGGATGGTATAGTCTTTAGCCCGGAGTTTGCAGAAAAGTATCTTAAGAAGTGGGATCTCAGGGTAATCAAAGATCTCCGCGGAATGTTTTCCGGACGAGAGACTGGAAGTAAGAAGAATGATGCATATCGCTGGGCAGTACGGGAATATCTAAGTAAAGGACTTTGTTCCGGACATTGGATGTGTCTCTATGAAGATCCTTTCTCAACCCGTGAAAAAGGCGATGTAGGTTATGTGGTGACAAGGGACTGGGCTGTTAAGAACCGCTCTTTTGTTTATGATCTTTCACCCTGGGGTGATGAAGCTCCAAAAGATGATCCGAATCAAAAACCTGGTACTGACCTCGAAACTTATAAAATGATATTAGGGGAAATGCTGAAACAGACTGCCGGCAAACAGATGACGGAAGTAGCTGGATTTTTTTCCTTTTCCAAATACAGCAACATTCCGGGATATAAGAGTACCCATGATCCTGTGCCAACTGAGTGGGAGACCGTTTACCTGATATCCACTTACAACTGCTACCAGAACACAGTAGCCAGCAGTTGCTATAACCAGTCATTCCATAGTCAGGCGCCATTTATTCCTCTAAAGCAGCATCGACCCAAAACTGCTCTGAAGCTGGAAGATAAAACCTACATATGCGTTCTTATGGCTGACTACGATTCATCCACTCCTCTTTATGAATTCATGCCAAAACACTGGAGTGATACACTTAGAGGCACTATACCGCTTCTGTGGGGGATTAACCCTAACCTCGTGGAGACGTACCCCGATATCATTGAATATCTGTACTCTACACAATCAATGAATGACTATTTTGGTGCTGATGCAAGTGCAGCAGGATATATGAATCCCAATCGCATTGACAAAAAGTATCTTCCCCTGTTTATTGATCACAACAGTAAGTTCTACAGCCAACTCGACATGACTTTGTCGCCAATGGTACTTGACTGGGATGAGCCATCTGCTGATGTAAAGGATGCCTTCACAAAATTCTCTCCTGATGGATTTGCTACAATTGTTATGGATATGCATAATACAGGAGGAAAAACACCTGAACCACAGGTATGGAAGGGAATGCCGGTTATGGAGCTGATCAACTCTGCCTGTAATTTTAACTCAGCAGACCAGGAATCAGATGCAATGTCAGGTTCAATTCCTTCAAAATCCCCAGGCAATCCTGTTTTCTATTTCTTCAGGATTGTCTGGACCGATCCAGGCCAGGTGATAGAGACTATTGAACTTCTTAAAAAGAAACGACCTGAACTGGATATAGAGGTTGTGGATCCTTACAACTTCTTCAGGATGTATAAGGAGTTTTACTCTGGTAATAACAACCGAAAATGAAAATTAAATTTCTATAAGAATTACTTAATTTAGATTTTTCCCGGACAAAAGATATTTAATACTTATAATAATTAATAATATGCGTAAACTGAAAAACTGGTTCGTATTCTTGTCAGTCATTATCACTGCCTGTAATAATGTTGATGTTACCCGTTATGTTGATCCGAATATTGGAGGTGTGGCAACACTGTTAACAACTAAGAATCCAACGGTTCACAGGCCTCATAGTATGATAAGGGTATTTCCTGTAACTAAGCCGGGGCTCGGCGATCGTTATCTGTCTGACAAAATCTATGGTTTTGCCGTAAATATGCCAGCATACCGCATGGGCCATGTCACAGAATTAATGCCGACTATTGGAGAGGTACTATCAGGATATGACATAAACGCTTCATCTTATGATCACGATATGGAAGAGGTTCATCCGTGGTACCACAAGGTTTTACTTGAGGATTCGGGTATTACTGCAGACTGGACAACCACGGAAAGGGCAGTAATATACCGTTTTCTGTTTCAGAACAAGGAACCTGGAAATATCATTTTCAGGTCTCACGGGCTCGCATCCTTTATTGTTTCCGGGAACAATTCTATTCAGGGATGGGAAGAGTCTAAAAATACAAAACAATACTTCTATGCCGAATTTTCTAAACCCTTTGAAACCTTTGGAACAATCGCTAACGGAGATTTATCTGCCGGTAAAAAAGAGATAAGTGGGAGTAGTATAGGTAGCTATCTGACATTTAATGGTCCGGTCGCTAAAGTTGAAGTAAGAATAGGAATTTCTTATATTGACGAAAAACAGGCAAAGGATAATCTTTACCGTGAAATGAGTGGAAAGTCGTTTGACCAGGTTTTAGCTGCAAGTTATAAGATATGGGAAGATGCTTTGGGAAAGATACAGGTCACAGGTGGCACAGACCGGGAGAAGAGGATCTTTTACACTTCACTTTACAGGGGATTGGAGCGCATGGTAAATATTTCGGAGTATGGTCGTTATTATAGTGGTTACGATAATAAGGTCCATGAAGATAAAGGTCGCGCATTCTATGTTGATGACTGGTTGTGGGATACTTTCCGCTGCCACCATCCATTGCTCTATTTACTAGATCCCGGGCAACAGGTCGATATGGTGCAGTCTTATGTTCTGATGTATGAACAGAGCGGCTGGATGCCTTCATTTCCACAGTTCTATGGTGACTTCCCGGCAATGATAGGATTTCATTCCGCTGCACTTTTTTGGGATACTTACCAGAAAGGAGGCACCAACTTTGATGTTGAGAAAGGTTATGAAGGACTAAAAAAGAATGCTATGAGCGGGACCATGTTACCATGGAGATCCGGACCTATGTGTTCACTCGATAGCTTTTATATAGCGCATGGCTGGTATCCTGCATTACCAGAAGGTGCTAAAGAGACTGAACCAATGGTTGATGGTTTTGAAAAACGCCAGTCGGTTGCTGTAACACTTGAACATAGTTATGACGACTGGTGCCTTGCCCAACTGGCGAAAGCTCTCGGTAAAACTGAAGATTACCTGTATTTCAGTAAACGTTCACAAAACTTTCGTAATGTGTTTAATCCAAACACAGGTTTCATGTCGCCTAAGATGGCTGACGGGAACTGGGTTGAACCTTTCGACCCACAGGTCTCCGGTGGTATTGGAAGCAGGATGTATTTCACTGAAAACAATGCATGGATATGGAACTTCAGTGTAATGCATGACATACCTTCTCTCATTGCACTGATGGGAGGGCCAGAGAAATTTTCAAACCGCCTTGATGCTCTTTTTAATGAACCTACACATATGGCTAAATGGCAATTTATGGGACAATTCCCCGATGCTACAGGATTAAATGGAATGTTCCCGGCAGGTAATGAACCATCCTTCCATGTTCCCTATCTTTACAACTACGCAGGTAAACCGTGGAAAACACAAAGAAGGATACATGAGATAATGGATATGTGGTTCGATGATGATCCACTTGGTCTTCCGGGGGATGAGGATGGGGGAGCATTATGCTCATGGTATGTATTTTCTGCTATGGGTTTTTATCCTGTAACACCAGGAAATGGACTATATGCTATCGGAAGCCCGTTTTTCGAAAAGATACAAATAAAACTACCTGATTATAAGACATTTACAATAAAAGCAAATAATTTTTCAAAACGTAACAAATATATCCAATCGGCAAAACTGAATGGGAAAGAGTTCAACCGGGCATGGATAAGCCATTCAGAAATAACAGCAGGAGGAACACTTGAATTCGTTATGGGCGATCGTCCTAATAAGGAATGGGCTGCAGATCCTTCCGTTTTTGTGAAAATGACAGCAAATAAATAGGTTTTATGTATGATATTGTATGAAGTTTATAACAATAATTAGTTAATAAGTTAAACAATTGAATATGAAAATGCTCCTAAGTTTTTTAATGTTTTTTTCCCTTGTTACGGTGAACCTTTCGGCACAGCAAAGTGAAAAACCAAATCCAAATGTGAAGGAGATAATATTTGTCTTCAAGACTCATTTCGATAACGGGTATACTGATATGGCTGAGTCGGTCATTAATAAGTATTCTACAACTATGATGGAACAGGCTTTGGCCACACTGGAAAAAAGTCGTAGCCTGCCCCGGGAGAAGCAGTTTGTTTGGACAATGCCTGCATGGCCATTAACAAAGATACTGGAAAGGTGTACGCCTGAAATGAAACCAAAGATTGAAGCTGCTATCCGCGAAGGTTGGTTCGTTTATCATGGGCTTCCATTTACCCTGGAGACAGAAGCAGGTGATCCGGAAGCTCTTGTCAGGGCCCTCACGTTTTCTGCAGATCTTTCAAGGAAATTCAACTTGCCATTGCCCCGCGATGCAAAATTAACTGATGTTCCAAGCCATTCATGGTTTTTACCGACACTCCTGACTAATGCAGGAATAAAGATCCTTCACATAGGATGCAATGCCGTATCAAGCTCTCCTGATGTACCACTGATATTCTGGTGGCAGGGACCCGACGGTTCAAAGCTTATGACGATTTACTGGGGAAAAGACTATGGTACAAGCCTCGTGCCGGATGCAGATTGGAAATTCAAGACATGGCTGGCTATCATTCATACAGGAGACAATCAGGGGCCTCCTTCGCCTGAAGATGTTGAACAGGTGCTGAAGAGAGCCCACGAACTCGCTCCTAATGCAAAGCTTAGGATAGGAAGGATCTCTGACTTTTATGATGCGATTATGAAAGAGAACCCTGATCTACCTGTAGTAAGAGGCGATATGCCAGATACCTGGATCCATGGATATATGTCGATGCCCCGTGAAATTAAGAGCGTAAGAAAAATACAAAAGGATATATATTCTCTTGAATTGCTGAATACTCTTTCAAATCTGTGGTCGGATAAAAACGAAGTCATAACACAATTCACAGCTAAAGGTGCTGAAGGTGCACTGCTGTGGGACGAACATACTTTTGGGATGGCAATGAGTCATGGACAATCCGGTGACTGGTGTTTTGGTGATGAATTCAAGGCTCAGCGTGCAGCAGGTACTTACATCGACCTGGAAGCTTCATGGAGAGAGAAGGGTGATCGTGTTTACCAGGCTGAAAAAATAATTGAACCGGCCTATAACAGGGAGATAAAAAGAATATCAGCCCTGGTAAATGTGGAAGGACAGAAGATTGTTGTTTTTAACCCACTTCCCTGGGTGCGTTCCGGATTGGTCACTATTCAGGAAAAGAATGATATTGAGGCACTGAAAGACCTCAGAACAGGAGAGATTATCCCGATTGACAATAAAGGGAACATTCTCAGATTTATTGCAAAGGATATACCTTCAACCGGATATGCAACATATGTTCCTGCTAAGCTACAAAAACCTGAAGGTGTCATTACAACAATCGTTGATGAATCAGGTAATATAATTGAGAATGAGTTTTTTAAAGTAAAGATCGATCCTTCTAAAGGGGCAGTTGTATCAATCATTAATAAAAAATCGGGTCAAGAGATTGTTGATCAGAGATCTGAATATGGTTTTGGTCAATATATGTATGAACGTTTCAGCAAGAAAAATACTTTAGATTATACTGATAAATATCTTAAGGTAAATCTGTGGTGGGGACCAAAAGAATTTGGCCGTCCTAACCTCGACGATACTCCTTACAAAAGAGTTGATGGAGGAAAAGCAAAAGTCACTTATTCATCTGATGCGGTTTCGGCAAAAGCTGTTATGCAATTTACAAGAGAGATGGGGAATCCTCATAATTACTCTCTTTCACTTGCCTTATATAAGAATCTTCCTTATATAGAACTAAACTGGTTTATCGATGGCAAAGCTGCAGAACCATGGCCGGAAGCTGGTTGGATAAGTTTCCCATTTAAAGTTGAAAATCCTGAGTTTAGAGTAGGAAGACTGGGTGCTGTTATTGATCCCTCGAAAGATATTATTAAAGGTTCAGATTTTGACTTTTATCTTATCAACAATGGTGTTGCCTTATACGATAAACAGCTTAACGGATTCGGTCTCTCAACACCTGAGGCTCCGGGGATAAGCCTCGACAGGCCAGGACTCTGGAAGTATTCCGGAAGTTTTATTCCAAAACGGCCAAATATTTTTGTCAACCTGTATAATAATCAATGGAGTACCAATTTCACTGGATGGATAGAAGGCTCCTGGTCGGCAAAAATGTATCTATGGAGTTTTCAGGGTTATAAAAATGAACAATCCCTGATAACACCCAACGAGGAGTTCAGATCACCTTTGAAAGCTACACTCCTTTCTGAAAAACAGGGTAGTCTGCCTTTTTCAAAATCTGGTGTTGTATTATCCCGCAAAGGTATCCTTATCACATCTTTTGGTCCAAATCCTTTTGGAGTCGGAACCCTGATAAGACTTTGGGAACAATCTGGAGAATCAGGGAAATGTAAAATTACATTACCTGACGGTGTAACCTTTACAAAAGCTGTACCTGTTAACTTAAGAAGCGAAATAGCAGGTAACGTTATAGCAATTAAAGATAATTCTTTTGAAATTGAGATAGGAGCTTATAAACCTGCTTCATTCTTAATTGAAAAGTAGCTTTTGAATATTTAAATGAAAAGACAGTAAGTGAATTTTTTAATAAGTATATTTGAAATAATTCCAAAAAACTAACAGTTAATTAATGATTAATAAATATCAAATCAACTATGAAAAGAAGTGAAGTAAATTCGATTATAACCGGTGTTGAAAAATTTTTTGCAAAACACCAGTTTATGTTACCAGAATGGGCATCATGGTCACCTGAAGCCTGGAAAGGAACTTATGACAAGTGTTTCGAGATCATCGACAATAAACTTGGCTGGGATATAACCGATTTCGGAAATGGAAATTTCAAAAAGCAGGGTTTGTCGCTTTTTACTATCCGTAATGGGAACTATGACAAAAAAGATAAAATGTATTGTGAGAAGATAATGGTGGCAGATGAAGAGCAGGAAACACCCCTCCATTTTCATTGGAATAAAACAGAAGATATTATAAACAGAGGCGGCGGAAATCTTGCAATGGAACTCTATATGGCTACTTCCGATGATAAACTTTCTAAGGAACCGGTAAATGTTAGTATAGATGGTGTTGTATTAACTGTTAAAGCCGGAGTACCTCTCATTTTAAAACCAGGCCAGAGTATTTGTCTGAAACCCCGGGTTTATCACAGATTTTATGGTGAGAAAGGAAAAGGTTTGGTACTCATAGGAGAGGTAAGCCTTGTAAATGACGATGCTAACGACAACCGTTTTTACGATAAAATTGGCAGATTCCCTGAAATTATTGAAGATGTGAAACCGGTGCATCTGTTGGTAAACGATTATGCAAAATACCAATAATCTCTTATCTCAAAGATTTTTAAGATGTCAAAAAAAATCATAGTTTCAGGAGTCGGGTGTTGTCTTGTTGACCTGTTATTTACCAACATTAATTTTGGCAGCGACACTATACGTCCTTATCTTTCATTAAAACGTGGTGACGGCGGATTAACTCCGGGTCATCTCGTATTCAAGGAAGAATTTGAAAAATACAGCAGGAGTTCTTTTTCCGAAGTTCATAGCAAGATAACAGGAGGCAGGACACATGATAAGATAAATATTGGCGGGCCATCAATTGTGTCTTTGATAAATGTGGCACAACTAATTGATAAAGAAAATTGTGAGGTGCGCTTCTATGGTCGTGGCGGAAAAGATGAAATTGGAAAATATCTCATTTCATCGCTTCAGAAAACGCCGGTCGTACTTAAGGATTATAAGTTGATAGATAATCAGACACCTTCGACAGTAGTACTATCCGATCCCTCTTACGATAACGGACATGGAGAAAGAATATTTATAAACTCAATTGGAGCTGCATGGGATTATCGGCCTGATGAGCTGGATGATGACTTTTTTAATTCAGATATTGTTGTTTTTGGAGGTACTGCTCTTGTCCCTCAGATTCACGACCATATTACGACTCTTTTAAAAAAGGCTAAATCAAAAGGATGCGTAACTATCGTAAATACTGTTTTTGATTTCAGGAATGAAAAGGCAAATCCTTCAAAAAAATGGCCTTTGGGTGAAAGTGATGAAAGTTACAAATACATCGATCTGCTCATCACTGATCAGGAAGAGGCTTTCCGTCTGAGCGGAGAACATGATCCTCGGGCTGCCATTAAGTTTTTCCGGGAAAAGAAGGTCTCATCACTTATTATTACTAACGGATCGAAGAATATCTCAAATTATTCTGATGGACGTTTTTTCAAAGCGTCAGAATTAAATGAAATGCCTGTTTCACGAAAAGTCATCGATGAGTTAAAGAATGCCCATGGTGGAGATACAACAGGCTGTGGTGATAATTTTGTCGGCGGAGTGATAGCATCTGTTGTAACCCAGTTACAGAATGGAAACAAACATCCGGATATTCGTGAAGCTTGCTGCTGGGGTGTTGTTTCAGGTGGTTTTGCCTGTTTTTATATGGGAGGAACATATTTTGAAGAGAAACCTGGTGAGAAACGGGCTAAAATGGAACCATATTATGATGCTTACACAAAACAAATCACAAGTTGAAATCCGTAAAATAGTTATTTTCGGGGCAGGTAAGATTGGCCGCTCTTTTATTGGCCAGTTATTTGGATGTAGCGGTTATAAAGTGGTCTTTATCGATGTTGACCCCGTGATGATCACACGCCTTAACCAACAGGGAAATTACCGCGTTGTAATTAAAGGTGAAAAAGATGAGGAGATTATAGTCCCAAATATAAAGGCAATATCCGCTCTCGATAGAGATAAAGTTGTTGATGCTGTGTCAACTGCAGAAATCCTGGCTGTGTCTGTTGGAAAAAACGCGCTGGAAAAGGTAATTCCTGCTATTGCTGCAGGACTGGTACGGAGATTTACCAATAATCCTGGCATACCGCTCGATATCATCCTTGCTGAGAATATGCGGTCAGCGGCCTCTTTTGTAAGAACGCTTTTAAAGAAGAATCTTCCATCAGGTTTCCCTGTCGAGACCATGGTTGGTCTTATCGAAACCAGTATAGGCAAAATGGTACCAATAATGCCATTGGCTGAATTGGAAAAAGATCCGCTTGTAGTATTTGCCGAACCATATAATACTCTGATTCTCGATGGGAAAGGATTTAAATCAACTATACCGGCCATTAAAGGGTTGGCTCCAAAAAACAATATAAAAGCATGGGTTGACCGTAAAGCTTTTATTCATAACCTTGGACATGCGACTGCTGCCTATTACGGGTATTCTCTGCACCCCGGTTCAGTGTATATGTACGAGATACTTGATGATAGCGATGTATTCCGATTTACCAGAAATGTAATGCTTCAATCGGCAGATATTCTAAGAACCGCTTATCCAGGGGATTTTACTGCATCTGACCTTGA
>Ga0209638_1001497_pt1 | contig 14912 bp, 10 predicted proteins | sample BarGraNGADG00211_FD_184490 | JGI IMG/M metagenome (GOLD analysis project Ga0209638, IMG submission 184490) | Arctic peat soil microbial communities from Barrow, Alaska - Barrow Graham LP Ref core NGADG0002-211 (SPAdes) (version 2) | ecosystem: Environmental > Terrestrial > Soil > Wetlands > Peat... | reverse complement strand
CGTCCGCGCTTTGCGCGGAACGCGAACTCGGGCAGGCGAATCGCCTGCCCCACCCAGCGCCAGCTCAAAACTCAGGCTTTCGGTCCCGCGGCCGGCGGCAGTGCGGTTTTCAGTTCCGGCGACTCGATCCGGACGCGCGTGCCCTCTCCGGGCCGGCTGTCGATCCACATCCCGTATTCGCTTCCGAACAGCACCCGAAGCCGCTCGTTGACGTTGCCGACCCCGATGCCGTGTTCCAGTACCGTCGCCAGCCTGTCTTCCGGGATGCCGACCCCGTCGTCCTCCACGCACAGATGCAGCCTGGCCCCGTCCCGGCGCGCGTGAATCCGGATGGTCCCCCCTTCCACCTTGCTGCTCAGACCGTGCTTGATGGAGTTCTCCACCAGGGGTTGCAGCAGCATGCTGGGCACGAGCATGTCCAGCGTGTCCTCGGCAACGTCCTTTTCGAACCGGAGCTTCTCTCCGAAGCGGACCACCTCGATGGCCAGGTAATCCTCGATAAAGCTCAGCTCGTCGCGCAGCGCGCTGAAGTTCTCGTGCTTGCGCAATAGCCTGCGCAGCACCTGGGAGAGCTTTACCACCATGACGCGCGCCTGGTCCGGATTCGTGCGGATCAGCGACGAGACCGAGTTCAAGGTATTGAACAGAAAGTGCGGGTTGATCTGGCTGGTCAAGGCCGCCAGGCGCGCCTCCACGAGCAGGCGCTCCTGCTCCTCGATCTTCCTTTCGTAACGCGTGGTATTCCAGATTTTCAGAGGGATGGCCACGGCGAATAGCGTGGACGCGTACGAGGCCACCTGCGCCAGCCAGGGCGGCGGGGGCAGTTCCTGCGGAAACTGCGGATCTCCGCCCAGGAAAAACACTTCGTGAGGAAAGAAATGTCCCAGCGTCCGGCGCAGAAACTCCGCAAACAGGATGGAGGCGAACAGCACCAGATGAAAAGCCGTTCGCCGGTATTTGTGGCTTTCCTTGAAGAACCGGTAAATATTGAGGTCAAAGAACGGCGAGAACCTCCAGACGTCCTCCGGGTCCTGCGCACAGTCGCGCAGAAGGCCGCCGAAGACGCCGATGCCCGCCAGCAAAGCCATGGTCAGCCGCTCGTGATGGATCATCGCCGGCAGGGAAATGGCGATGCCGGCGGTCAACCCCGTCACATAGCCGCCCAGCAATCCGGCGAGCAGGCTGCCCTCCAGTCCGAGGTCCGCCCCGTGGTAGGAGGTGCGGCTCAAAACGCGTACCGCCACGCTGGCGCCGAAGACGATGGAAAGCCACAACGACAGGGAGAGCCGCTGGTTCATGGCGCGGTTCTCCCGCAGCAACAAGGCCTTGAACGCGTTGGCGCGCGCCAGCACGGAGGCGATCGACGCCATCGCGGCCAGCTTCACCAGCAGCGAAACCAGGTAGGTATCCCACATCCGTCGTTGGAAGCCATTATAATAGAGGCATTAAGGTTCCCAATAGCCAAGCATGAGCAATTCCGCCGCGCCGAGGCTCGCGAAAGTAGCCGAAGCCGATTTTCCCACACAGTTTGGCCGCTTCCGGATCTACGGGTTTGAGGGCGGCGCCGGAGACCGCGCGGAAGAGGCCATCGCGCTGGCCATGGGCCGCCTGCCGGACGATTCTCCGCCGTTGGTGCGCATCCATTCCCAGTGCCTGACGGGCGACGTGTTCCACAGTCTGCGTTGCGATTGCCGCGCACAGCTCGAAATCGCGCTCAAGAGCATCGCGCGGGAGGGTCGCGGCCTGCTGATCTACGAGCGCCAGGAAGGGCGAGGCATAGGCCTGCTCAACAAGCTGCGCGCCTACGAATTACAGGACCATGGCGCCGACACGGTGGAAGCCAACGAGCGTCTCGGCTTCGAACCCGACCTGCGAAGCTACGAACTCCCCGCCGCCATTCTGCGGTACTTCGGGCTGCGGTCGGTCCGCCTGCTATCGAACAACCCCGAAAAAGTAACGGCTGTGGAAAACGCGGGCATCGAAGTCGCCGAACGAGTCCCCTGTCTGGCCGCGGTCCTCGACACGCGCGAAGCGTATTTGCGGACGAAGAAAGAGAAGCTGGGGCATCTGCTGGGCGACTTTTAGCGGGAGACGTCTGGGCAGGCCGGGAGGCCCGACACACTGGTCGTGGTGGATCACGAGCACAATGCCTTGCCGCGGGGCTAACGAATGCCTCATCCCAGGGGTCGGGCATGCCCGACCCCTGCTGCGACCCGATCATTCTCCTGAAGCCGCCGCCGGTGTGCACGGCGCGCAACCCATACCCGCTCGGACTGGGCAGGCGCCCACTTGCGCTATAATTTCCCGTGGGGGCAACGCGCCCATGCGGTCGTGGCGAAATTGGCAGACGCGCCAGACTTAGGATCTGGTCCACGAGAGTGGGTGGAGGTTCAAGTCCTCTCGGCCGCACCAACCCCATTCCCCGCCCCCGGCCCGCAGTTCCCTACCCGGCGGCGGCCCACTTCTTCTCCAGATCTTCGATCTGTTCCTTGTACCGCTCGAAGCCTGGGCGGCCCATCAGACCATAGGTAAATAACTTGCCCAACTCCACGCCCGGCTGGTTGAAGGCGTCGATACCCAGCAGTTCCCCCATGAAGGCGGTCTGGAACTCCATCATCTGCAGGAACGCGCCCAAGTGCTCCTCGTCCACGCGGCCGAGAGTTACGGTGCAGTGTGGACGGCCGTTCATGGAGAGGGCGGCCGCCGTCGCGCGTTGCTCGGCGTCGATCAGCTTCGTCAGTGTTTGGCCCACCAGGTAGTCCACCGCTTCCAGTCCGAAAGTGCGGGCGGGAATCGTATCGGGCGACCCGAATTCCTCCACCTTCCAGAACGTGAACACCTTGTCGTTGGGGCCTTCGATGTACAACTGCACCTGGGAGTGCTGATCGGTGGTTCCCAGCGCCGCCACCGGCGTCTGTCCCACGTTCACCGTCGCGCCCGCGCGGTTGCGCGCCTTGCCCAGCGATTCGGCCCAGAGCTGGCGGAACCAGAAGGCGGTTCCCCAGAGCTGGTTGGAGTAAGGGAACGCCACCTGAATGGACTTATTCCTGCGGGTCCAGACGAGCCAGTGCCAGAGGGCGGCCCGCAGGGCGACGTTTTCTTCGAGATCGGGCTGCCACGAGCGGTGCGTCATTTCGGCGGCGCCGCGGGTCAGTTCGCCGATATCGATTCCGATGAGCGCGGCGGGCAGCAGCCCCACCGCGGAAAGCACGCTGAAACGCCCGCCCACATTCTCGGGGACGCCAAACGTCTTGTAGCCCCGATCGCCGGCGAGCTCGCAAAGAGCGCTCTTATACTCGCCTTTGTGCGGGCCTTCCTCGTATTTGCCCTCGGTCGTAACGGCGACGATGCGGTTGGCGGCCTCGTCCCCGAGCGCCTGCTCCAGCCAGTCGCGGACGATCAGAAACGTCGCCACGGTTTCCGCGGTGGCGCCCGATTTCGCGATCGCCAGGACTATCGTCCTGTGAGCGTCCATGGACGCCAGCGCCGCGCTGGTGAACGAGGGATCGATATTATCGAGAATCACCAGCCGCGGGCGCTCCGGCGTGAAGGCGCCCTGCACCGGGTGCGGCCCGCGGATACCGCAGTCGAGCGCCCACGCGCCCAGCGCGCTGCCGCCGATGCCCACCACGCAAACCGTGTCGTAATCGAAGGGGACGGAATCGGCGTACTGGCTAATGGCGTCGATGGTCTCCTTCCGGAACGGAAGGTGCGGAAAGCCGTAGAGGCCCTTATCGCTTTTTTCCCGAAACGACGCCAGCGCCTCCAGGGCTTTGGGCCGGGACTGTTCATATTCCGAACGGGTGACGCCGTGGGCTTCTCCGGCCACGCCGGCCAGCAGGTTTTTTTCGTCGAACTGTATCTTCATTGAGGCACGCTCCAGGTGCGATCGCGCGGGCGCGATGAAAAATCGAGAAACCTCGATTTTAGCTCAGCGGCGGTGGAAAACCCGAGTCCCGGACGCGAGCGGCGTCGGGAACGTGCTGGAAATGTGGTCCTGCCACGTCAGGCTCTCTTCGTCCCAGAGCGACCAGACGAAACCGACGACGGTGCACACGCTCAGGCAAGATCCCGCGAACCGGAGCGCCCTCTGCTTGGGTTCCGGAGGAAAGCCGCCGAAGCTGATCAGACGGAGGCCGGTCCACCGCATTCCCGCCGTTTCGGAACCGGCAATGGCCCACAGGACGCCATAGGCGAAGGCGATGAGGGCCAGCGCGCCCGCCAGGACCAGCAGGTTGGTGCGGTTCAGCGCGAACTCGCCGCCCGCCAGCCGGAACACCAGCAGGAACAAACCGTAACCGATGACGACCATGCTCCAGTCGAACGCCGCGGCGATGGCGCGATGCAATCGCGCGGCCACCGGATCGTCGCAGTAGATCACCGCGTCGACCGTGGTGGCGAGGGTGCGCTGCCTGACCTTCGGCGCAGGGCGAAAATCCAGATTGCCCTGATTTTCCGGCGCCGGAGGCGCGCGGCGAACCCGAGGCTTGGAACCCGTCCCGGCGGTGGTCTCCGCCCCGCGCCGCCTATGCGTTTCGCCACTCGCGGGAAACGGGATCACGTTGGAGCCGCCCTCGTCCTGGAACAGTCGCGCCTGTGCGCCTACCCCGAAGCCCGAGGTCTGGCCGCTTATGGGGATTGCGGTTTCCACCGGGGCGGATCGCAACTGGGGGGCCAGCGCCCCACGCACGACGGCGCCCGGCATCAGCGTATCGTCGGGCGTACGGCCGCATCGCCGGCAACGGTGCTCGGCTTCGCCCATCCGGAAACCACAATACGTGCAGGTCATCGCGTCTTTTCCCGGCGCCACCCAACAACCTAGAGAAGTATGGTAACTTTGCGGCTTGAGGCCCTTCCCTAGAAGATCTCTCTCTTTACTTAGCACAACGGTCCTGGATTGTCACGTAAAATCTTCGGGTATTAGGTATCTTTTCGCGCCTACTCTATTGGCCATGCTGGCGTTAGTGGCCGCCCCGGCTTCGGCCCAGGGGACGTCGGCCGCCGCTCCACAACCCGCCGCCGCGCTCCCCGAACCACCGGCCCCGGCCTCAATACCCCAGGGCCAGTGGGATGTCCAGGCCGTCGAGCAGGAAAGCCTGGGCAAACTGCGCAAACTCCGCGGCAACGCCTGGGTGGAGAACTCCAGGATGCTTGTCCGCGCCGACGAGTTGGACTGGGACGAGGACACGGGGGACATCCATGCCTCGGGGCACGTTTACCTGCACAACTTCGAGGATAAGGAAGAATTATGGTGCGACCGCCTGGAGTACAACACCGAGGAGAAGTCCGGAGAGTTCCACGGTAATGTGCGCGGCCAGACCGTGCCGCGCATCGTGGCGCGCCCAGGCGTACTGACCAGCCGCAGTCCGTTCTATTTTCAGGGCGAGTGGGCGGAGCTCGCCGGCGGATTGTACACCCTGCACAACGGCTTCATCACCAACTGCAAGATGCCGGCGCCGTGGTGGCGCCTGCGCGGCCCGAGATTCACGATCGAGCCGGGCAAGAAGGCGCTGGCGTATCGCACCGTCTTCCTGCTGCGCGGCATACCCCTTTTTTACACGCCTTTCTTCTACCATTCCCTGGCCAAGGAGCCGCGCAAGAGCGGCTTCCTTACACCCAACATCGGCCACAGCTCCAAGGGCGGCGTCACGGTGGGACTAGGCTATTACTGGGCGATCAACCGCAGCTACGATGCAACCTACCGGCTTCTGGACTACACTTCCAGGGGCTTGGCGCACAACCTGGACATCAGCGGCAAGCCGCGACCCGGCACGGATTTCTACGCTATCGTCTACGGCGTGCAGGACCGCGGCAAGGTTGGCACGAACCCTCCCGAAAAGTTCGGCGGCCTCTCCCTCCACGCGGCGGGGAAGTCCGATCTGGGCGGCGGCTGGACGGCGCACGCCGACGTGAATTACGTGACGTCGTTCCGTTTTGTCCAGGAGTGGTCGCAGGGGTCATATAGCGAGTTGATCGGTTCCGAGACCCACTCAGTGGGATTCGTCAACAAGAACTGGACGAACTACACCTTGAACGTGATCTTCGCGCGGCTGGAGAATTTTCAAACGGGGGAGGTTGCGATCCCTTCGGGAACCACCAACTACGTCGCCAACGCGGTCACCATCCGCAAATTGCCCGAGGCCGAGCTTTCGGGCCGCGACCGGCCCATCTGGGGGAAGCTTCCACTATGGTTTTCCTGGGACTCCTCGGCCGGCCTGTTGTACCGTTCGGAGCCGGTCTTCGACCCGGGTCTGACGCAGCTCGTCGACCGCTTTCAGACCGGCCAATTCATGAACCGGGAGAACTTTGCGCCTCACATTACAGGGGCCTTTCACCTCGGCGATTTCCACTTTGTCCCCAGCTTGGGCCTCCACGAAACGTATTATGGGCAGGGCCAGACGCCATATCAGGACCGCTACCGCGCGACGGGCACGAATATCGTCCGCAGCGCGCAGGAGTTTTCCCTGGACCTGATTTTTCCCTCGCTCGCCCGCGTCTATTCGAAGAAGACCTTTCTGGGCGACAAGTTGAAGCACGTCATCGAGCCGCGCGCGACTTACCGTTACGTGACCGGAGTCGGCAGCGACTTCGACAAATTCATCCGCTTCGACGAGACCGAACTTCTGTCGAACACCAACGAACTGCTGCTCTCGCTCACCAACCGGATCTACGCCAAGCGCGGCGATTCCGTTCAGGAGATCGTCACCTGGGAGCTGATGCAGAAGCGGTATTTCGACCCGACCTTTGGGGGAGCGTTAATTCCCGGCCAGCGGAACGTTTTCGAGAGCACAGCCGAACTGGCCGCGTACGCGTTCCTCGTGGGGCCGCGCGGCGTATCCCCGGTGGTTTCGTCGCTGCGGATCAGCCCCGTGGGCGGCCTGGGTGTGCGGTGGCAGGCCGACTACGATCCCCGCATGCACGGCGTTGTGGATAGCACGCTCGCCCTGGACTACCGTTGGAAGAGGTACTTCGCCATGGCTTCCAACAACTTCGTTCACGTAGACCCCGCGCTGACGCCCCCCGCCGACCAGTACACATTCCGCGTGGGCTACGGCGATGTGAACCGCCCTGGGTGGAACGCCTACGTGGATGGCCGTTACGACCAGCGGACGGGCGTGGTTCTGAATACCGCGGCTCAGGTAACTTACAACACCGATTGCTGCGGGCTGAGCGTTCAGTATTACCGGGTACACCTGGGAGCCGTGCGCGATGAGACGCAATGGCGCGTGGCCTTCGCCATCGGCAACATCGGGACCTTCGGCACTCTCAAAAAACAGGACCGGATGTTCTGAGCCGCGCCCTTACAGTCCCTTCTTCGCCACGGCGCTCGCCGGCCGCGCCGCGACGTTGCGGTAGCTCTCCGGCGGGCCCAGGTAGCTCGGCTTCATGCCACCCAGGTCCACCACGATCTTTTGCAGCGTCAGCGCCGGATCCACCATCCAGACCTTCAGCGTGTGGTAGCCGGGCTTGTCCAGCTTGTGCGTGGTCTTAACGGTCCGGGAACTGTTCTTGACCGATTCCTCCCATTCGCGGTTCCTGTCCCCCGCTACGAAATCCCGTGGCACGGCCTCGACGACTTGCGGCGCCTGGTCGTCGAAAGAGACGGCCAACCGCAAACCGCGTCCCGGCATGAAATTCAGGCTTGGAGAAAGGATCGCATTCACCTGCACGTCCCCCGCATCGAAGAGGTACATCTTGTATTCGAGCGACGGGGAACCCTCCGGCGGCGTCACACTCTTGGCGGTGACCGGCAGGACGGTCATGGCCGACAAGGTCCGCCCCAGATCCGGGATCTTCGCCCACCTGGCTGCGCCCGCGTCGTTCTTCTTCGAGTAATGCTCGGCTTCGATGGAAACGTAGCCATCGGCCTCCACGAATCCGTCCAGCGTGGTTCTCTCGATCCCGCGCGGATGGAACGATTCCACTTTCACCGTCACCGGGTCCGAGCCCGCGCCCGCGATCCGGATGGATCCGCCGGCCGAACCCGCCGGCGCTTTGGCCCAATCCACACTGACCCAGAGACGCTCTTCCTTGTCGATGGTTCCCTTGGCGTCACTCAAGACGATCCAGGGCTCGCTGGCCGTGGCCGAGAACCCATACGGCGCCTTCCCTTTGTTGAACACGTCGATGTAGCGGCGCGGCCGGTTGAAAGAATCGAACTTAGGAAGAACGGGACCTTCCGTGGCGCCCGGCCAAGCCGACGCCGAACCTTCCACCGCCACGCCCATAGCCGCGGCGGCCGGAAGCTCGACCTCCGTGACGCGAGGCATGATATTCCTGGGCGGCTCCTGCCAGTTGGTGTAACCGATGTGGGTCTGATCCATCATGTGGTTCCACTTAGCGTTGGCCAGCGTCTGGTTGTAGGTCTTCATCAAGTCCGCGTCCGCCTGAAACGTATCCTTGACCCTGGCGGCCCACACATTCGCGGTGGCGCGGCCCTGGCTGGCGTACAGCTTGTTCTTCGCGGCGCCGATATAGATATCGTTCACCTGGTAGCAGGCTTTGATGGGGAAAAGAATCAGCTCGAAAAACGCGTCTTTCTGGCTGTCGGGCAGAACCTCATACAGGCTCTGCGCCTTGTCCGTAATCGCTTTCCACTCGGCCAGCACGCGGTCCGCTTCCTGGTAATCCTGCAGGCTGAAGTTCGCGGAATCCAGCAACTCCGGCTTGCGGCGGCCGTTGTACTTGGTGTACTTGGCCATCAAATCCGCGATTTCCGTGGCGTGCGCGGGTCCGAATTCCCTTTCCGCCCACATTTGGGTGAACTCGGGCGTCTTGTCCTGCGGCCACCTCTGGGGATTCCAGGCGAAATTCAGGAAGAACTCGATGGGGAACTCCATCGGCTTCAGGTCGCCCACGTTCACGATCCAGATCCGCTTGGCGTCGTATTCCAGCGCGAGGTTCATCTGCTCCCAGACCTTGGAGATCGGGTTGGTGTTCAGCCACTTGTAATTGCGCGGCCCGCCTACGTAGTCGAAGTGGTAATAGATCCCGGCCCCGCCGCTTCTCTTGCGTTCCTCTTCGGTCGGCAAGCGGCGGATGTCGCCCCAGTTGTCGTCGCACCACAGCAGGGTCACGTCGTCGGGGACGCGCATGCCCTTGTCGTAATAGTCTTGCACCTCTTTATAGAGCGCCCACATTTGCGTATCGTGCGACAAGCCGGTCTTCGCAATCATCTCGCGCTGATCGGCCACGATCTGCTCCAGCAGCCTGATGTTCGCGGGCATGTCGTTGGCCGCGGCCATGGGCATGTCGCCGTCGCCGCGCATGCCGATGGTGACGATGCTTTCGTAATCCTTATTCCGCTCGATGCCTTCTTGCCAGAACGCGCGCAGGACCTCGGGGTTGGTCAGGTAGTTCCATGGCCCCTTGCCGTGCCGCGTCCACTCCTTTTGCGCCCGGAGCATCGGCTCGTGATGCGAGTTGCCCATCACGATGCCGTACTCGTCGGCGATCTTGGGATTCAGCGGATCGTCTTCGTTGAAAGCGTTGTTCCACATGGCCGGCCAGAGGTAGTTGCCTTTGAGGCGAAGAATCAGCTCGAAGACTTTCCGGTAAAACTCATGGCCCATATTCGCCACGCCGGGGATCGACGTCAGCCCGTACTTTTCCTTGACCCAGCCGCTGAGCGCCGGCGATTCGTCGTTCAGGAAGATGCCACGGTACTTGACGGCGGGTTCCCCCTGGACGAATTTTCCCGCCTTCACAAACAGCGCGTCTTTATGAACGATGGGCACGTCCGCCCACCAGTACCACGGCGATACGCCCATCTGTTCCGAAAGATCGTAGACCCCGAAAATGGTCCCCCGCTTGTCGCTCCCGGCGATGACCAACGCGCTGGCGACGCCGGGCAAAGGCTGCTGGACCACCTGGAGGAAGAACGATTCCCACTTGCCATTGATCGCCGTCACGTCGATCTTCTTGTCCTGGATCAGCCGGTCGATGATGGGGCTCTTGCCGACTGTGCCGACGATGATCGCGTTGGTCTTCAGCGCCTTCGCATCGTTGGAGACCGGCGATTTGATGCCGGTCACGCGTTCGATGTCAGCCTGCAGGTCGTTGACGGCGCGGACGACGCCGGCCCAGTCGCTCGAACCCACGTAGAGCGTTGCGGCGGCTTTGCCCTGCGCGATCGCGAAACTGCCGGGACGCGCAACGCCCTCCACGTAACGAGCCTGCCCGATGGCAAAAGCGTCGCTGGAGAGGGCGAAAATGCACAGCGCCGACACCGGGAGAACTTTAGTCGCGGCGATCGATATCTTCATCGTTGACCTCGCATGGACAATCTGAAGTCCACTCTAGCTCGTTGCCCCGGACCGGTCCAGAGCCTTGACCGCGTGGATTTGTCCAGGGGCCGCGGGCCGGGCGTGCCCGGCCCCTACATCGGGCGCCGGGTAGGGGCGAGGCATGCCTCGCCCGCTGCCCGCCCGCGATCTTCGGCTGCGAACCGGACCAAGACCGTGGGCGGGTTTTCCTCCCGGTCCGCTTTTTCTTCTTGCCACGCGCCTTCATTCCGAAGGAAACTGGTGTCTGAAGTCCAAGGAGCGGAAAAGTTGGAAAGAAACGGCCGCAAGGGTTCTCTGGTCATGGAGCCTGCCGAGCGATGGAGCGCCCAACGGGCCAGCGATCTGTACGATGTCGCGAGCTGGGGCAAGGGCTACTTCTCGGTTGGCGATAACGGGCATGTCCGCGTCCACCCGGAAAAGGACCCGGCGCGGTCGATCGACCTCAAGGAACTGGTCGATACCCTGGTGCTGCGGGGCATCAACCTTCCCATCCTGGTCCGCTTCGCCGATATCCTCAAGCACCGGCTGGGGGAGCTCCACGGCGCGTTTCAGAACGCGATTACGGAGCATCGCTACCAAGGCGGCTACTGCTGCGTGTACCCCATCAAAGTGAACCAGCAGAGGCAGGTGGTCGAAGAAGTGCTCGAATTCGGCAAACCGTACCGATTCGGCCTGGAAGCCGGCTCTAAGCCCGAGCTGATGGCGGTCATGGCGCTGGCCGATAACGAAACCCCCATCATCTGTAACGGTTTCAAGGACGACGAGTACATCGAAATGGCCATGCTGGCGCAGAAGATGGGCCGGCACATCATCCCGGTGGTGGAGAAATATACCGAGTTGCACCTGATCCTGAAGTACAGCCAGCGCGTGGGCGTGCGCCCGGTCATCGGGCTGCGGGTGAAGCTGGCCAGCCGCGGCTCGGGCCGCTGGAAGTCCTCGGGAGGCTACCGCTCGAAATTCGGTCTCTCGGCCACCGAGGCCGTGCGCGCCCTGCAGGAGTTGAAAGACCTCGGCATGGCCGACTGCCTCAACCTGCTGCACTTCCACCTGGGCAGCCAGATCACCAACATCCGCCAGATTAAGGGCGCGGTGAACGAGGCGGTGCGCGTCTACGTGGACCTGGCGCGCGCCGGCGCCGGCCTGAAGTACCTGGACGTCGGAGGCGGCCTGGGCATCGACTACGACGGGTCCCAGACCGATTTCGAATCGAGCGTCAACTACACCCTCCAGGAATACGCCAACGACGTCATCTATCACGCGCAGAACGTGTGCGACGAAGTCGGCGTGGCGCACCCCACCATTGTCACCGAGAGCGGACGCGCCATCGCTGCCTATCACAGCGTGCTGGTCTTCAACGTCCTGGGCGTCTCCGGCATGGGAGAGCCGGACGTGCCGGCCGAGCCGCCGCCGGACGCCGAGCAGCCTCTCGTCGATCTCCAGGAGACCTACCGCGGCCTCACCGCCAAGAACCTGCTCGAAAGCTACCACGACACGCAGCAGGCGCTCGAACAGGCGCTCAACCTCTTCAGCCTCGGATACCTCTCGCTCGAGCAGCGTTGCATCGCCGAGAACCTCTATTGGGCGATTTCCCGCCGCATCGAGAGGCTGGCCGCGGATCTGGACTACTTCCCCGAGGAATTGGAGGGCATCGACGCCATGCTCTCGGACACCTACTTCTGCAATTTCTCGCTGTTCCAGAGCATGCCCGATAGCTGGGCCATCAAGCAGCTCTTCCCCATCATGCCGATTCACCGGCTGGAGGAGGAACCCACGCGCCACGCCGTGCTGGGCGACATCACCTGCGATTCGGACGGCAAAGTGGACGCCTTCATCGACCGCCGCGACGTGAAGCGCACGCTGCCGCTGCACGCCTTCGACGGCGGCGATTACTATCTGGGCGCGTTCCTTCTGGGGGCCTACCAGGAGATCCTCGGCGACCTGCACAACCTGTTCGGCGACACCAACGCCGTCCACGTCCGCCTGGGGCCGGCCGGCGACGTGATTCTCGATTCGGTCATCAAGGGCGACACCGTGCGCGAGGTGTTGAACTACGTGCAGTTCAACTCCGACGCGCTGGTGACCAAGTTGCGCCGCGACGTGGAGTGCGCCCTACGCGAGGGCCGCCTCAGCTACGAGGAAAGCGGCTCCCGGCTACGGTTCTACGAGGAAGGCCTGCACGGCTATACGTATTTGGAAGACGTGCACGAGTTGTAGGGCCTGAGAGTAGCCCTGTCGCAACGCCGCAGAGGCGGGAACGGAGTAAACTTGAGACATGGCAGCCTTGCCGAATTCGCCGTTGGTATCGGTCGAGGAATACCTGAACACGCCCTACGACCCGGACGTGGAATTCGTGGACGGCGTTCTTGTGGAGCGGAATGTGGGCGACTGGTTGCACTCGCTGATTCAGAGCAATGTTCTCTTTGCCCTGCGAAGGAAGTACCCGCATTTGAAGGTCGTCGCCGAGTTACGTTCCAGCGTTACCCTAACGCGTTTCCGTTTACCGGATGTGTGCGTCCTGCTAGCTGCGCCGAAGTCCAAGTACTTGCTGGACGCCGCCTTCCTGGTGGTGGAAGTGCTTTCCGAGAGCGACGTGATGAGCGTCGTGATCGAAAAGCTGAAAGAGTACGCCAATAAGGGCGTCCAGAACATCTGGCTGATCGATCCCCGTCTTCAATTCATGTGCGTGTATTCCAAGTCGGCGCTCGTCGAGGTCGAGGGCGAGGTCATCTCGACTTCGGATCGTTCCGTCGAGCTGTCTCGCAGCGAGATCTTCGCCGGGTAAACAGATCACGCCGTTTGTGGGTCCGCCTGCCTCCGCCCACCAGGCAGGCCTGGAGGGCCGCCCCACCGGGATGGTACACTCCCTCTATGGCAAACTCCCCTGACCGCTGTGTCGACTACATCGAGTTCCCCTGCACGGACACGAGCCGCGTGAAAGCGTTTTACGGCGAGGTGCTCGGCTGGAAGTTCAAAGACTGGGGGCCGGGCTATACCAGCTTTCATGACGGGCGGATCGCCGGCGGTTTCACCACTGACGCGCAGGTTTCCGCGGCTGGTCCGCTCGTGGTGCTCTACGCCGCGGATCTGGAAGGCATCCGGTCCAAAGTGCTCTCCGCCGGCGGTAGAATCGTACGCGAGACCTTCGATTTCCCCGGCGGGCGCCGTTTTCATTTCGCCGACCCGGAGGGGAACATCCTGGCGATTTGGTCCGACCCACTCTGATATCCTGAATTCCTTATGGCAGACGCTAACGCTCCCGCCCGTCAAATGGGCTTTTCCACCCGCTCGCTGCATGCTGGGCAGACTCCCGATAAGGCCAGCCATGCCCGCGCCGTTCCGATTTACCAGACCACCTCGTACGTGTTTGAGGATTCCACCGACGCGGCCGAGCTGTTTGCGCTTCAGAAGTTCGGCAATATTTACACGCGCATCATGAACCCCACCACCGGCGTCTTCGAGGAGCGCGTCGCGGCGCTCGAAGGCGGAATCGGCGCGCTGGCCACCTCCAGCGGGCAGGCGGCCCAGTTTCTCGCCATCGCCAGCCTCATGGGCGCAGGCGACGAGCTGGTGGCCTCCAGCACGTTATATGGCGGAACGTACACGCAGTTCGACGTAAGCTTCCGCCGCATCGGAATCGACGTGAAGTTCGTCGAGCCGGACGACCCCGAAAACTTCCGCAAGGCCATTACCCCGAAAACGCGCGCCGTCTACGGCGAAACCATCGCCAACCCGCGCATGAACGTGCTCGATATCGAGCGCGTGGCGGCCGTCGCGCACGAAGCCGGCCTGCCGCTGGTCATCGATAACACCATGGCCTCGCCCTATCTCTGCCGCCCCATGGAGCACGGCGCCGATATCGTGGTCCACTCCGCGACCAAGTTTCTGGGCGGCCACGGCACGTCGATCGGCGGCATCATCGTCGATAGCGGAAAATTCCCCTGGAACGAGAAGTTCCCGGCGCTCACCGAGCCCAGTCCGGGCTACCACGGCATGAAGTTCACCGAGGTCTTCGGCGGACTCGCTTTCATCATCAAGGCGCGGGTCGAGGGCCTGCGCGATTTCGGCCCGTGCATCAGCCCGTTCAACTCGTTCCTGTTCCTGCAAGGGATCGAGACCCTGAAGTTCCGCATGGAGCAGCACAGCCGCAACGCGCAACAGGTTGCCGAGTGGCTGGAAAAGCATCCGGCCGTGTCTTGGGTGAAGTACCCCGGTCTCGCATCCAGCCCGTATCGCGGTCTGGCGCGGAAGTACCTGCCACAAGGCTGCGGCTCGATCGTGACCTTTGGCATCAAAGGCGGCCTCGAAGCCGGCCGCAAGCTGATCGACTCCGTGCAGCTCTTTTCGCACCTCGCCAACCTGGGCGACGCCAAGAGTCTCATCATCCATCCGTCCTCGACCACGCACCAGCAGTTGTCCGACGAACAGCAGATCGAAGCCGGCGTGACGAAGGACCTGGTGCGGATTTCGGTGGGCATCGAAGACGTTGAGGACATTATCTGGGACCTGGAGCAGGCCATCGCCGCGTCGCAGGCGTAGCCCATTCTTCCCACTGGGGCAGTCCCGTGGAGCGAGCCTCTGGCTTGCCATGCCGGCGTACGCGCCGGCATTTGCTCGGAAGAACGCCGA
>Ga0209638_1001496_pt1 | contig 14914 bp, 8 predicted proteins | sample BarGraNGADG00211_FD_184490 | JGI IMG/M metagenome (GOLD analysis project Ga0209638, IMG submission 184490) | Arctic peat soil microbial communities from Barrow, Alaska - Barrow Graham LP Ref core NGADG0002-211 (SPAdes) (version 2) | ecosystem: Environmental > Terrestrial > Soil > Wetlands > Peat... | reverse complement strand
GGAGCCAATCGCTGCCATCCGCGGACTTGCCGCGCAGCGCATCGGGCGAGTAGCGCACTCCCCCACCCCAATACTCATTGATCTCCATTCCCACGCGAAGCGGAACAACCTGCTTTGAGCCGTCGGCGTAGTGAATGACGTAGCTCGCGCTGCCGTCGGCCGCCCACCCGCAGCTCTGGCCCAGGAAGAACAAGCAATCGGCATTCTGGGCGATGGGCACGCTTATGCTCGTCGGGCTCGCGCCGGGACCTGCCATCACGACCGACTTACCCGCGGAGGCCTTGTCGTCGATGATGGTAAACGGCATGTTGTAGACTTCCCTCGTGCCCGACTCGAGCCCGAGGAAATTCCGGTTGATGTGGAACGGCTCGAAGCCAAACGGGCCGTTGATATAGCTGCGGTTGCAGGCGGCGCTGATGTCGATAGGCGTGAATGTGTACTTCCTGAGGTAGGCTTTCTCCAGCCCGGCCCGCTCGGTCCTTACGCTGTCATACGCGGATGAGTCCACATTGGCCTTGGCTGAGAATGTCGTACCCGAGGTGTAGTCGGTCGAGCAGCCCGTGTGGGCAGAAGATATGTCGATCTTAAGATTGGGTTTTGCCTGGTCGCGAAGCACCTCCCAATCGTGGAAGCCCGCATCAGCCGACATGTCCGCGTGGCTGGTTGCGATCTTGCGCAGCCAATCGCTGTAGTCGGTTCCGTAGGCCAGGACCAGACCTGCCTCCATCGGCTTGTTGCCTTTGTTCCGCAGCTCAGCATCGAATATGGCAACGGGATAAGCGCTGTGCTTCACATCATGCAGGATCAGCGGGGACCAACACCAGAGAGTGAGATCGACGTATGGTGTTTCGGGATTTCCACTGCGTTCAAATCCCGAAACATCTGGGAATGTCAGCTTGGCGAAGGGGAAGTTGCCCTCGAAACGCACTTTGCCACCGGCGAGCGGATAGGCATGGGTCTTGCCGTCGATGGTACATGTCAACCAGAGTCCGGTTCCTGGCACTGACGGGATTCGCGCGGTCCAGTTGTTGACGTTCGCGAACTCCGCGAGGGTACCCTGGCTGGTTATCTCGAAGCAGCCCGCGCCGATCCCGCCGAGCGGCAGCCCGACAGGCCGACCAACCTCTGTGTATTCAATGCCGTGGAAATCCGACAACACGTCCAGACTCCGGCCCACCGCCGGGATAGCAACTAGGCACAGCACCCCCGCCAAAACAACTGACCTCAACACGTCCATCTACGCCTCCATTTGCGCCCCCACCAAGTGGGCACAAACTGCAAATTGAAAATTGAAAATATCCTAAGGTCTCATCCCAAACGACTCCGGCGGCATCCCGCCCGGCACCGTGCGCGGCGGCAACGGCTTGCCGGTACGCCGCTCAAACTCCAACTTAGCCCAAGCAGCCTGCTTGTCCTCGGCCATTGCCGCGCAGCAGTAGGAAAGATTCGCATACACGCCGGGGTAGAAATCCGCGTTGATCGAAATCGCCTCCCGGCAGTACTGAGCAGCTTTGGCAATATCGCCTTGATAGAGCATCACCGCGCCGAGGAAGTAGTGCGCGAACCAGTTGTCAGGCTCAGCCGAGAGAGTCTTCAGCAGCAGGGGCTTGGCGCGGAAGACGTCGCCTCTCTGCAACAGCACCATGCCGGATATCAGATCCTCGTATGCCGCGACAGACCGCGCAGGCTGCCACTTCAGGCCGGGAACGCTATCGGATTTGCCAATATCGACTCCCGCCTTGCCGAGTTCGGCGACTGTATCGTCGATAATGCCATCAATCAGCCCGAAAAGGTCCTCAAGCGCGCCTTTACGCGCGAGTGACGCCACTCGTTGTCCCTTGGACCAGATGTCAGCGCTCAGGCTGAGGTTTTGGCCTTTGGCGGATGCGCTGACATAGATCACAATCCCGGCGCCGGTCCCTTTGGTCACTGCCTGGACTCTTGAAGCTTCATCGCCTAAGGCATTTCCTTGGAGAGCCCCGGCGACGGCCAGCCGGTCGGCTGCTTCCAGCGCAGGCAATCTGCAAAGCCGTTTCTCCAGATCAAAAGCAACGCCTATCGGCAGCCAATCCCTGGATAGCTCAGCAGACACAGGCACATCCGGCACTACGGCGAACAGGGCTTTGTGCTTGGCCTCGCTTTCCGATGAGGCGACAAGAGGCGTGAGGAGCAAAGAGAGAGCAATCATGATCAATACTCTGGCTAGAACTGAAGTCATGCGGACCTGGTTTCCCACGTTCCCGGTGGATAGCTAGACCGAGGCCACACAGCCGGATCCAAACGAGGACGCTGCCAGCATGTCCGGTGCATCCGGCTCCCTGATGATACCGGCTACAGCCCCCCCGATTCCGGAAGCGAGCTTCACGGGATAATCGGCCCCGCACTCCGCCTTCAACCTGGTAACCAAGTCCTCGCGGTCAAGCAGCGCGTCCTCGGGTCCTTCGACGTGGAACCGGGGCATCTCCATCGCCTGGCCGCACGTAGAACCTAGCCTCGTTATGGCATAAGCCATCAGCGCCGCCACGTTGACTATCTTTCTTCCGCCCGGCAGGCCCGTGACGCACAAAGGGCGGCCGCCGCGAGTGATCAGAAGCGGGCACATATTGTGCAGCATTCGTTTGCCCGGGGCAATGGAGTTCGGTCGTCCGGGCTCAAGATCGAACCGGGACATTCCGTTGCCAAGCAGCAGCCCCAGACCGGGTATTGCGACGTACGATCCCAGCGACATGCCTTGGGTCGCCGTGAGCGAGACCGCATTGCCTTGCTTATCCATCGTGACCAAGTGAATAGTATGCTCTCCGCCGGAGGCGTCTGTCCCCCCGAATCGAGCAGCTTCGCCCGCTTGAACGCGCTTGAAGATGGCTTCGGCGTGATCCTGGGATAGCAGGCGAGTCATAGGAACATCCACAAACAAGGGGTCGCCGAGGAGACCGAGACGGTCCGCCCACGCGTGCCGTCCGGCCTCGATGAACAGCCGGTAGCGGTCGGTTTCAGCCATATCGGCCTCTGCCAGATTCATCATGTTGAGGATCTCCAGCGAGGTCAACCCGCCCGAGGGCGGGCAGGGCGAAAAGACTTCGCAGTCGCCGCTGTTAACGCTCAGCGGCTCGCCGAAGATCGGCTGCACCACGTCGAAATCGGTTTCGTCGAGGATTCCGCCGTGTTTGCGCACAGCAGAGGCTATCGCACGGGGAATATCGCCTGAGTAGAACACTTCAGGGCCTTCGCGGCGCAGTCGCCCGATCAGATTGGCGAGGTCCTTCTGGGCGTAGACCTCACCCTCGCTGGGCGCAACCCCATCAGGCATCATCGCCCGGACGCTGTCCTCGTCCGCTTGCGCAACCAGCGTTGACAGACTCGCTGCAAGAGCCGTGGTCGCGGGAAATCCCTCCTCGGCCAGACGATGCGCTTCCGCCGCGACATCTGCGAAACTCATAGTCCCGTGCTTCTCCAAGAGAGCATTCAGCCCGCGGACTATCGGCGGCGCCACAACGCCCAGATACCCACGCTCAGACACAGCAGCAGGTTTTCCAACAAACATGTCGGGCGTGGCGGCCTTGGGAGCGTATCCGTCGAAGTCGAGCGACAAGGCGGTCTTCTCCTTGGCCGAGTAGAAGACGGCTGTGCCGCCATACCCGCCAATCTGCACGTTCGACGGCTGCGTGACGCACTCGACCAGGGTCGCGGCAACCGCCGCATCCATCGCGTTTCCACCCTTGCGAAGTATATCCGCGCCCGCCTGGGCAGCGTAGGGGCTCGGGGATACGACCGCGCCGTCTCGGCACACTACATCCTTCATTTCGCGTACGCCTCCAGAACCTTGAGTATGGCACTAGCGGCCATCTCGATGTGGCGCTCTTCGTAGGTCGGGTGAACCGGCACGAAGAAGCACTTAGTCTCGACCTCGGCCGCGTTCGGGCAGAAGACTTTGGAGTAGTCCACAGCCTGAGGCCGCGCGTTGGGGTCTCCGAATGGGTAACCCAACTTCCCGAAGCCTCTCTTCTTCTGATACGCATTCTCTTTATAGCACTGCGGCCAGAGCACCGGCCCGCAGGGGATCCCCTCGGCGGCGAGCGCTGTGATAACACCTTTGAGGTCGGTTGAGAGCGCATCGGTGTCCAAAACGATCGGGAACAGCCAGAACCCGTTACCTCGCTCGGAGGTGTGGATAGGCAGCCGCTTTATCTGAGGGTAATCATTCAGCGCGCTGAGCAGCATCTCGCCGTTGCGCCTGCGGTTCTTGAGGTTCCAGTTGTCCAGCCTTTCCAGTTCCTTAAGGCCGATAGCGGACTGCATCTCGGTCAAACGGTAGTTGAAGCCGACGCAGTTGTGGATATAAGGCAGCTTCGCTTCGAGTTCGAGCAAACGGAGCCTTTCCGCAACGTCGTAACCGTGATCTCTGAACGAGCGGCAGTTCCACGCGACGTCCTCATCATCGGTGATCACGCATCCACCCTCGCCGCCCGTCGTGAAAGTCTTCGACTGGCAGAAGCTGAACGCGCCCACGTCGCCGATGGTGCCGACTTTGCGGCCATTGTAGGTCGCGCCGTGCGCCTGAGCGCAGTCCTCGACGACAAAGAGCGAATGCCGCTTCGCAACGTCCATTACCGCGCCCATATCGCAGACCTCGCCGTAGAGGTGCACGACTATGATCGCGCGCGTCTTCTCGGATATCTTCGCCTCGATGTCCGAGGCCAGGATCGTGTGTCCCAGCTTCTCGACATCGGCAAATACCGGAACAGCCCCGGCCTGGCAGACCGCGAATGAAGTCGCGATAAACGTATAGGACGGCACTATCACCTCATCGCCCGGCCCGATCCCGAGCCCCGCCAGCGCAACGTGCAGCGCGGACGTGCCGTTTGAGGTCGAAATGCCGAACTTCGCGCCGTTCCACTTCGCAAACTCCAGCTCGAAGCGCATTCCGAGTTCTCCGGTCCAGTAGTTTACCTTGCCGCTTCGGAGTGGTTCCATTGCCGCCTGTATTATCTCATCCGTAAACAAGGGCCACGGAGGAAACTGCTCCGAACATACCGGCTTGCCGCCGTCTACCGCCAATTGCTCTGCCATCATCATCACCTCTATAACTGTCTGGGCGCAAGCGCCCGCGGATTTCTTCCCCATGCGCTTACCGATCCCCTTCTAATGCGCATCAGGCGTTGACAGCAACCGCCCGCCAAGCTACCATTAGGGGATTGGGGGGCCAGAGAATAATGACCATCTTTCCTGAACCGCAAGTCGCTGAGCTAACCGGCGCGAGATTCCCGATCAAAGGCGCGCGCGTAATGGTGGGAGGAAAGCCAAGCGAGCTCGAGAGCCATGCCGCTTCCTTGATCGCGAACGCTCTTCCCGCAGGTGATGGTGTTCGCATCATACTCGGCACGCCGAAGAGTAATCCGGGGGGTGTCTCAGAGGCTCTCCTGGATCGGTTGAACGGCAAGCCCAACGCCGACCAGGGCTACGCTATATCATCTTCGGTAAACGAGATCATTCTCGCCGCAAACGAGCCAATAGGCGTGCTTTATGCCGCCCAAACGCTCCTGCAGATGATCGAACCCGATGGGACCGTTCCGGAGGGGTGCATTATCGACTGGCCAGAGCGGCGCTATCGCGGGATATTCGCCGAAAGCCGGTGGTGCTCGGAGCTGATGACGCTGCAGGACTGGAAGGACGCGATCGATCTGCTCGCGAGCCTCAAGTTCAACGTGCTGGATGTCGGCATTGCGAACAACTGGATGATCCAATACGAGCACAAGCGCTCGGAGTTCCTGCTGGTGCCGATCAAGAAGTACCCGGAACTGCAGGCCCCGCAGTCCATAGAGTATTACTCCGCGAAGAAGGGCGACTACGTTCGCGCGGAGTATCTGCCGCTGATGTTCACGGAGGATTTCTTCGGCGATGTAGTGGCCTACGGCGCATCCAGAGGCGTGACGGTATACCCGCACTTCAACACGCCCGGCCATAACACGCTGATCCCGCACAAGATACCGGAGATTTCGGCGCAGGACGAAAGCGGCCAGCCGACTGGGTTCGGCTTCTGCCTGTCTAACCCTAAGACCTACGAAGTGATGTTCAACATCGTGGACGAGATCGTTGACCGTTACTTGCTCCCCAACGGCGTGCGGTGGTTCCACCTCGGCCTGGACGAGGTCTGGCCGATCCTCGGAATGGACGAGGATGAACCCACCAAGGTCGTTTCGCCCTTCTGCAAGTGCCCGGACTGCCAAGGGCACGAGTGGTACGATCAGTTCGTGGACTACACGATTACAATGTGCAAGCATCTGGTGGAGAAGGGCATCGACAAGGTCGGCTTATGGCACGATAGCTTCGTCCGCGGCGGCAAGATGAACGATGAACTGGCCGAGCGGTTCCGCCGCGAGGGGATTATCGATAAGGTCGCACTGCACTGGTGGCGCTACGGCGGCTTCTTCGATACGATACACCCTGAACTCGGGATAGAATCCTGGGTGGTGCCGATGACAGGCTATTACTATTGGACGCCGCTGCAGGATCATCTCAATAATATCTATCTGGCCGCAAAGAAGGGCGCGGAGGAGAACGCCGAGGGCGCGGAGTCCTACACGGTCTACTACAATGCCTATTTCCGCAATTACGCGTGCCTGGCGGAGTATTCCTGGAACTCGGATGGAGCGGGCAATGTGGACGCCTTCCGGGACAAGTATACGCAGTTCCTATTCGGCGATGCCCCGGAGGGCCGCGAGGCGTTCAGGCGGTTCGACTTCACCACCGGCCCGATGGGACCAACGAACTCGTCGATCTACCACTACTCCAATTCCTACGGCCTCAACCGCCGGTCATCGTTTATGCGCGAGAATTACCCGCAGGCGATGGTCGGACCGCTTAGCGAAAACCCGGGCTCCATACAGCACAACCTGGGCATGATCTGCGAGAATGCGCGCGCCGCGAGGCGAATCTTCGACCGCGAGGAACTCTGGCGGCGAAACCCGGCGGGTTTGAACAAGGCCTATTCAGCAGAGATGGCTCGCACTGCCGCAAGCGCGCACGTTTTCATGCGGCTGGCTCAGGCGGCCGGAGCGTATCGAGAGATGCAAACGGATGGCGAGATCAACACAGCCGCTCTGAAAGCTAAGTCCGACGAACTCAACGGCGCTATTGAGGAACTGGATGCGGCGATACTGCAGATCGAGAATGATCTGGCTTACATGGCCCCGTCGATCATCAGGGAACTGACCATGCAGCGGCGCTTCGCGATGCAGTTTCTCACGCAGCTCGACGGGCGCGTAAGTGAAGTCGAGTCGCACATCATCTCCACCCTACCCGATCTGGAATGCTTGAAGACAAAGCCCATACGTTGGGTCGGCAAAGCGCACAAGGGAGACTAGAAGGTGTATCGTATGCGCACCACATTGCTCACTCTGCTCGTGGGTATGATCGCCGCCCAATCGGCCATCTGTGCCCCCGCCAACCTGGTCAAGAACGCCGGCTTTGAGTCGGGCGCGGATGCCCACGGCCTCCCTGTTGGCTGGTGGCTCTGGGAACAGCAGAAGGGCCTGGCGAAGTGCGCGCTCGATGCGACGGTGCGGCACTCCGGGGCGAAGAGCTTCCGAGTTACCCTCGCGAAGCCGGGCTACGCCACGCTGATCGCTCCCGATATACCGGTAGCGCCTGGCGAGAAGCTTGATGTGAGTGTCTGGGTACGCGCGAAAGACTTTGCCGCAAAGGACGCCTCGGGCACAATAACCGTGAACGCGGCGTTCCGCCGGGAAGACGGCAAATTCTTGCGCTTTGTAAAATTCGGTAAGCCGGTGCCGGAGGGCAAATGGCAGCAGTTCTCGGCGGAGGCAACCATACCATCGGGAAGCAGCAAGCTTGCTGTGGAGGTCGGGATTCGTAATGCGAGCGGCACCGTGTGGTTTGACGACGCCTGCGTTACTGCCAGGAAGCAATACGCTATCCGTCCCGGAACCGAGATCAGAGAGGTTCCAATGGCGAAGAGCGCCTGGCCAATTGAGATAATTAACAGGACGGGCGCCAAGCGCGAATTACGGTTGGACGCCGCCACCACCGGCTCCGGCAACTTGTCGACGACGATTCGGCTAAATGGATCCCCCGTGCAGAAAGCCAAGGTCAATCTCGATGTCCCCAAGCCCGGCGAGAATACCTCGCTGCGGGTGGGGCTGTCCTCAATGGACACGAAGGAGCTCTTGGCGGAGCTGAAGTCGGATGGCATCTACGTGCTGAACGCGGTGGAGATCGAACCGCTGGTTCCTACCCACTTCTGCATTGAGGACGGTAAGCCGACGGTCACGGCGCGCGTTTGGAACAACTTCACTTCCGGATCGTTTGACAGCCTTGTGGTTGCGCTGGTCGATCCATCGGGCAATACCCTCGCGAAGAAAACCTTTGATCACCCAAAGCCCGACTGCCAAGACGTAACACTATCGTCCGATAAGGCTGTGCTGGGAGATTACTCCGTGGCAGCCTCAGTGGTCAGGAAGAACCTGAGCGTGACATCCTCCCAGCCGTGGCATATCATCCATCGCTCTCAGGCGCGCGTGACAATCAACGCCCAGGGCTTTCCGGTTGCGGACGGCAAGCCGATCTTCCCGCTCGGCACGTTCAACAGCGGGCGCTACGACCTGATGGTCAAGACCGGGTTCACCGTGACCCACGCCTGGAACCGGATGTACCTCGGCCCCCAGGGCACTCAAACCGAGAATCAGCAGGCTCTCAACTACCTGAACCAGACCGCCGAGGCCGGCATGAAAGCCATCGGGTTCCTGCACGTCGCATACATGGAGCGCGAGGACTGGGATGGGCTCCGGCGCAGGATCCGCATGTTCCGCAACCACCCCGCGCTGCTCGCGTGGGATTCGGAGGAGGGCGTTGCTCGCGGGGAAGTCCCATTTGCAAGGCTGGAGAAGCTGTCGAAGATAGTGAAAGAGGAGGACCCGAACCACCCCTTCGTCCTTGCTGATTCCTACGATGTCGTAGACAAGGTCGATCGAAGCAAATTCTTCCGCAGCGACCTGATGAACATGGGTATGTGGTGGTATTACCCAATCCCTCTCAAAGCTTCCGGCAGTTCTTCCGCGCTGCTGGGCCGTGAGGCCGACGACGGCCTCACGCTGAACCCTCCCTCCTTTATGGTTTCGACCAACAAACCTCTGTGGGTGGGCATGCAGGCATACGTGCCCGATGTTCCTGGGGGCCGCCTGCCTACCGAAGCCGAGTTCCGCTGTCTGGCCTATATAGCTGTAGTGAACGGCGCTAAGGGCCTGCTCTACTACATGGGAGGCAGTGCGGGACAGATGAAAGGATGTGGCGGCGACCGTCCGTGGGGGTATCTTCAGACGCTGGTTCCCGAGATTCACTCGCTTATCCCGGTGTTGATCACGCCGACTGCGCCGGAGAAGGTCGGCGTGATGCCTGCCGAACGTCCGGTATCGACTCTTCTGAAGGCCTTGGACGGCCACTACACGCTGATTGTCGTCAACAGAGGCAACACGCCGTGCGACCTGACGATTTCGAACGCTTCCCTCGGCGCCAAACCCGTCGAAGTCCTCTTCGAGAACAGAACCGCAAACTCCGAATCCGGCGCTCTGAATGACCATTTTGAGGGCTATGAGGTGCACGTCTACCGGTTCGCGAAATGATACAATACACCACTGCTCTACGGAGGATACAATGAAAGCCGCTTTCCTAGCCACGCTCTTGCTCGCACTGGCTTACTCGGTGCAAGCTGCGAGCGTCATCATCGACAAGGACAACCGCTGGATAGTCGATGGCAAGCCTTACTTTGCGCTGGGCCTGTCGGGCGCGCCTCCGGCTGATCTCAAAACGCCGGACGGCAAGGACGGCTGGGCTGAGCTTGCCTCCGGCGGGGTCAACTGGATGCGCATCGGCGCGTTCCCCTGGGAGCCTTCGGCAGAACCTACGGTTCGGGCACAAATGGACGCCGCCGCCAGGGTCGGCATCGGCGGAATGCTGGCAATCTGGGACTTGAGCGCCCCAACCAACGCTGACGAAGAGGCTGAGCTAAGGCAGACCATCGAGCGGTTCAAAGATCATCCCGCGCTTGTCGCCTACAAAGATGTCGATGAGCCGGCGTGGGGCAAGCGACCTATACCGCCGATAGTCAAAGGCTACGAGATTATAAAGCAACTCGACCCCGGCCACCCCGTAATAATGGTCAACGCGCCGCGGAACACCATAGAGGAACTGCGGCGCTACGCGGTCGCCTGCGATGGAAGCGGCGTGGACATCTATCCGGTCTCAGTCCCGATGGGCAAGCATTCCGACCTTCCCAACAAGCAGATGAGCGTTGTCGGCGACTACACCAAGCGCATGGTCCAGGTCGTCAACAACAAGAAGCCACTGTTGCTGGTGCTTCAGATCACCTTCAGCGGGACCGTACCCCCAAAGAATATCCTTGTCCGCCCGACCTTCGACCAGCAGCAATATATGACCTACCAGGCCATTATCGACGGCGCGAAGGGCATCATGTGGTTCGGCGGTTACATCGTCCTCAATGACCGCGATCAGAAGCTCGGGTTCAACTGGACTTATTGGTATGACGTTCTGAAGCCGGTCCTCAAGGAACTCGGGGCGGGCTCGGAGCTTTACCCGGTGATCACGGCACCGTCGGCGGATGATGTGAAGATCACGGTTGATGGCGCAAACGATGTGGAGGTGCTCGCGCGCAAGGTCAACGGCAAGACCTACATACTGGCCGCTAAGCGCGAGGGTCCGACGGCTACCGTTAGACTGAAGGGACTTACCGGCAATGGCGAAGCTGACGTCGTATACGAGAAGCGCAAAGTGCCGGTCAGGTGGGGCGTAATCGAAGACGAGTTCAAACCCAACTCGGTGCATGTCTACAGAGTGGCGGAGTGATAATGCAATCCTCTATACTATGGAAGTGGTTTCTGCCGGTTGCGGCAATGGCGATACTGTGCGCGCAGAGCGTGGAGGCAAGAACGTTGAACGTAGTGTTTGCTTGTTCGGCATCCAATGACCTGTTCAAGGTCGTCTCAGGTAGTGGATACAAGTGCGCCCGGTTCGATACCGCGGACCAGGCAATCGCACACGCAAAGCCGGGTTCGGCTGTCCTGATCTTGGCTGAGAGCTACCCCGAAGCGCCTACGAAAGTAGACGCGGCGGTCTATGAATCAGCGGCGAGCAAGGGCCTGCGGCTGTACGTGGAGTATCCTAGCGCTGTACCCGGTGTGGAGCTTGGTACGCCACGGAGCACGGTCTGGGAGCGCGCGGTCGTTGCCGATGATTCGCTCGGCGATATGCTCCCCAAGTTGCACATTCTGGCGATCTCCGGCTGCCGGTTCATTCCTGTCAAAGCCGCCGATCCTATGCTGGTGATCGCGCGGGTGGCAGGTTTCGACACCGCTGTCTTCGGCATTCCCGACACCGCCTCCCCTATCCTCTTCAAGCTTCCCGGAAGAGATGTGATCGTTGCGACAACCAAGCTCAGCGGCTTCGTAACCGGTCGCTACGCGCCAGCCAAGGACTGGGGCATACTCTGGGAGCGCGTGCTCGGGATGCTCGACCCGGCAACCTCTGTCTCGCTGAAGTGGACGCCCACGGTCCGCCCAGCATACGGCAAGGACGAGAAGCTGCCGGCGGACGCCGAGCGGCAGGCGGTCGCAAACGCGGTCGGCTGGTATCTGGACGCCCACCTCCTCGTGAGCGCGAAGGACAAAGGCAGTGTCAAGAAAGCGCTCCTCGCGGGCGCTGAAACGCGCCGGACTCCCGCATCGAAGGAGCAGACAGGCGATGGCTCGTCAGGAGTCCTTGAAGGCTTTGCTGCGGGCATCGACCATGACGGCAGCCAGGTCCAGCGACTCCCATTGCGGGACGACTGCAACGCAGAGGTCGCGATGGCGCTGGCCGTGGATGCGTCCCTCAACGACAATAATCGCTCTCGCCAGGTAGCCGCCAATCTGCTGCGCTACATCTACGTGGACTCCGGCATGTGCGGAGGCGCCAGAGGGAACCCGAAGCACCCGGCGTTTGGACTAATGGCTTGGGGCGCTATTGCTCCCGCGTGGATGTGCGCCAACTACGGTGACGACAACGCTCGCGCAATACTCGGCACGATCATAACCGAGGCGTGTCTCGGCACGGACGAGTGGAATAGCTACGTAATGCGGGCGCTTCTTGCGAATCTCCGAACGACAGGCAAGCTGGGGTTCCGCGACGACCGAGTCGATATCGGCCCGCTTGAAACCAATGGTTGGAAGCACTATGCCAATGCCGAAAACATCAACTATTCCCCGCACATGGATTCGTATCTCTGGGCGTGCAACCTTTGGGCTTATCGGCAGACGGGCTACAAGCCGTTCCTCGACAGCACCAAGACAGCCATTCGGATGACTATGGACGCGTTTCCAAATGAATGGCGCTGGAACGACAGCAACGAACGATCAAGAATGCTCCTTTGCTTGGCGTGGCTGGTGCGTCTCGAAGACACCGGCGAGCACAGGGGCTGGCTCAAGACTATCGCGGATGATCTGATCGCCCGACAGCAGCCCTGCGGCGCGATATTGGAACTCCTCGGCGGGACTGGAGGCGGACACTATCATCTTCCGCAGTCCAACGAGCAATACGGCGTTATGGAGACTCCTCTGCTCCAGCGCAACGGCGATCCCGTGTCGGATCAGCTCTACACAACGGGCTTCGCGCTTCTTGGCCTCCACGAAGCCGCCGCCGCGACCGGCGATGCCAAGCTGAAGGCCGCCGAAGACAAGCTGGCGGCGTATCTGTGCAGGATTCAGGTCCGGTCGAAAGAAGTACCTTATCTGAATGGAACATGGTTTAGGGCGTTCGACTACCGGCGCTGGGACTACTGGGCAAGTTCCGCTGATGCCGGCTGGGGCGCATGGAGCGCCGAAACCGGCTGGGGACCCGCCTGGATCACAGCGATACTCGGCCTGCGCCTGAAGGGCACAACCGTGTGGGACCTGACCAGCGGGGTGGACATCGCGCATCACTTCTCAGCCGTCAGCAAACAGCTAGCCGAGAATGACGGCGGTCCGTGGAAGCCTTAGAGGCGAAGAGCGAGCCCCCGACGTGATCACAGATCACGGGGTTGCCCTTCCGGGTGGGATTACAAATCCCCACCCGAACGGCACGGGAATGGAGAGGCAATTGAGCAAGAAACTGGCGATCAACGGCGGGTCATCAGCGGTTCCAAAGGAGGCGCTGCATTCGACCCCTCCTGTCACATCGCTCGATGAGGAGATGGTGCTGGGCTCGCTTCGGAACTGGAACCATACGTGGGGTGAACACTGCGAGGCGCTGCAGAAGGAATGGGCCGAGTGGAACGGCAACAAGCACTGCCTCGCGCTCACTAGCGGCACGGCGGCCCTGCACAGCGCCATCATCGCATGCGGCCTGTCGGCAGGCGATGAGATCATCACGCCGGCGTACTCATGGACATCCTCGGTAAGCTGCATTCTGCACGCTAACTGCATACCGGTCTTCGTGGACATCGAGCCCGTGTGCAACAATATAGACGCCTCGAAGATCGAGGAAGCGATCACTCCGCGCACGAAAGCGATCATTGCGGTCCATTTGCACGGCATTCCGTGCGATATGGACGTGATTATGGACATTGCGCGCCGCCGGAACCTGCGAGTGATCGAGGATGCCTGCCAGGCGCACGGGGCGCTGTATAAGGGCAGGAAAGTCGGCACGATAGGCGACTGTTCCGCGTTCAGCCTCAATCAGAACAAGATGCTGTCGGCGGGCGAGGGTGGGCTGTTCGTGACGGATGATGCGGAAATGCTCGAAAGGGCGACCTCTTTGGTCCTTTTTGGCGATTTCCGGCCTCCTTCGGACGATCCCAACTATCATTCCTACGGCCTGGGCTATATGTATCGCTACAATGAGCTGTGCGCGGCCTGGGCAAGAGCCCAGTTGACGCGGCTGGATGAGTCGATAGCCCACGCGCGGGCGCTGTTTGCCGTGCTTCGCAAGCGGCTCTCAGGCATACCCGGCCTGCTGCTTCCCACCGAGCCGAGCGATGTGAAAGAAAACGCCTACAACTTCGTTTGCCACGTTGACCCGAAAGCCGTTGGCTACTCAGGGTCAATAGCCGCGTTTCGCGAGGCCATTTTGACGGCGCTTGCGGCGGAGGGAGTCCCGGCCTCGGTCTGGCAGCGGCGTATCCTGCCGGAAATGACCGCGGTTGCGGCGAAAAATGCATACGGGAACGGCAGCCCCTGGCGGGAAAGCGGCTCCGATGTGAATTACGATCCGAGGCAGTTCCCCGTAGCCCTCGCGCATTCCGACAGCTATTTCATCATAGGCAACCTCCGACTGCCGAACACCATCGAGACTGCCGAGATGATCGCCGATGGCGTACGCAAAGTGTTCGAGAATCTGGATAGCATCGACATCGACGAGATCGCCGGGCGAGCCGATATCAGCCTCTACGAGAGAGGATGGAAAGGAAGAAGCCTCCAATGAGCGAGTTCTTGGCCGGTTTCGCGGAGGTGGACTACACGCCCAAGCTCGGCCTGCAGTTGCGAGGACAGCAATATGAGCGCCTGGCCCAGAGCGTTCGCGATCCGCTGCTCTGCAATGCTGTTGCGATGCGATGCGGCGATGTGGCCGTTGTCATGGTCTCCGTTGACGTCTGCTTTGTCACGACCGAGTTTGTGACGGAGACGCAGGCGGAGTTCGCAAAGCGCACGGGTCTGCCGGCGCAACGTCTCCTCGTGCACACCACGCATACGCATGTCGCTCCGGCCGCCGTCGCCTACCACTGGGCCACACCCGATCCCAACTTCCTCGCGAAGCTCAAGAACGATATCGTCACTGCAGCGCACTCCGCGTTGGACAAGCTCGAGCCGGTTGACGTGTTCAGCAACTCCGAGAAGCTCGATTGCCTGAACTGGAACCGCCGCTCCATGTA
>Ga0209638_1001495_pt1 | contig 14919 bp, 12 predicted proteins | sample BarGraNGADG00211_FD_184490 | JGI IMG/M metagenome (GOLD analysis project Ga0209638, IMG submission 184490) | Arctic peat soil microbial communities from Barrow, Alaska - Barrow Graham LP Ref core NGADG0002-211 (SPAdes) (version 2) | ecosystem: Environmental > Terrestrial > Soil > Wetlands > Peat... | reverse complement strand
CCAACAGAGAGCATGCTATAGTCCCGGATAGCCATGTCCGGCCAGAGCTTCACCGCCTCCACCAAGGCGCACATTGCGGGATTGTTGGCATATACACCACCATCAATAAGGTGCCTGCTCGAATTGTCCCGTGCGAAGATTTTAGCCGGAGAAAAATATGTGGGCGCTGCAGAGGTAGCTCGTGCAATGTCGTGAAGCTTATAATCTGCCATCGTGCCGTACTTTTTTACATTGTGTTTGCTGAACAGCAGCGCCTTACGAGTACTCATCTCGTATGCGGTAATAAGACAATCCTTCATTACACCGGAAATGTAGTTGTCACCCATTAACCTCTTAGAGAACTCATAAAGAGCATCTTCCGAATATCTGCTCCTGAATAGCCCCAGTCCCGAAAACAGAAGCTGACTAAAAGATCTGTGGAACAGCACGGGCCCCAATTCCATGTAAAAACTCAAAATCTGAGCAGCAGAATATTTTGGTTTAGAGGGCTCGGCTTCATCAGGTGTAAGGTAGAGACAGGTGAGAATCCCGCCGGCAGAGGTTCCTGCCAAAAGATCAAAACATTCTGCCAGTCTCAAATTGTTGTCAGATTTGATCGTCTGCAGCCTCGCCTCCAGATGCGCCAAAACAGCCGCAGGAATTATCCCGCGAATACCACCACCATCTATAGAGAGAATCTTTTTCATAATGAGAGTCTTTTCTTCATGATTCGGTAGTAAAGTTATAAATTTTTTCGGGCTTAAGCATCGAGTGGTATACAATTTGCGTCCCCATATACCCAAAAATCACTACATTTGCATGTTCAATTATTAATAGAAGCAAAATGAATAAAACTGCTAACTACAAATTGACTATAATCGTTCCGGTATATAACGAAGAGGATAACATATATGCTTTGGAGGAGAGGCTTTCTGAGTTTTTGACACAATCTGCAAATTTCCTCTCTTGTGTTCTGTTTGTAAACGATGGATCTAAGGACGACAGCGGCAATCGTATAGTTGAAGTATGCAGTCGTCAGAAAGATTTCTACTTCCTCAATCTGGCAAAAAACAGCGGATTAAGTACTGCGATTAAGGCGGGAATAGATGCCAGCTTCTCTTGCTATGTCGGGTATATTGACGCCGATCTGCAGACCACTCCCGAGGATTTTAAACTGTTACTGCCACATGTGGCAGAGTACGAAATGGTTATGGGTATAAGAGCCAACCGCGAAGACTCATTTGTAAAGAGCATGTCGTCAAAAATAGCCAACAGCTTCCGCAGGTTTATGACCAAAGATGGAATTGAAGACACCGGATGCCCGTTGAAGATAATGAGAACAGATTATGCAAAGCGCATCCCTTTTTTTACAGGTATGCACAGATTCCTTCCTGCACTTATTCAGCTCCAAAACGGCAGGATAAAACAGATACCTGTGAGGCACTTTCCGCGGATGGCCGGCCAATCTAAGTACAACCTTAAAAACAGACTGGTAGCCCCATTTATCGACTGCTTTGGGTACCGGTGGATGAAAAAGAGGTACATAAACTACAAGGTCGGACAAAACAACCTGACATAACGACATAACCCACAGAATGATCTACATCATTGGATTTTTAGCCCAGATTTTTTTTGCCGCCCGCACAATCTTGCAATGGATTTTGTCCGAGCGGGCAAAGAAGGTGTTGTCGCCGTCTATGTATTGGATACTGAGCATTTTAGGCTCTTATCTTTTCTTTATATACGGATGGCTGCGAGACGACTTCGCCATTTTGCTGGGGCAGTTAATCTCCTACTACATCTATCTCTGGAACTTGAACGAAAAAGGATTGTGGAATAAGCTCCATAATATATTCAAATTGCTTTTAATAGCTACACCAATTTTGGCCATAGCATTTGCCATTAATGATGCCCACCTCTTTATCCAAAACTTTTTGCAGAATGAAAAGATCCCGTTGTGGCTAATAATTTTCGGCTCTTTGGGGCAGATTATCTTTACTTTACGATTTGTCTACCAGTGGTTTTACTCTATGAAAAGAAAGGAATCACTGCTACCTTTAGGTTTTTGGATTATCAGCCTTGTTGGCTCAGCGGCGATCATTTCATATGGACTTATGCGATTAGATCCGGTGCTTATTCTCGGTCAGTCCTTCGGTTTTATTGCCTACATTCGCAACATTGTGATTCATAGAAAAGAGTATAAAAATTCTGAAATTTGAAGAAAAACACAGAAATGGAAAAATCGCTCTCTGGCAACATGGCATTCAGATATATTCTGCTTTATATTCTTCTTATTGTTGCAGTTCTGCCAATGTTTATTTTCAGAGACTACACTCTCAGTAACGAATTGAGGTACATGAGCATTGCGGATGAGGCTCTGCGCAATGGCGATATCTTTACATTTACCAATCACGGGATTGCTTATGCAGACAAACCACCGCTCTACCTGTGGATTGTGATGCTGGGCAAACTGCTTTTCGGGACACACAGTATGCTTTTTCTGGGGATATTTTCTTTCATTCCGGCACTGGTAATCCTCTATACTATGGACAAATGGGTTAAAAAGATTGTTCCTGAGAATGATCGCCTAAACGGACAACTGATGCTCATAACCAGCGGATACTTTATCGGCTCTGCGTTGGTAATGCGAATGGACATGCTAATGTGCATGTTTATCGTGCTGTCGCTCTACACATTTTTTAGGATCTACAGTGGAGAAGGGAGGCCTAGAGATAAGTATCTGTTTGGATTATATGTCTTTATGGCGATATTTTCTAAAGGCCCTATCGGAATTTTGGTTCCGCTGCTTTCGACTGTCGTTTTTCTGATAGTCAAAGGAGAGATTAAAACCATTGGAAGATATTGGGGCTGGAGAACACTCTCCATTCTGCTGGTCTGCTCAGGACTATGGTTCCTTGGGGTCTATGCAGAAGGCGGATCCGTGTATCTTAATAATCTGCTGTTTAACCAAACCGTAAACAGAGCAGTCGACTCTTTTCACCATAAAGAACCATTTTACTATTACCTTAAGGTCATTTGGTATTCACTTGCACCATGGTCGTTTCTCTATATCGGAATTTTGATAATGGGGTTAAAGAAGAGACTGATGAAAACCGATCTGGAGAAATTTTTTGTGGTAATTGCCATCTCTACCTTTATTACACTTTCCTTAATAAGCTCGAAAATAGAGATTTACATGCTTCCGGCTTTCCCGTTTTTTGCCTACATAGCTGTTCTCTGGCTTTCCAGATTCGATTCCCAAAGGTGGATGTTACCATTGGTGGGTATACCAGCTTTCATTTTTGCTTTAGCACTACCGGGAGTAATTGTAGCCGATAGGTATACGGATTTTCCAATTTTGGAAAATATTTCTATTCCTATTGCCGCTCTCACCCTCTCCGCTGCGGGGATCTACTCAATCGCCGGCCTATTCCGCAGAAAACTAAACCGAGCAATATCATCTATAGCTGCCGGGATGTTAGTATCAATCTTCATATTCTCATTTGCCGTACCAAAACTGAACGCCAATATAGGGATGGGCGAGTTGTGCTACAAGGCAAAAGAGCAAGCCTTTCAAAGGAACATTCAGAACTACTACTTCTTCAATATCAATAGATTCGAAAATACAGATGTCTATTTGGGAGCAGAACCAAAAATGCTTTTAGAGGAGGAGCTTGCCAATACCGACACTTCCAAAATCCAGCGGCCGGCGATCCTGTTTATTCGTCAAAGAGATATCGGGCGAAATGCAACATTGTCCAAATTTATTTTAGGAAAAGAAAAATATCCGGTTGAGGATTATTATTTTGTAATTTTGTAACTGTCCAAAAAGTGGGAATTATGAAGATACTAATTACAGGCACTGCAGGTTTTATAGGATTCTATGCAGCGAAATATTTCGCTGAGAGGGGTCATGAGGTTGTTGGACTGGATAATATCAATGACTATTACGATGTGGAATTAAAATATTCCCGCCTTGCAGAGACAGGTATTGAGAAGAAAAACATTTTGGAGAAGCGGCCTGTGCCAAGTGCAAAATATTCTAACTATCGCTTTGTCAAGGGAGATCTTGCAGACAAATTATTTATAGATAACCTGTTTGAAACCGAACAATTTGATGCAGTGTGCAATCTGGCCGCACAGGCCGGAATCCGCTACTCCATCGAGAACCCATACGCCTACATCACCTCCAACGTACTGGGTTTCCTTAACATTTTGGAGGCATGCCGGCACTATCCGGTAAAGCATCTGGTATACGCCAGCTCCAGCAGTGTCTACGGACTCAACGAAAAGGTTCCCTTTAGCGAAACCGACAAGGTTGACACACCCGTAAGCCTCTATGCAGCAACAAAAAGAAGCGACGAACTTATGGCGCATGCCTACAGTAAACTCTACAACATCCCCACAACGGGAGTCCGTTTCTTCACAGTCTACGGACCTTGGGGCCGGCCAGACATGGCACCGCTTCTCTTCATGAGAGCCATTATGGAAGAGCGACCAATAAACGTCTTCAACTACGGCAATCTTTTCAGAGATTTTACCTATATAGACGATATTATCAAAGGGCTCGCTGCAATTATCGAGAGTGCGCCTATGGGGTTATTTACCGGATCACTCACCCAGTCAATACCATACAAAATTTACAATATCGGGAACAGCAAACCGGTTGCCCTTATGGATTTTATAACAGCAATCGAGAAAGCCACCGGCAAGAAGGCCATAATAAACCCTGTTGAAATGCAACCGGGCGATGTCTATCAGACATATGCAGACACAACCGCACTTGAGCAAGACTTTGGTTACAAGCCCGACACCCCTATTCAGATGGGTATCGATAAACTATACGATTATGAAAGAACAAGGATATAAACGAATTGACCCTAATGCAGTTAGGGAAAACCTCATTAAGCTTATAGCATCGGACTGGATGCTTGTATCTGCAGGGGACAAAGAAAAGTTCAACACAATGACCGCCAACTGGGGTGGGGCAGGGTACCTATGGAACAAACCGGTGGTGTTTGTCTTTGTACGGCCTGAGAGATACACATATGAGTTCACGGAGAGGAACGATCAGTTTACCCTGTCTTTCTTTGACGAAAAGTACCGCGAAGCACTCAATATCTGCGGCACAAAGTCCGGTAGAGATTGCAACAAGATAGCTGAGGCATCGTTGAGCCCCTTCTTTACAGATCTTGGTAATGTGACATTCAAAGAGGCCAGGTTGGTAATGGAGTGCCGGAAGCTATATGCAGAAATGATGTCCGAAGATGCATTCATAGACAAAGCCGTGTTCAACACCCACTATGCCAGAAAGGGGGGATTGCATAAGATGTACATCGCAGAAATTATAAACGTCTGGGTAAATTAATCTAACTATCTTTACTAAAATTCAATCAAAATGAAATTTTTTATAGACACTGCAAACCTAGACCAGATTCGAGAGGCAAATGACCTTGGAGTGCTGGACGGGGTTACCACCAATCCATCATTAATGGCCAAAGAGGGCATTAAGGGCGAGGCTAAAATCAAACAGCATTATATCGACATCTGCAATATTGTTAATGGCGATGTAAGTGCAGAAGTAATTGCAACCGATTTCGAGGGAATGATACGCGAAGGGAAAGAATTTGCCGACCTTCATCCTCAAATTGTTGTTAAAATTCCTTGTATCAAAGATGGCATCAAGGCCATTAAGTACCTTACAGACAATGGTATTCGCACGAACTGCACATTGGTCTTCTCGGTTGGGCAAGCGCTGCTTGCGGCCAAGGCAGGCGCCACCTACGTTTCACCATTTGTCGGCAGGCTTGATGATATTTCAACAGATGGAGTTGAACTGATCCGCCAGATTGTGGATATTTATAACTACTATGGTTATGAGACCGAGGTTCTGGCAGCCTCAATCAGGGACACAATGCACATTATCCAGTGCCTCCAGGCCGGTGCAGATGTAGCAACCTGTCCTCTGGATGCTATTTTAGGATTGCTTAAACACCCCTTGACCGATATTGGACTCGAAAAGTTTCTTGCAGACTACAAGAAGATTAATGGGTAGTATCCTACAGCAACTTCTTGATGTTTTGCGCTTCGGCTTTGCTGCAGATGAGGAGATTGTCCGGGGTGTCTACTATTACGAGGTCATTTGCTCCCAGGAGAGAGATTTTGCGGCCGGTGGTGCTCATAACTATGTTGCGGGAGGAGCAGATCTCTTTTAGAGAGGTGCCTTTTAGGACGGTGGAATTTTCGTTCGGAATAAAAACTTCGGCCAAAGCAGGGAAGCTGCCTATGTCGCTCCAACCAAAATCGACGGGGATCACCATTGTGTTGTCGAATTTTTCCATGATCCCAAAGTCAATTGAAATCTTCTCAAAAGTTTCAAATAATTTTATGAGCTCACTATTTGTACAATCCAGCATAGAATCGCCCAGTTGTGAAATCTGCGTGAGTATATTATAATGCTTTGGCAGTAATAGTTCAAAGGCTTTCAAGATAGTGGATATCCTAAATATAAATATCCCGCTGTTCCAAAGAAAACGGCCGTCGGTTACATATTTAACGGCAGTTTCGAGAGTGGGCTTTTCGCGAAAATTCATTACCCGGGTTGGTTCACCAATATAACACTCAGTAGTTTCCAGGTATCCGTACCCGGTTTCCGGCTTATCGGGCTTTATACCAAGAGTGACTATGGAGTTGTTGGCATTAGCTACTTCAATTGCTGTTGATAAGCAACTTCTGAAGTCGGGCTCGTTTTTAATCAGATGATCAGAAGCTAAAACAATTAATGTAGAGTCTGGGTACTTTCTGTTAATGATTATGGAGCCAAAACCGATCGCTGCAGCAGTATCTTTAAAAGCCGGTTCCAGTATAATGTTCTCCTTAGTGATCATCGGGAGCTCTTCATAAACAGCTTTTGCCTGGACAGAATTGGTTGCAACAAAGATTCTTTCGGGAGGCACAATAGGCAACACCCTGTCCACCGTCATGCGGATCAAGCTCCTCTGCTCATCAATAAGTTTCAGTAATTGCTTTGGTCTTTCCTTTGTAGAAAGCGGCCAGAAGCGTTCACCGGAACCACCGGCCATGATTAAAACGGAAATATTTTTCATTCTTTAATACTCAGGTTATAGCCAATTTCAAAGTAAACCTTAATATCTTCAATCATCCCATCAAATTTCCATTTATCGGGTTCGTAATTATCGGATGGCTTATGATAATTTGCCATTATCCATTTCTCCGATTCCCCCAAACCCCATTTTTTGCCATGTTCAACATCATCAATCCCTTTTGAAAGGTATAATGTAGGCACGCCCACCTTAGCAAAGCTGAAATGATCGGAACGGAAATAACCGCCTTTTTCAGGAGTAGGATCGGGACTTGCATATCGTCCGTACTTTTTTAAAACCGCCACTGCATAATCATCGAGTCCGGAGTTACCAAGACTGATGATAGTCATGTCTTTTGTCTTCCCAAAAATATTCAGAGCATCCATATTGATCACTCCTACCGTTTTGTTTAATGGAAAGAGTGGATTTTCGGCATAAAATTCGCTCCCAAGCAATCCCTGTTCCTCGCAGGTAACAGCAAGAAAAAGTATAGAACGATTTTGATTTTTTGGCAGTTTAGTAAATGCTTCGGCAATTTCGAGAAGAGCGGCTGTTCCGGTAGCGTTATCGACTGCTCCGTTCAAAATAGAATCTCCTTTAAAAGCAGGATTGACCCCAAAATGATCCCAATGGGCTGTGTAGATAATATATTCGTCAGACTTGTCTGATCCCGGCCAAACAGCAGCTACATTGTTCGATTTTGTATAATCCACCTTGTTTTTAAAACGAATTGATGCCTTCAGATTCATGTTGATGGGTGTAAAACCACGCTTTGCTGCAGAGGCAGTAATCTTGTCGTAATCCATACCGGCAGATTCAAACAATTTTTTTGCACTTTCTGTTGTCACCCAACTCTGTAACTGAAGATTCGATTTAGAAAGTTCATTGCCAACAAGATAAAGCTTAGGCCCGGACCAACTATTTTGAACCACAGCCCATGGATAAGCGGCGGCACCTGTTTCATGTATAATAATTGCAGCTTTTGCGCCCTGCCGCGCCGCTTCTTCAAACTTATAAGTCCATCGTCCGTAAATCGTCATCGCTTTCCCTGTAAAAAGAGTGCTGTCAGAAGTGGCATAACCGGGATCGTTTACCAGCATCAAAACGGTTTTTCCTTTTACATCTAGTCCCTTATAGTCATTCCAGTTATTTTCGGGAGAATTAATCCCATAACCCACAAAAATAATATCGGAATTATCGATCTGAACAAGTTCGCTAATTTGAGGAGTTCCACCTATAAAATCATCTGAGAACGCCAAGCTTAAATTTCGTTTACCTCCGCGGACATCCAGTTTCATAGAATGATCGGCAGTAAGTTTCACCAGGGACACTTCCTGAAAATAACTGTCCCCGTTGGCCGGTTTTAATCCAATCTGTTTAAACTGTTCTGCCAGGTAATTGATAGTTTTTTCTTCCCCAATGGTTGCGGGAGCCCTGCCAAGAAAATCATCAGAGGCAAGTATAGAAATACGACCTTTAATATCATCAACAGTAATGCTTTGCAAAGCAAATTCCAGACTTTTGTCTTTGGAATTACAGCTGACTAAAATAATAAGGGACAATAAAAAGAGCGCGTGATTTTTTTTAGACATATTATTTCCTCCAAGTTTTAATACGATGCTTTTACTATTCTTGCGACATTATCGGAGCTGCCATAGGTGTAGTAATGAATACCCGGAACACCCTCTTTCAGCAACTCTTTCGATTGCATGATTGTCCATTCAATTCCTACCTCACGTACTTCTTTGTCGGTTTTACATTTTTGTGCTGCCATCACCAGGTCATTTGGCAGATCAATATGAAAAGCCTGGGGTATTAATTTGATGTCGTTAAGGGCAGATATTGGTTTTATCCCTGCAATAATGGGGACAGTGATCCCGGCTTTTTTGCATTCATCTCTGAATTGGAAAAACTTACGGTTGTCAAAAAACATCTGGGTAACAATATAGTTGGCTCCAGACTCAACCTTGTGTTTCAGGTTCTCAATATCTGTCTGCATGTTGGGTGCTTCAAAGTGCTTCTCCGGGTAACCGGCCACACCTATACAAAATGATGTCGGGGCGGCATCTTCAAGCGACTCTTCAAGATACTTCCCATTATTCATATTGGTAATCTGCTTGATAAGTTCGCCGGCATGCGTGTGGCCATCCTTCTCAGGAATAAACCGGGGAGTCCCCTTCTGAGGGTCGCCACGGAGTGCCAGAACATCATTGATACCAAGAAAATTCATTTCAATAAGCGCATTTTCAGTCTCTTCCTTAGAAAAACCACCACAGAGGATATGCGGCACAACAGTTATATTGTACTTATATTTTACTGCAGCAGCTAAAGCAACAGTTCCCGGCCTTATGCGGACCAGCCTTTTTTCGAGAAGACCGTCTGGCCTCTCATGATATGTTGTTTCATTACGGTGCGATGTAAAATTTATGTATGCCGGATTAAATTCAATCAATCTGTCAATAGCAGCATAAGTTTTTTCTATGCTATGCCCTTTAAGCGGGGGGAGTAATTCAAAAGTGAACAACGGCCCTTTGGCATTTTTTATTTTATCTATTACACTCATTATTTTGAAGTTACAAGTTAGGGGCGAGCCATTTGGCCGCTTCGTCAAGAGTCATATTTTTACGCAAAGCATAATCTTTCAACTGGTCGGAGCCAATCTTTCCAACATTAAAATAGGAAGACCCGGGATGTGAAAAAATATAGCCGCTCACAGAGGCCGGCGGTACCATTGCAAAGTTTTCTGTAAGTACAGCTCCAATCCGTTTTCTTGCTCCCAGAAGGTCAAAGATAGCCTGTTTCTCTGTATGGTCTGGACAAGCAGGATAGCCCGGAGCCGGCCTTATTCCTCTATACTTCTGCTTAAACAAATAATCCATAGGAAGATTCTCGTGAGTAGCATAACCCCAGTATTCCTTACGAATCTTTTCGTGAAGCCATTCGGCAGTGGCTTCGGCAAGACGGTCGCTCAGTATCCGTATCATTATTGCGGCATAGTCATCCTCAATATTCTTGCCAAACGCTTCATTTTTATACTTGTCAAGTGCCTTATTATCAAAAGTTACCGTAACCACAAAGGCACCCATATTGTCTATTAAACCAGAAGTTTCAGGAGCAATATAATCAGAAAGAGAGAGATTAGGAATCCCCTTCTCTTTTGTCTCTTGGTTCCTCAAAAACCGGAAAACCGGGTTTGTTTTCTTTTTACTTTCATCAGAAAAGACCTTTATGTCATCACCATCCGAAACCGCAGGGAATAATCCAAAAACAGCCTTTGCTTTAAGAAGCTTCCGGTCAATTACCACCTTCAGATACATTTGAGCATCGTCAAACAACTTCTTTGCCTCAACCCCTTTAACAGGATCACTAAAGATTGCCGGGTATTTGCCGGAAATCTTCCAGGCAAAGAAAAAGAATGTCCAGTCAATATATTTTTCAAGCTCAGCCAGATCAATTCTATGCAAACAATGAATACCTGGTTTCAACGGTTTAAACAGCTTAATAGTCTGCCAGTCGGTAACATACTTATTCTCTCTGGCTTCGCTTATAGAAAGCAAGTTCTTTTCCGCCTGACGGGAAATATGGTCTTCCCGCATATTTTTGTACTTTTCTCCAATTGCAGATACATACGCTCTGTTATCTTTCTTAAGCAGAGAGGAGAGCACCCCCGCCGCCTTTGAAGCATCCTTTACGTGAATAACGGAATTTGAATATGCAGGTGCAACTTTAACTGCGGCGTGTATCTCAGAAGTAGTTGCTCCACCAATAAGCAACGGAATGGTGATATTTCTACGCTCCATCTCAGCAGCAACGTGAACCATCTCCTCAAGAGAAGGAGTAATCAATCCGCTTAAACCAATAAAATCGACCTTCTCTTTTATGGCAGCATCAATGATCTTTTCTGCCGGGACCATAACTCCAAGATCTATAATCTCATAGTTATTACACGACAACACAACCCCTACAATATTTTTTCCGATATCATGCACATCTCCCTTGACAGTTGCAAGAAGTACCTTTCCGGCAGATTTTCTCTCCTCACCCACGCTCTCCATTTCTATATACGGCGCAAGCTTAGACACCGCTTTTTTCATAACCCGTGCACTCTTAACCACCTGCGGAAGGAACATTTTCCCAGATCCGAAAAGATCTCCAACCTCATTCATCCCACCCATAAGCGGACCTTCTATCAATTCAATTGACCGCCTGTAAAGTGGACGAGCCTCTTCTATGTCCTGCTCAATAAACTCATCTAGCCCCCTTATAAGAGAATGCTTTATACGATCTACAACCGGCAGCAGACGCCACGCATCTTCCTTCTCCTCTTTCTTCCCCTCATTCTTAATACCTTCGGCAAATTTTACAAGCCTTTCCGTAGAATCCTTACGCCGGTTAAGTACCACATCTTCTGTAAGCTTGAGAAGGTCTGGCTCTATTTCGCTGTAAACCTGCAACATCCCGGGGTTAACAATGCCCATGTCCAGCCCCGCCTTAATCGCGTGAAAAAGGAATACCGAGTGCATTGCCTCACGAACCTTGTCGGTGCCACGGAATGAAAATGAAAGATTGCTTATTCCACCACTCACTTTGGCGTATGGAAGGTTCTGCTTGATCCATTCAGTTGCTTTTATGAAATCGACAGCATAATTGTTGTGCTCCTCAATACCCGTGGCAACTGCCAGAACATTGGGGTCAAATATAATATCTTCGGGCAGAAATCCCAACTTGTCAATAAGAAGGCGATAGGATCTTTCAGCTACTCCTATTTTTCTTTCAAACGTATCTGCCTGGCCGTTTTCATCAAACAACATAACCACGACAGCAGCCCCGTATTTCCTTATTTTACAGGCATGTGCCAGGAAAACCTCTTCACCCTCCTTTAGGCTTATGGAATTCACAACCGATTTCCCCTGAATACACTTGAGTGCCCCTTCAATAACGCCCCAACGAGAAGAGTCTATCATCAGCGGAAGCTTTGAGATATCAGGTTCGGCCATTATAAGATTCACAAACCTTACCATTGCTTTTTCCGAATCAAGCATAGCCTCGTCCATGCAGATGTCAATTACCTGCGCCCCTCCCTCAACCTGCCCTCGCGCTATGGCCAAAGCCTCATCATATTTTTCTTCCCTTATAAGCCTTGCAAACTTAATGGACCCCGATACATTTGTCCGTTCGCCAACATTTACGAAGTTGGTTTCCGGAGTTATCGTGAGAACCTCAAGTCCGCTCAACCGTGTAAATTTCTTAATGTCAGGTTTAACCCTTGGTTTGTATTGTTTGGATACCTCAGCTATTTTTTGGATGTGACCAGGAGTGGTGCCGCAGCAACCTCCAATTATATTTACCCATCCCTCTTTCATAAAATCCTCTGCAATAGAGGCCATAAACGATGCAGACTGATCATATTCACCAAACTGGTTTGGCAGCCCCGCATTAGGATGAGCAGAAACAAAGAATGGCGATTTTGCACTCAACTCCTGTATGAATGGACGGAGCTGCTCCGCCCCCAAAGCACAATTAAGCCCAATGCTAAACAACGGGAAATGGGAGACAGATACCATGAATGCCTCAAGAGTCTGGCCGGTTAAGGTCCTCCCGCTGGCATCGGTAATTGTACCAGATACCATCACCGGAAGCCGGATTCCTTTTTCTTCAAAGACAGAACCAATCGCAAAAAGCGCAGCCTTACAGTTAAGAACATCAAAGACAGTTTCGACCAGAAGAATATGCACACCTCCATCAATCAGTCCCCTTGCCTGTTCGGAATATGCCTCCACAAGTTGGTCAAAAGTGACTAACCTGGCTCCGGGGTCATTCACATCCGACGACATCGAGGCCGTGCGGTTTGTAGGCCCGAGAGTGCCGGCGATGAAATGCGCTTCTTGTTTGCCAGGATGCTCTTCCGGCACTCTGGAATCTCCAACTGGCTCAGTTCCTTTGTATTCCGCAATTGCCTGGGCAGCAAGCCGTGCAGACTGGAGGTTCATATTATAAACCTGATTCTCCATACCATAATCGGCCATGGATATCCTGTTGGAATTAAAAGTATTTGTAGTAATAATATCTGCCCCTGCCTCGAGATACTCTCTGTGAATACCTTTAATAACCTCAGGCCTGGTAAGGGACAACAAGTCGTTGTTTCCCTTCTGAAGCATCGGATGATCCTTAAAAATATCGCCACGATAATCACTTTCCTGAAGTTTATGCCTCTGGATCATTGTCCCCATTGCACCGTCGAGGATCAATATTTTTTTGCTTGCGGCAACTTCAAGTGAGTTCTCAATCATTCTATTCCTTTTAATCAGTTTATTTTATTATCGATTTACAAAGTCTATCAGCGCACCACAGCTCCGCAGAGATTTTCCACCTCCTCAATTACTCTTTGTAATTTAACGTTGTCCAATCCCAAAGAATCGAGTAAGTTGGGCTCTTCCTGTATCTGACTACAAATTACAATGCCGTGTGCCATAAGACTTTGCTTGTTGGGAGTTGTAAGTTGAGTAAGAGCAGTAATCGGGAATATTTTTTCCCTGTCTATGATATCTTTCAATCCATTTCCAATTGGATAATCCCAGCTCAGCAAATACAATCCGCTGCATTCACCATAGGCAACAGCATCGGAAGTAAAGCGGGTGTTGGTTACCACTCCTCCGGATAATGAATAATCCAAAAACTCAGGTGTGCTTTTTTGTTTTCGTACAATGTCATTTACCCTGGAGTGAACATAAAGCGGAACCTGAACATTGGCATTTTTCCCCGAGCTTAAATAGAACTTGCATTCGATATAGAGCTGACGATTGTCACGCGTTGCAATAACATCTACCTCATGTGTAATGCAGTGCCCTTCAAGAACCTGCGCAACTTGCACATTGTAGCCTTGCAGCTTGAAAACTTGCCCCACAAAATGCTCGAAGGGATGCCCCGTTGGACCAAGTTCCATAATCGCATTTTTTAGCTTATAACGGGCGGCAGTACCAAGCGTTTTTTTCCTGAGAAGAGCAAAGGCCCTGTCGTAAATCTTTTTACTGGAGATACCATCATATATCCACGACTCAACATCCTTTACAATTGCTTCAATAACACCATCGGCAGCCCCTGAACGCTGCAGCGACCGTCTTAATTTATCTGGCAAAAAGGGCTCCATCTCACCGGAGGCCTTCTTTATTAATAGCGTTTCATTCATTGAAACATCTGGCAGATAAATTCTTTAAAACTGAAACTGATACTTTACACCATAATTATCTTCACCGTCTCCAAACCCTTTAGGCGGGTTCCCGGTTTGCACATTTATGGTCATTGTAATTATAGTTCCTTTGTCTCCTTTTAAAATTCCTTTACAAATTGCTCCCGTTGGGGCAGTGGTTGTTGTAACTTTGTTTGTACTAAGTAGACCCGATGAAGTTGTTTCTGATACCCCTCCGCCTGTGTAGACTCCGGTATACTGGCCCGTAAAACTCTCTCCTGTGATTGGATTTGATGCGGTCATACTACCCGACCCGTAACTAATCTGGACAGCGAAAGCAAATTCGGTCCCGTCCTTTAATGAATACATCTTCCCGGGGAGCATATCTCCAATGCCAGGCACCCTCGCAACCGGGCCACATCCGGCTAGTAAAAATAAAAAAGCAGCCATGATACCAATTTTCTGACAATTTGTAATTGTTTTCATAATTTTTTGTTTTAAAGTTACAATTTATTTGAGTGCAAGAATATTATTTGTAAAATATTTCCGCCGCAAGGTCCTTTCCTTACTTTCCAAATTGGTTTGAATCTACCCACCCCATACCAAGCAGCGACCAGAAATCTGTTGCAAGATTATTCAAAACATATTCGT
>Ga0209638_1001493_pt1 | contig 14924 bp, 11 predicted proteins | sample BarGraNGADG00211_FD_184490 | JGI IMG/M metagenome (GOLD analysis project Ga0209638, IMG submission 184490) | Arctic peat soil microbial communities from Barrow, Alaska - Barrow Graham LP Ref core NGADG0002-211 (SPAdes) (version 2) | ecosystem: Environmental > Terrestrial > Soil > Wetlands > Peat... | reverse complement strand
ATTGTATCATGGTTATTTATTTTGTTATTATGGGTAAATTTACGAAGTTTGAATTGTAATTTGCAAAAAATCAGCCAATTGTTATTAACATAAATCTTATTGCAAAGAATCAGAGCTCCTAAGTAAAGTGCTTAAAATTAACTATTTGCTAAATATGATGCAGGTATGAAATTGAAGAAACAGATAATATTGTTTTGCCTGATTGGGGCTATTACAATACCTTTTAACAATCTTTTTTCCCAGAATATTCAGACGAAACCTACACGTCAATCCTCCTTTGAAGCATTTTCACAGGGGAAGTATGAAAAGGCATACAGTGAATTCAGGGTACTCCTTCTTACTTATTCTAAAGATCCACTATATAAATATTATTCAGGAGTTTGCCTGGTAAAACTGAACAAAGATCCTGGTGAAGCAACGAACCTTTTACAACAGGCTCTTCAGGGCGCCGCTGCTGTGAAGACATTACCCGCTGATGGATTATTTTATCTCGGACGTGCTCAGCAAATGTCGGGGAAATACTCAGAAGCTGCTGTATCATATAATATGTATACGGACCGGGTTGGGAAAAAAACTTCAAGGGAAATGGGTGTCCCGGAATTCTTAACACAATGCATTCAGAAAAAGGGACAAGTTGCTGATTCTGAAATAAAACCAGTTGAAATATTAAAAGAATACAAAGCGGATTCCAGTTTGACAGGGACAAAAACTGAGATTAAGGAAGCAAGTCAAAAAACTTTTGATAAAGTAACAAATAACAAAGTAAATCTACCTGAGGGTTACGAGAAGATCCTTGGTGAAGCTCTTGAATTTCAGTCTAAAGCCGATTCTGTCTCCGCCATTATAAGTAACCAGAAAAAGGGAATAGAAAAACTTTCAGGCACTGAAAAGTTGTCGGTAAAAGCTAAGATACTTGAGAATGAAAAAATTGCCGCATCCTTTCAGAACAGAGCCGATCAGAAATATCGCGAAGCAGCGATTGCAATGAATCCTCAGCAAGACTCCACCCTCCATTTAAAAAACCCTGTCCGACAACCTGAATACAAAGTTGGTAAAGACTCTATTATTAAGGCTGATGATAATATAATTAAAGTATCTGATAAACAATTAAATACAGCTAAGGCGGTTATTCCTTCCGTCAAGCAACAGGTGGAAATCTTTACCTTGTTCGAAGTGGTGGCTAAGCCTGCAACAGATCCTAAAGCAAAGTTAATAATTGATCAGGAGGTACCTGCAGGACTTATTTATCGTATTCAGATTGCTGTCTTCCGCAACCCGGTTACACCTGTGTTTTTTAAAGGGCTCTCACCGGTTTATGGCTTTAAGATAGCAGGAACTGATAAAACCATTTATTATGCCGGAATATTCCGGAAATCTTCAGATGCAGGTAAAGCTCTCGCAACTGTTAAAGCCAAAGGATTCAAAGATGCCTTTGTTGTAGCAATGTCGGGAACTAAACGTGTTTCGCCCGACAGATCAGCAATAATGGAAAAGGAGTGGAGCAATAAACCATTAGTCACCATCGAAAAGACTTTATCTGAAACTAGGGTAGATACTATTCCTCCAACGCTGACATTCAGAGTAGAAGTAATCAGGTCATTAAAACCTCTGAAAGAAGATGTAGTTGAAGAAATCAGGAAATTAGCCGGTAACAGGGGTATGGATATTGTAACACTTGAAGACGGGGAAATTGATTATTTAATTGGGAAATTTATTACTTTTGAATCGGCAACAGAATACACTGACCTCTTAAAAAGGAATGGATATCGTGAGGCACAGGTGGTAGCATGGCTTGGTAAAAAAGAGATACCAATAGAAACTGCACGACAACTATTTGATCAACTGAAATGAAGGAAAAAATATTACATAAGGATAATAAGCTGAAAAGAGGAAGTGAATCAGGCACTCTGATACTTTACAATGATGATGTAAATACTTTCGAACATGTCATTAAATCGTTGGTTGAGATATGCGGCCACGACTCTGTCCAGGCAGAGCAATGTGCTATGATTGTCCATTTTAAAGGAAGCTGTGAAATAAAATTAGGTGTTGTAGAGGTGCTTAATGCTATGAGCAGATCACTGAATGCCAAAGGACTTAATTCAAAAGTCGAAAGCCTGTAGAATAGACCCTGATTCCCTGATAGCGACTCGTAAACGGTATTCCCAATTAATTCAAAATCCTTTTTGTTTTTAGCAGGTTGAAAAAGTAATTTCAAATCTTCATTAGTGAGTTTTATGTTTTTGTTTTCAATTAGAGCTAATCCTATTTGGTTATTGAAGTTTAAAAAATCATTTGTTATTGTTTTGTATCCCATTTGTTTAAATAGGAAAGCCACCGATTGTGAACCCGCAAAGGCATCAATAGCAGTATTAACATTGTTAGGTATAAATTTCTTTATCCAGGCTAAATGAGTATGTTTAGCTCCCAAATATTGAGGTTCTGGAAATTGATAGTTGAAATATATATATTCTTCAAAAAGCATTTTTATCTATTCTAGATACAAACCGCTAAGGTTACGTTTTTTAAACTGGCACACAACGATTGTGTAAACGCCATGGTGGCGTCTATTTCTGACTTGGCTATGGTGTCATTTTCATTGTTTTTGTCCATCTAGTAAATTTATAACTATTTTGGACTCATTTGCAACAAATTTGCTTTCAATAGAAAGATTATATTATATAAAATAAGAGTAATATTAAAATTCCCGATGATCTAGATTTTATTAGCTTTGATGGCAGCGATTGTTTTGATTTTTTATTCATAATAATTACTTTGAAATGGAAGAGATGAAAAATGCAATAATTAAAAAGTGCAACACTGCATTATTACTGGTTTCATTGTTTTATTTGTTATCCTGTTCATCCACCTCGAATAATAAATCCAATAAGATGAAAAACTCAGTTAACAAAATAACTTATGGTTCTGATGTAGCTTTTTTTAAAGCAAAAGGGATTAAAACTATTGAGTTAAAAGATGCTGAATCAAAAGCTTCCGTATTAATCATTCCTGGTTACCAGGGACGGGTCATGACAAGCACTGTCGGCGGGACTGACGGCGTTAGTTTCGGTTGGATCAATTATAAGTTTATTGAAGCTGCCAAAGTCAGCAGTCAGTTTAATGCCTTTGGCGGAGAAGAACGCCTGTGGCTAGGTCCTGAAGGAGGACCATTTTCCATTTATTTTAAAAAAGGGAAAGACCAGGTTTTTTCAAATTGGGCAGTTCCAAAAGAGATCGATGCTGAACCATTTGAAGTGGTTGATCAATCGCCTGAAAGCGTAAGTTTCAAAAAGGAATTTTCACTAGAAAATGCTTCCGGAACTAAGCTGGAAATTGGCATTGAGCGGACAGTCAGGCTGCTAAATGTCACAGCCGCAGAACGTGTCATAGGATTACCGATTGATAAATCACTGCTTTTTGTAGGCTATGAATCGGAAAATACATTGATAAATAAAGGCAAATCAGACTGGACTGAGCAATCAGGCGCTTTATCCGTATGGATGCTCGCCATGTTCAATCCATCCGAAAAAGGAGTTGTTTTCATACCTTTTAAAAAAGGGAGTGAAAGCGAATTCGGAAAGATCGTTACTGATGATTATTTTGGTAAGGTTCCTTCTAACCGGCTCATCATTAAGGATGGAATCTTATTCTTCAAAACCGATGGAAAATTCAGGAGTAAGATTGGTATATCACCACAGCGTGCGCTGCCTTATTGTGGAAGCTATGACCCTGAAAAACAAGCATTAACCCTTCTGTGGTATTCTTCACCTGATAAACCATCAAAATATGTAAACTCCAAATGGGGCGATCAGGAATTCCCATTTCGAGGTGATGTAGTCAACTCTTATAACGACGGACCGGTAGCTGATGGAAGTGTTATGGGACCTTTCTATGAAATTGAGAGCTCTTCTCCTGCTGCAATGCTTTCTGCCGGAAGTAAAATTACTCATTACCAGAGGATCATTCATATAACAGGTAACGAAGACAAATTGAATTTAATTACCAAAAAACTTTTCAATTATCCAATATCGGGCATTAAAGGGGCTTTTAATCTTTTACCGGAGAACAGTGAAAAATAATATATTTTTATATTACAAATTAATCCTTTTTTTAATTGTACACTTTACTCCAGAATCAATGTACACTTTTTCCAGAATATTCAGTGTCATTTTCGTTGTGTCAGGCGGACTTTTTATCCGATCGAAACCCTTGTACTATGGGATTCAGGGGTTCTTCTCCCGGTGAAATATTCTGTAGAGGGCTCTGTCGAACAGGGTAAGTATTAAAATTCCGATAAAGACATAAGCTCCTCAGCCTCTTCATGGTTCCCGCATGTCGATGGAAGTTATGCCAAAAGGTCCGGATTATGTGTCAATGGTCTTCTTATTCGGTGGCCTCAGCCTTGTTTATTTTTACCAGAATAATATAAAGCTAAAAATATTCATTCAGACAGATCAATAATTTATCTATTTTTGCCACTAAATATTTAAGTTAACCGATATGCCAATAATGAATGATCCGGCAGTATGGTTTAAAGATTTATTTGTAAATGCCGGATTGAGTTATAGCTTTTCTTCATTTCTCAGTACAATCGCACTTGTGGTGATTGTAATCCTGTTTAGCTGGGTTTCAAACCTTATTGCAAAAGCAATTATTCTTAAGATTGTAACCAGGATTGTTAAAAAAACCACTAACACCTGGGATGATATTTTTCTGGAACAAAAGGTCTTCACCCGGTTATCACATTTTGCTCCTTCGCTTGTTATTTGGTTTATGGCATCGTGGGCTCTGACATCTTATCCTTCATGGCTAATTGTAATTCATAAACTCACCTATATCTATATGGTGTTTATTGGCATGGTTGTAATAAACTCATTTATAGAAGCATGGCATGAAATTTACAAAACGCTTCCTATCGCCCGGCATCGTCATATAAAAGGATATGTTCAATTGTTAAAGATATTTATCGTATTTATAACGATCCTTGTCATAGTATCGGTAGTATTTAAAAAAGATATAAGCACTCTTATCGCCGGATTTGGCGCTATGGCTGCAGTTCTTATACTTGTATTCAGGGATACTCTTCTCGGACTGGTTGCCAGTATTCAGCTTTCAGCCGACAAGATGCTTAAAATAGGTGACTGGATTTCAATACCTCGTCGTGATGTTGATGGAGTAGTCATTGATATCACTCTTACTACTGTAAAGGTACAGAACTTCGACAAGACAATAATTACAGTTCCTACCTATTCACTTGTAAATGACTCTTTTCAGAACTGGAAAGGGATGGAGGAAGCAGGTATCAGGCAGATTAAGAGATCAATATTTATTGATATGTCGAGTATCAGGTTTCTTGATAAAGAGTTAAAAGAAAGACTTTCCAGGGTCCCTGAATTAAAAGAGTTTATTGAGTTAACAGAAAAACAAATTAATCTTTCAGGGAAAGGAAATAACGATTTGGCGTCTCCTTTTTTCAATTCCTCGCAAATAACCAATCTAGGAATTTTCAGATTCTATGCTGAAACATATCTGAGACAGCATCCGCAGGTTGATTCCACCCAGACAATTATTATGCGACATCGTCCATTTGAAGGGAATGGACTACCTTTACAACTATATCTCTTCACTAAAAACAATCAGTTCACTCCATTCGAAAACATGCAGTCCGGGATATTTGAACACCTTCTGGCGATAATTAATGAATTTGGACTCAAAGTTTTTCAACAACCTTCAGGTGATGACCTGCAAACCATATCGAAAAAATGAATTAGTTGAACTTCACATCAATACTTGAAACCATGGCTGACTTAAGTACCAGAATTAGTGATTTTGTTTGGAAGAATCTTAATGAAAAACATGTTACTGGCAAAAGCGACCCCTTCTGGGAATCACTTCATAATACCGGTACAGAACTCTGGCTTGATACAGGGGATATGGACGAAGCCGAAGCAAACTGGTCGTCCGAAATGGCTGCTTTAACAACGAATAATTCCTTGTTGAACAATGAGATACAAAAGGGAATATATGATGTATTTATTTCCGAAGCTAAAGGTGTTGTAAGAGATCTGTCACCGGACGATAGGGTTAAAGAGATAGCATTTATTTTAAATGCCCGTCACGCTCTTCGGCTGGCTTTAAAGTTTGGAGGATATGTGAGTGTCGAACTTCACACCGATACTGCTCATGATATAAAGGCTATTCAATCCTATGGCAAAAGATTTCACGATATTTGTCCGGAACAGTTTATAGTAAAGGTTCCATATACTGCCGAAGGATTGATAGGAGCAAGACTTCTTAAGGATTCAGGAGTAAAAATCAATTTCACTCTTGGATTCAGCGCCCGCGAAAATGTACTTGTTACAAAAGTTTCAAGACCCGATTATGTGAATGTATTCCTCGGTAGAATCGGCGCCTATATGATCAACAACAAACTTGGTGATGGTTCAGGAGCCGGAGAGAAGGCAGTTATCTCATCGCAGAACTGGGTTACTGGTCTGTCAGCAGAGAATCCGTGGCAGACAAAACAGATAGCAGCAAGTTTGAGAAGTTATAATCAACTTGAACTACTGGCGGGAACTGATGTATTTACTATGCCTCCAAAGGTAGCAGCTGCCGGACGAAAAGAATTAAGTGGAAAATTCTCATCACGGATTCATGAAAATTATGACGTAAGTATATTTGATAATGCAAAAGATGCTCATATTGAGAAATTCTGGGAAGTTGATAATAAAGTGATTAAGCTGGGAGAACGATTAGCGGCAAAATTACCAGCAACTGGTTCCGAATTGATTCACATAGCTCATGAGGAAGGTTGTGAAGATATGTTCCCATCCCTTACAAAAGAGGAGAAAGGTTTTATTGCTTCTGATGGAAAAATACCCCTTCACTCAAGATGGGAGAAAAAGATAAGCGAAGGTAAAATTGCCCCGGATACATTACTAACTCTGGCAGGGCTGGCTTCATTTACTGCAGATCAGCAGATGCTTGATCAGAGGATAAGAAGTATTATAGAATAATTCAAAGTGACCTCTGTCTTACTATCTCATAAAGAAGAATACCGGCTGCTACCGATACATTAAGTGAACCTATTGTGCCTGTCATTGGTATCTTTATCTGATGATCAGATAAAGCAATGAGCTCACGACTTATGCCTTTATCCTCTGATCCAAGAATTAATACTGACGGTCCGGTTAATGCCACTTCTGAGGCTGACTCCCCCGATTTTTCACCAGCGCAGAACACCTTGAGCCCCGATTCTTTAAGATACTCTATGGTACGGACAATACTTTTTTCCCTGCAAACCGGGAATGAATGCAATGCTCCTGCTGATGTTTTAACTGCATCGGCAGTTATCCGGGCTGAACCTTTTTCAGGAATAATTATAGCATGTGCTCCCAGACATTCTGCAGTTCGGACAATAGCGCCAAAATTCCTTACATCCGAGACTCCATCGAGCGCTATAATCAGAGGATCTTCACCTTTTTCGAAAACCATAGGCAGCAGGTTGGCAATGTATTGATATTCAATCATTGAGAGCCATGCCAGTACACCCTGATGGTTTTTCCTGGTTACAAGTTCTATTCTCTCAACGGGGACAATCTGATATACAATGTTATGAGCTTTGACCTCTGTCATTAATTCATGGTACAGTGAACCCTGAAGCCCCTGTTTTACCAGTAACCGGTCGATCTGTTTTCCCGCTTTAATCGCCTCTATTACAGCATGCAATCCAAAAATACAATCAGTTTCTTTCTGCATAAATTATATATTATACTCCAGGCACTCCAACCTTCTTTCACCTAAATATCTTTCGGATTATCGAGCCGGAAAACGATTCCTTTTCTCCAGCTTGCTATTGCCTTGTCCCAGAAAGTTACAAGAGTTTCACTTCGGCTCAGATAAAAATCATTATCGGAGAAGTTGTTTTTTCTTTTTTTAAAGTTGAAGAAAAGATATGAATCAGTTACTGTGAATCTGCCACCCCATCTGGATTTTATCACAGGTTTCTTATAACCCCAGCTCTCTCCATCAGATGTTTTATAGACTTTGTCAGGCGGTCCGTAGATAATATAGATCATACCTCTTTCACTTCGCCATCCTTCTTTGTATGAGGTAAAATAGTAATTTGAATACAGTGTCCTTGTATAATAGATCCGGATCAGTTCCCGGGCTTTATCCACATTACCGCCACATTTAATCCAGAATGCATCAAGTGCTGCTTTTGGTTTCACAGCAGACCTTAATTCAGTCATTTCATCCACGGATGCCAGGTAAGACAAAGGCGCTATCATAACTTCAGGAGTAGTCAGCTTCGGATATGTGGCGCCTAAATTTAAAAATGTGAATCCATCCTTAATACTCCTGTCGACCGAGCAGAGATATATTCCTTCTCTCGGGAACATTATTGGTAAGGTATCGGAATATGGGATTGCCACTACCTGCGTTGGTTCATAATCAAGTGTCTTTTCAGGGAGAAGCATAGATGGAGGATCAGGTACTTCGATGAATGGCTTGTAAAATGAAATAAACAGACTGTCAACATGCCCGCGGGAATAAACCAGGTTGATATATTCATCAATTCTTAACACAGGGCTGAAAAGTTCATTTTTATCTAAATGACCCTGAACTCTGAAATTGTATCTGTTGTTATACGAAAGTGTATTAAACTGAACGAAGTCCTGTGCTACTATAAGTCGGAGCCTGTCGAGAATCTTTATCTCAACAAGGTACTCAGCGCTCTTTTCTACTTTCAGGGGTATACTAAAAATATATTCCTGCTTACCGGTAACTTTTACTATGCTTAAGTTTAATACAGCTGTATCAGCAAGTGTTTTACCCTGGCTCATACTATAAAGTTTAACTGTAAGCAGTACCGCAGCAGTCGGAACGCCCTGGGGATTAGCTTCAGAGAAAAAAAGATCGCTGGTGGAAAACCTGACAGACAATACCGAAGATTCATCTGTCTGATTAACAACATTATATCTTGGATTAATCGGACTTTTTGTGGGATTATACAAATAGGACAGATCTTTGTAGTCAACTGCCTGTTGCGTAGTTTTACATGAACTGAAAACAGAGGCAAGAAGAATACCGGATATCAGTAAACAAAAGGTCCTGTTTGAAATACTTTTGATCATGTACAAAATTAATATATTATTTGTTACCTTTTTTCCATTCAATTCTTATCCTGCAAAGTTCCTTATTATCATTAATTCTGAATATCGAATGGTTATGGAAAGTGCCATTTTCATTTTCAACAGATGTTCTTATCATTATCTCTTCATCAAACCTGGACTCTGCAAGATAGTTAATTTCAGCAGATTGAGGATTATTATTCATTACAAAATCGAGATCGTAGCTGTCACTCACCCATTTAAGATACCTGACGTTGTTTGTATGTAGATTTACATCAAGATCGCTTACTTTAATTCTGAAAAGTGGAGTTAGACGGCCATTTTCTGCGGCAGCATCAATTTTTGTAGCGTACCGGATGGGAGAATTTTCAGTATGCAGATTGGGGTTGTATTGCGAAAGGATAGAATCAGGTCTTTGGACTTTTTTTGTGGTACGATCAAGAATTAACCACGACGATGAACCTGATGCAATGTGTCTTCCATCAGAATATCTGACTTCATAATTTCTGAGGGCAAATAATTTATCTGTCCCGTTTGGCCATGTCTTCAAAATTATTGAGTCTTCCCATAATGGCCATTTATTTATTTCAGCATAAATCCTTGAAAGAACCCAGAAACGGTTATCTCGCATCAGGTCGTCCCGGCCGAATCCAAGTTTAATAGCGTGATCGGATGCAATATCCTGCATATAATTAAAAAGAGAATATAAATTAAGCTTTCCATCAGGCCCTGTTTCATAAACATGAACCCTGTACTCTTTTTCAAACTGAAGCAGATCCATTTTTAATCGTTATTTTTTAAAAATTCTTCAACCTCCTGGCTATACTGAGCCCAGCTATTCATCTCATCGTTAAGTCGTTCCTTAAGATCCTGATATTTTTTGTAATCAATTTCATGTTCTTCTGAAGAATTTCCGGGCTCCATGAATGATTTGTCAACTGCAATTATTTCAGCTTCTATCTTCTCTATAGCTTTTTCGGATTCCTCTAGTCTCTTTCTCATCTTTCTCAGATTACGTTCATACTCCTTTTTATTGAGGTATTTCTGTTTGTTTGATGATACATTTTCCTGTACGGACTCGTTTTTGATTTTATCTTTTCTCTCAATATCTTTCAGGTTTTCAATCTTTTTCTTCCTGAGAAAATCATAGATGCCACCGATATTTTCCTTAATCTTATTATGTTTGAATTCAAATACTTTATCTACAATCCCATCCAGAAAATCTCTGTCGTGAGATACCACAATTAGTGTGCCATCATATCTTATAAGAGCCTGTTTCAGGATATCCTTTGATCGCATATCAAGGTGATTTGTCGGCTCGTCAAGAACAAGAAGATTACTTGGTTCAAGGAGAAGTTTTACCAGAGCGAGTCTTGCCCTTTCTCCTCCAGACAGGACTTTAACCTTTTTCTCGACATCATCTCCCCTGAATAAGAATGCTCCAAGCATATTCCGGATCTTTGTCCTTATATCGCCTTTGGCAATATCATCAATAGTCTGAAGGACAGTTCTATTTTCATCGAGCAGTACATCCTGATTCTGAGCAAAATATCCTATTTTAACATTATGACCTATTGTAAGATTGCCAACCCAATCGAGTTCGCCATTAATAATCTTTGACAGAGTGGTTTTTCCTTCTCCGTTACGGCCAACGAATGCAACTTTTTCTCCTCTTGATATTTTGAAATCAATCTTGTTAAGTACGGTCACGGATCCGTATTTTTTTGAGAGACCGTCTGCTTCCACAACAACTGTTCCGGACCGTGGAGCTGGAGGAAATCTAAGGTTTATGGCACTTTTATCTTCTTCATCAACTTCAAGTCTCTCAACCTTACCCAGCTGTTTAATCTTCGATTGAACCTGAACTGCTTTTGTAGCTTTATACCTGAAGCGCTCAATAAACAATTCAGTGTCTTCAATCATCTTCTGCTGATTCCTGTATGAGGCGATCTGTTGTTCTCTTCTTTCCTCTCTCAGTACAAGATATTTCGACCAGGAAGCTTTGTAGTCGTAAATTTTGCCAAGGGAGATTTCAATTGTCCTCCTTGTTACAGCATCAAGAAATGCACGGTCGTGAGATACAAGAACTACAGCACCAGAGTAAACTGAAAGAAATGATTCCAGCCATTGGATTGATTCAATATCAAGATGGTTAGTAGGCTCATCAAGAAGAAACAGAGAAGGCTTTCTCAGGAGGATCTTGGCCAGTTCAATACGCATCCTCCAGCCACCACTTAACTCGCTGGTTGGCCTGTCAAAATCTTTTCGTTCAAAACCCAACCCAAGGAGTGTCACTTCAGCCTCTGCCATATAGTTTGTCCCTCCCAACATCCTGTACCTCTCCTCAACTACAGTAAGATGATCGCAAAGTTTCAGATAATCAGATGATTCATAATCCTCTCTTCTTGCAATCTCCGAACTGCAGTATTCTATTTCCTCAGAGAGTCCGATTAGTTCAGAAAATGCTGTTATTGTTTCATTTATTACAGTTGTTGTGTCATCAACTTTCATCTGCTGAGGGAGGTAACCTATAGAAACATCTTTCGACATATCAATCTGGCCCGAACCTGGGCTCTGATGACCTGAAATAATTTTGAGTAAGGTTGATTTTCCTGCACCATTCTTCCCGGCCAGACCAATCCTGTCCTGATCATTTATCAGGAAGGAGATATTAGTTAATAAATCGAAACTGCCAAATGAAACTGAGATATCCTGAACCGAAACCATATAAAAATTTAAATGTCTGCAAATATAGGAAAAGTATGGCAGCCATGAAAAGATAAGCATTGTGACGAGAAATTCTCTCAGGAACACTTACATTTGCGCTGATTAAGAGAGTGTCATTTTAATAAATGAAAGGTTAGGAAAGTGGGAAGAAAAAAAGAACTCCCTTTATTGGAAAAAGTCAGGATAACAGATATCGGAGCTGAAGGAAATGCACTGGCGCGGGTCGATAACCTCGTGGTATTTGTGCCGATGCTCATACCCGGAGATGTCGTTGATATAAAGGTTATTAAGAAAAGGAAGAAGTATCTCGAAGGCAGAGTTGTAAAGTTTCATGAATACTCGCCTGACAGGATTGAGCCCCGATGTATCCATTTCGGAATATGTGGCGGTTGCAAGTGGCAACACCTGCCATACAAGCTCCAGCTTCAGTATAAAGAAAAACAGGTCAGGGATAACCTGACAAGGATCGGGAAGACCGATCTGCCTGATATAAACCCTATTATAGGATCGTCTGAGATATACCTGTACAGAAATAAACTGGAATACACTTTTTCTGACAAACGATGGCTTACTAAGGAGGAGGTTGTCTCAGATAAAAAATTTGAAAAGGAAGATGCTCTCGGATTTCATATTCCAGGGCTGTTTGACAAAGTTCTTGATATTGAAGAGTGCCATCTTCAGCCTGAACCTTCAAATTCAATAAGAAATGCAGTCAGGCAATATGCGCATAAGAATGACCTGCAATTTTTTGACCTGCGGGAGCAGAAAGGATTTCTAAGAAATATTGTGATCCGAAATTCTCTTGAAGGTAAAGTAATGGTCATAGTAGTTTTCTTCTATGATGATGTTGAAAAAAGGAATGGGTTACTTGATTTCCTTGCTTCAGAATTTCCACAGATCACATCTCTGATGTTTGTTATTAATTCAAAAAGAAACGATTCTCTGAACGATCAGAATCCCATACTTTATAAAGGAGATGATCACTTAGTTGAAGAAATGGAAGGACTGAGGTTCAGAATCGGACCAAAGTCCTTTTATCAGACCAATACCAGGCAGGCGCTCGAACTTTACCGTGTTGCCAAAGATTTTGCAGGACTTTCAGGGAAAGAAATCGTATATGATCTTTATACCGGAACCGGAACTATTGCAAATTATCTTGCAGCTTACGCCGACAAGGTGGTAGGTATTGAGTATGTTGCTGAAGCGGTACAGGATGCAAAAATTAATTCGGAAATTAATGGTATTCGTAATAGTTACTTCTTTGCCGGCGACATGAAAGATGTACTTTCTGAATCGTTTTTTAAAACACACGGGAAACCGGATGTTATAATTACTGATCCCCCCAGAGCCGGTATGCATGAAGAAGTGGTTAAAATAATTGCAAGTGCTGCATCAGAAAAAATTGTCTATATAAGTTGTAATCCATCTACGCAATCGCGTGATATACAGTTGCTTTCAGATAGTTACTATATTGCAGCAGTACAACCTGTAGATATGTTTCCACATACTCATCACGTCGAAAATGTTGTTCTTCTGAAAAGAAGAGGACGTTAAAATGTACCTGAGCAGGTATAATAGGCTTAAAAATAATGTATATTTATTGTTCGTATTAATGATATACGCGTATGAGCATCGAAAAACAAGATAACCCGGGCCTGCTTTCATTGCTCCCTGATAAGGGAATGAAAGATCATATTGCCAGCCTACGTTATGCCAAGATGATACAACATGCATTAATGCCTAATCCGGCAATGCTAAAAGGAATGCTAAAAGATTATTTTATTCTTTTCCTTCCACGCGACATTGTAAGTGGCGATTTCTATTATGCTTTCTGTACCAGGCAGAAAATGTGTATTGCCGCGGGGGATTGTACCGGACATGGTGTACCCGGAGCGCTTATGAGTATTCTTGGAATAAGTTTTCTGAATGAGATAATGCAATCGGATGTGAATTTGAATTTGAATGCCAATAGAATACTTAACCTGATGCGGGAGAAAATTATGAAGGCTCTTCACCAGACAGGTGACTATCGTGATGCTCAAGACAGTATTGATATTGGAATATGTATTATCGATTGTCCCACTGGTAAATTGCAGTTTTCCGGTGCAAACAGGCCTCTGATTATGATAAGAAACGGGGAATTATCTGAATTCAAACCGGATAAGATGACCTTAGGTGTTGCACCAATAAGGGAAGCGTCATTTACAAATATTTGCATTGAAACGAAACCCGGTGATTCCTTTTATCTGTTTTCAGATGGTTTCTCCGATCAGTTTGGAGAAATTACTGATAAGAAATTTAAATACAAACATTTCAAAAGGATAATTCACTCATTTGAAGAGCTTCCCATGGAGCAGCAAAAACAACGCCTTGAAAGTGCGTTTAACGAATGGAAAGGAAAGACACAGCAGGTTGATGACGTCCTGATTGTTGGTTTTCAATTATAATTATAATTATTATTATTATGATGAAGCTTAAAGCTTTCAGAATAAGGAACTTCAGATCAATTGTTGATACAGGGTGGCAGAATATTTCTCCTGATAATATTACATGCCTTATCGGTCAGAATGAATCGGGAAAAACATCTGTTCTGGAGAGTTTAAAAGTTTTTTATTCCGGAATTATCTCTGAAGACGTACTACGTAGTGACCTTTCCCTGCCTGAAGTGAGTTGCCGTTTTACGATTCCTAAAGGGTGGCTGATTAATATTACCGATAATCCAGGTACAGAATTGAAAGAATTACTTTCAGGTCTGACACATCTTGAACTTACCAGGAGTTGGATTGCCGATCTTTCATCAGTTATCAATGTCAGTGGAGAAATAAGTCAGTACCTCGATTCACTTGAAGATGCCTGGAGAATCTATCTGAATGATGTTACCATAAAGCTGGATGAAGAGATGATTTCTATCCGGGATCTGGAAACAACATTCTCCGGGCTTATCGAAGAAGAGTCTGATATAAGGTCGAAACTTTCAGAGAATGAAGGGGAGAAATTCGGGTTCTGGTTATTCTGGAAGAAACCTGCAGAAGTGGAAAATCAGAAAAATATTCACTTCCCGGG
>Ga0209638_1001491_pt1 | contig 14938 bp, 13 predicted proteins | sample BarGraNGADG00211_FD_184490 | JGI IMG/M metagenome (GOLD analysis project Ga0209638, IMG submission 184490) | Arctic peat soil microbial communities from Barrow, Alaska - Barrow Graham LP Ref core NGADG0002-211 (SPAdes) (version 2) | ecosystem: Environmental > Terrestrial > Soil > Wetlands > Peat... | reverse complement strand
GCCCGCCGTGGCGAAGAAGCCGATCACGATGGCGATCATCGTGGTGAATGCGCCGAACGAATCTTGCGTCGCCGGCGCGACTTGATAGTTGCCGATACCGCCCGAGGTCTGAAAAAAGACCACCAGCAGCATCAGCAGCGGAATCGCATTTAGAAACAGGGCGATCTTGGACACATACTGAACCCCTTTCGCTCCCGCAAAAGCCATGGTGCCGCCCCAGAGGACGCACACGATACCGAAGGACAGGGTGCCCGGCTTCGATTCCATCCCCATCCCTTTCAGAATGTAATCGGCGGAGTAAAACGTGCCCACCGCGAACCAGCCAATCTGCAACAGCCCCATCAGCAGCCCCGGCATCACGTAGCCGCCGGCCGTGCCGAAGGTGGAACTGCCGACGACGTAGAGCGGAAACCCGGTCTTCATCCCCAGCATGGCCGGAACGCGATAGTACAAGGCGTAGCTCAGGATTCCGGCAACCGCCAGCGCGGCCAGGCAAAGCGCCAGCCCACCGAATTGCAGCGTCTTTCCCGCCATTTGTTGATAGAAGGCGATCCAGAGAAAAATTCCGGCGTAAGTGGGCGCGGTATTGGCATACCACGGGGCGCGGTTCCCGATCGGGTTGGGCACTGCTTTAGCAAGGTAGTCTGGCAACATGGCTCTTCCTTTGTCGATTCCAAATGTGTATCTGAAGCGGCCAGTATACTACACGGCACTTCACAACTCCGCCCCTGGGGAACTGCTACAATCCAATTCATGCCCTGGGGCATGTTCGCTTTTCCGAATAATCGCCAATCGTGATCCGCCGGGTCTTCAAAGCTTTTCATTATCGCGACTTCCGCCTGATGTGGATGGGCGCGTGTGCGTCGAGCATCGGCACGTGGATGCAGATTCTGGCGCAGAGCTGGCTCGTCCTGAAGCTCTCCGATTCGCCGTTTCTGCTCGGCCTGGACGCCTTCCTCGGCGGCATTCCCATCTTCCTGTTCTCCCTGGTGGGCGGCGTGGTGGCCGACCGCTTCGAGCGCCGCAAGGTGCTGCTGCTCTCGCAGTGCGTGCAGATGGGCGCCGCCTTCCTGCTCACCGCGCTCATCGGATTCCATCTTGTCCGGGTGTGGCAGATCCTCTGCCTGTCGTTCCTTACCGGTTTCGCCCAGGCTTTCGGCGGACCAGCCTACCAGGCCCTCATCCCCACGCTGGTCGATAAAGAAGACATGCCGAACGCCATCGCGCTGCAATCCATTCAGTTCAACGTGGCGCGCGTGGTCGGCCCGGCGCTGGGCGGCATCGCGCTCACCCAGTTGGGCGAGAAATGGTGCTTCGGGCTCAACGGACTCTCCTTTTTCGCGCCCATCGTCTCCCTGCTCATGATCCAGACGCGCTTCTATCCGCAGAAGACCTCGGAATCGATTTTGGTCGGCATGAAGCAGGGCATCTCCTTCATCCGCAGCCAGAGCGCCATGGAATCGTTGATGGTCCTGGCCTTTTGCATGACCGCTCTCGGCGTTCCCATGATGACCTTCCTCCCGGTATTCGCCAGGGATGTCTTCCACCAGGGGCCCACCACCTTCACCTTGTTCCTCTCGGCTTCCGGCGTCGGCTCCATCGTGGGCGCGCTGACCGTCGCAGCCCTCGGCAATGTGCGCCACAAGGGACGCATCGCCCTGATCATGCTCACCTGCCTCGGTGCCGGCATTGCCGGATTTGCCCTCTCGACCTCGGTTTGGTTGAGCTGCGTGATGCTGTTTCTCTCCGGAGCATCGCTGATTTCGGTCTTTGCCCTGGTCAATTCGCTGGTGCAACTGATCACCACCAACGAAATGCGCGGCCGCGTGATGAGCGTCTACAACTTTGCCTTCCGCGGCGGCATGCCCATGGGAAACCTGTTGACCGGCTGGCTCGTCCCACTCTATTCGGCGCCCCTCGTGCTCGCCGTCAACGGACTTGTCCTGATGGCCGTCGCCTTGTACTTTCTCGGGGTGCAACGGCGGGTCGCCGCTCTTTGATGTAATAGAGGAGTCGCACTCATGCTCGCAATATTCATCGCCGCTTACCTGTCCGCCGCCGCACCCTCCCCGCTGGAGGTGGCGCGCGATAAGCAGGACCGCGCCGCTTTAACCGACATCGCCGCCCAGGCCGGCGGCGCCGCCGCCAAGGCGCCCAACGATCCCGAGGTCCAATACCGCGCCGCCCTGGCCAATTGCTATCTCGCCGAGGTGGCGATCGAACTGCGCGATCGCAAAGCCGGCCGCCAGATCGCCGAGCAGGGCATCCGGTTCGCCGAGAAGACGGTGGCACTGAAGCCCGCGAACGCCGAGTACTATCGCCTGCTCGGCACGCTCTACGGCCAGGCCGTCACCGACATCATGAGCGGCCTCACCTACGGTCCCAAGGCCAAGGACGCCATCAACAAGGCCGTGGAGAAGGCGCCCAAGTCTTCCCTGATGTACGTGGCGCGCGGCGTCGGCAATTACTACGTCCCGGCCCAACTGGGCGGCGGCGCCAAGCTCTCCATCCCGGATTTCCAGAAGGCCATCGAACTCGATCCCGGGAATGCCGAAGCCTACCTCTGGCTGGGTCTCAGCCTGCGCAAGGAGAATCGCGACGCCGAGGCGCGCCAGGCATTCGCCAAATCGCTGGAGCTCAACCCCAACCGCGTCTGGGCCAGGCAGCAATTGGAAAAGACTCCGGCGAAATGAAACCGCTGGCGACCGCTGCTGCCTCGGTGGCGCTCGCGCTGCTCACCTTTTTTCAGTTTCCCGGCCACACCTGGCTGCAGCAGGATAGCCAGATCTACGTTCCCATCCTGGAACACCTGCGCGACCCCGCGGTGCTGCGCAACGACATCCTGGTGCAGCACCCGCACGTCGCCTTTACCCTCTACGACGAAACCGCTCTCGCCCTCCGCACAGTCAGCGGCGCCGGCTTCCGCGAAGTGCTCGCCGCCCAGCAGATCGCCACCCGCGCGCTCGGCATCTGGGGCCTCCTGCTGATGGGCGAAGCGCTCGGACTTGCCTTCGCTCCCGCGCTCCTGGTGGCTGCCATCTGCTCTCTCGGCGCGCTGATCCCCGGCCCCGCCGTCCTCACCTTCGAATACGAGCCCACGCCGCGCGCCTTCGCCGTCCCCCTGCTGTTCTGCGCCATCGGCCTGGCGGCGCATCGCCGTCACCTGGCCGCCGGAGCCGCGGCGGCCATGGCCTTCCTCTACCATCCGCCCACCGCGCTGCCTTTCTGGGGCGTCTACTTCGTATTGGCCCTGTGGCCGCATCGTGAACGCCGCGCGCGTCTCGCATGCCTGATCCCGCTGGCCGCCGCGGTGCCGCTGCTCGGGGCCGCCGCGCGCGCGCAATCCGCTTCCGGCGAGGCGCAGCGCGTCTTTGCCCGGCTCGATTCCGCGGAGGAATTCCTGCAGCGCATGCGCACCGCGTACGTCTGGATCTCCACCTGGCCCGCCGCCACCGTGGTGCATCATGTGCTGATTCTGGCCATTCTCATCGCGGCATTCGTGCGCATCCGCCAGGCGGTCAACGTGGAACTGCGCGTTCTGCTGCTCGGCCTTGCGGCGCTCGGCCTGCTCACCATGCCGCTCTCCTGGCTGCTGCTGGAGCAGTTCCATTGGGGCCTGGTCCCGCAGGTGCAGCCCATGCGCGCGCTTCTCTTTCTCACCCTCGGCATGCAGTTTCTCTCCGCCGCCGCCGGCGCCCAGGCCATTGCCGCGCGCCGTCCCGCCGAAGCCTTCGCCTGGTTCGCCTTCGCCTACCTGCTGCCGCTCGAACCGGTCCTCACCGGACCCTTCGTCTGGAGCCGCGTCGGGCTCGCCCTCGCGTTGGCCGCTTTCACCGCGCTCGCCGGAATTCGGTGGGCGCCCGTGGTTGCCATCGCCGCTTTCTTCGCGATTCCATGGCTGGGCGGTGTGGTGAACTACCCGCGGCTCCACACTCCCGACCTGGCGCAGCTTTCCGCCTGGGCGCGCGCCAATACGGGGCGGGACGCCGTATTTGTCTTCCCCGGCGTCAACCGCAGCCTCGCCCCCGGCATTTTTCGCAGTGAAGCTCTGCGCGCCGTCTACGTCGATTGGAAAGGCGGCGGCCAGGTGAACTACTTCAAGGATCTCGGCGAGCAGTGGTGGTTCCGCTGGCGGCAAACCCGCAACTTCCAGCTCGCCGACCTGCCGCAATACACAGCCTCCGGCATCACCTACGTAGTCCTGCAGGAGCCCCTCCCCCGCGCGCCGCAATTCCAAAACTCCACTTACGTCGTCTACGGACTGAAGTAGGACAGACCATCGCCTTTCGTGGTCTGTCGCGCACCCGCCAAAGCAAGTCTGCTCGACAGACGACACAAACCGATCGTCTGTCCTACCCCGCTTTCATGCGGACCGCGAATCGCTCATACTGAAGGTAAGCTCATTGGGAGAGCTGGCAAATGCCGAGATTCTCCAGGCGCGGATTCGCCGGATTTCTTCTGGCCCCGCTCTTTCGTCTCCACGGCCAATCCACGGCCTCGCCGCAGCCAAGTGCGGACGAGAGCGCGGCAGGGGTCTCATCGCGGACCCAGTCCCGTACGTATCGTGCCGACGCCGTAATTCTGTTCCTCGGGATTTCCATCTACCGGCGCGCCGGAGTCGGCGGGGGACAGGCCTCGCTGCAGGAGACAGGCGAAGGCGCGTCCCAGCGCCGCACGCTCTTCTTCGCGGGAGGCTCGGACCCCAAGCACGCCTACGGGTTGAGCCGGCTCGGTTGGATGCGCGAAGTCGTGCTTGGACCCGTTTCCTCCCCGTCCGAAGCCGCCTACTTCGGAGTGCTCACTTCGTCGCCCGAAGAGAGTCTGGCGCACGCCCGCAAGTCGGTCGCCGCCCCGCCATCCGGCCGCAGCATCTTCAGCGCGGCGAACGGCCGCAATACCGCCGGCCACAGCCGCAGCGCGGTTACCCATTTCGAGTTTGCCGCCGGCGCCATCTGGTCTGACCGCGGCCTGATCGACCAGGCGCAATCCACCTTTCACGGCAACGTCGATTGGCGCGAGACTTCGTGGCCGAAGTCGCCGAACCAGGCGCCGCCCACGTTTCTTTTTCAACTGGCGACGTTATTGAAGCAGCGGACCCGCCGCGCCGTGGGCCGGTATGTCTACAGCGAGCAGGAGTACCTGCTGGAACTCGAAACGCCGCAAACCGGTCGCGGCCGCGAGCGCCTCCTGCCGGTCCGCGGCAAGATCCGCAACCTCCGCACGGGTTACGAAACCCTCTTCCGCCTGTGGCTGGAGGACGGTTCGGATTCCATCGTGCCCGTCCGCATCGAGTTTCAGGCGCGCTCGTTTTTGCGGCTCACTTTCGAAGCCTTGCCGGCCTGACGGCTTACACTCCACTTATACCGGCATGCCCACGCGCCAGAGCAGGTACCCGATGGCCTGCTTCACATAGTTCCACCGCTCGTGCAGCGACCCCGGATTGAGTTCCCTGCGCGGCGACCCGTAGACCTTCAGCCCGCGGGATTGCAGCATCCTCTTCACCCGATAGATGTGGTAGCCGTCGCTCACCACAATCACCGAGTGCAGCCCCATCCGCCGCATAATCTCGGCCGCCATGGCGGTAGATTGCACCGTGCTTTCGCCCTCATTCTCCACGATGATGACTTCGCTCGGCACGCCGCGGCTGGTCAGGTAAGAGCGCCCCACGCCGCCCTCCGTGAACACCGGGTCTCCGCCCGGGCCGCCGGTGGTCAGGATGCGCGGAGCCAGCCTGCGATGGTACAACTCCAGCGCGTGGTCCAGGCGCGCGCGCAAAACCGGGGAAGGCCGCCCGCGATATTCCGCCGCGCCCAGCACCAGGATTACGTCCGCGGGTTGCGCTTCCTCGCGGGTGCTCTGCCGCTCAATGCGCACGGAGAGGAATGCGACGCTGACCAGCAGACCGATGACCGCCAGCGCGGTCGCGTTCCATAGGACCTTTTTCATGTGCGCTATTCTGATCGTTTCTAGAAACATCATTGTAAACAGATGTTGACCCCGGAAACGATCACGAGTGCCGCCAACCCGCTGCTGAAGGAGGTACGCCGCGCGGTTGCGCGCGGTTCGCTCACCGCCGAGGGTTGGTGCGTCGCCGAGACTTTCCACCTGCTCGAAGAGGCGCTCGGCAGCGGGAGCGAGGTCAAAACCGTGCTCGCCGCCGAAAGCGCGCGCGCCGCCGTGGAGGCGCAAGGGCGGCGTCTGGCCGGCGTGAGAGTGGTCCTGCTGCCCGACGCGCTGTTCGCCGGAATCGCCGCCACCGAAACCAGCCAGGGCGTGATGGCGCTGGTCCAGCCGCGCCAATGGAAGCTCGCACAACTGTTCCACGGAGCGGCCCTGGTGGTGGTGTTGGATGGACTTCAGGATCCGGGGAACGCCGGCGCCATCGTGCGCGCCGCCGAGGCTTTCGGCGCCACCGGCATCCTGTTCCTCAAGGGCACGGTGAGCCCGCACAATCCCAAGACGCTGCGCGCCTCCGCGGGTTCGCTCTTTCGCGTTCCTTTCGTGCATGGCGTCGCCTCCGCAACCGCCATCGCCACGCTCCGGCAGAACGGGATCAAACTGTTTGTGGCCATGCCGGCCGCGGCACGTCTCCAGGAGCCCCTGCGGGGCTCCACGACATCCGCGGACTCGCTCTGGGCCACCGATCTCTCCGGCCGGTGCGGTCTGATCATCGGCAGCGAGGCCCATGGCGTCGGCACGGAGTGGCGTTCCGCCGCCGCCCCGGTCTCCATCCCCACCGTGGGCGTGGAATCCTTGAACGCCGCCATCGCCGCGAGCATTCTGCTCTACGAGGCGCGGCGCCAAAGGATGTTGCGCCCGTGAGCCTCTTCGACTCCACACCGCCCGACTCGCCCGGCAGCCAGCGGCCGCTCGCCGAACGCATGCGCCCGCATAGTTTGGAAGACTTCATCGGACAGGATCACATTCTGGGTGCCGGCAAACCGCTGCGGCGCCAGATCGAACGCGACGAGCTGACCTCGATCATCCTCTGGGGACCGCCCGGCGTGGGCAAAACCACGCTGGCCCATCTGATCGCCCACGTCACCCGCTGCGAGTTCATACCCTTCAGCGCCGTGCTCTCCGGCATCAAGGAAATCAAGGCCGTGATGGCGGATGCCGAGCGCCTGCGCCGCGTGGGCCGCCGCACCATTCTTTTCGTGGATGAAATCCACCGCTTCAACAAGGCCCAGCAGGACGCCTTCCTGCCCTACGTGGAACGCGGCGACATCATCCTGATCGGCGCCACCACGGAGAATCCGTCGTTCGAAATCATCGCGGCGCTGCTCTCCCGGTCGCGCGTGTACGCCCTGCGCGCGCTCACCGTGCCCGAGATCGTCACCCTGCTCCAGCGCGCGCTGCCGGTGGTGAACCTGCGCGCTACCGGCGAACTGCTGGAGCAGATCGGCATCTACTCCAATGGCGACGGGCGCCAGGCGTACAACACGCTGGAAGCCGCCGCCGCCGCGTCGCCCTCTGGCGAGCTCACGGAGGCAGCCGTGCAGGACGCCATGCAGCGCAAGGTGCTGCTCTACGACAAGAGCGGGGAAGAGCATTTCAACCTGGTTTCCGCGCTGCACAAATCCGTGCGCTCGAGCGACCCCGATGCCGCGCTCTACTGGCTGACCCGCATGCTCGAAGCCGGCGAGGATCGCCTGTACATCGCGCGCCGCCTGGTCCGCATGGCGATCGAAGATATCGGCCTGGCCGATCCGCGCGCGCTCGAACAGTGCATTGCCGTCAAGGAGGCGGTACACTTCCTGGGCATTCCCGAAGGCGATCTGGCGCTGGCGCAGGCGGCAATCTATCTCTCGGCCGCGCCCAAGAGCGACGCCGCCTATCGCGCCCTGAGCGCCGTCCAGGAGGACGTGGAGAAGACCATCGCGGAACCGGTCCCCATGCACCTGCGCAACGCGCCCACGAAATCCATGAAGGAGTGGGGCTACGGCGAGGGCTACCAGCACGCGCACAAGTTCGAAAACGCCATCCCCGATATGCAATGCCTGCCGCCATCGCTGGCCGGCAGGCAATACTACTTCCCTACCGATCGCGGCATCGAAAAGAGAATTCGCGAGCGGTTGGAAGAAATACGGAAGCTGCGGGGGGCAGGCGAGTAGACAAAATGCCACTTCCTCGAAAATAGGTGTTCGCCCAAGGCGAGACAAACGCTCCCTAAGGAACGACGCAAGAATAAACTCACCGCGCCGGCGTGACGCGGCAGGCACGAGTGCCTGCGCCACGGGGCCAAGTAGCCAAATGTGAAGTTATTTTTGCGTGGTCCCTAAGGGTCGCGGCTCTGATCGGAGCCGCGCGCGTCAGCAAGCGGTACCCCAATCGTTGGCGAGAAGCGGGTCCAGGGGGTCCGCCCCACAATTACTTCTTATTCAATTTCAGATTAATGACGGCTTTTTTGCGGGAATCGAACGAACTGAGGGTTTTGGGGCCGCTCGAAGCGCCCTGGAAGTCGGCCTTGAGTTCGTAATCCACGTCGGGGCTCAGTTCGAAAAAGCGATACGTGCCGTCCTGCAAGGTGATGAAGGAACGGATCTGCAGCGTCTTCATGTTCTTGAGCTGCACGACCGCGCCTACCGCGGCGCTATCGTCCGGATTGGAGACTGAACCCTGCACGCTACGGGTCGCGCTCTCTTTCTGGGCAAAACCCGCCGGTGCGCAGACCAGAAGCAGGAGCACGAAGTGGGCGAACCCCACCAGCAGCCACCCCGTCCATGTTCGTGTCATGCGATCCTCCCGCTTCTTTGGATGCGGGGAAGGAGGAATTGGTTCCCGGCGCGGGAGCGGGCTATTTCCAGTCCTCGTCGGCATCTTCCTCCTCTTCCTCGATGAAACCTTCTTCATCTTCCTCGTCTTCGTCTTCTTCTTCGGCCTTTTCCAGTTCCAGAGGGGCGGTCCCAATCACTTTGAGAGCGGCGCCACACTCATCACAACCGATGGTGTCGCCTTCGTCCACATCTTCTTCGTCGACGTCGATATTGCCTTGGCATGCCGGACACGTGACCATCTCAATTCCTCCCGAACACTTACTGTTATACGATAGACAGCCGCGATTGCAACTGCAAAGTTCGCGCGGGGTGGGGGCCTATTTGGCGGCCTGCTTCGCCAGTCGGCGCCGCGTGGTCGCCGGGACGATCCCCTTCAAGCGAAGATACATGAAAAGTTGGGAGCGATGGGTCAGTTCGTGCTCCTTGACAGTCTGCACCATTTCGAGGCGCGTCACCTGCTGCCCGTCCATGCGGGTAATGAGCTGGGCGAAGAACTCCGGCGATTGGGCGGCGAGCTGTTCGGTGCGTTGGGCCACCGATTCCCGCAGGGCGTTGGCCAGTTCCGTGGCGCCGGCGGCTCCTTCAGTGGGGGGCAGCGCGCGCATGTGGGTTTTCAGGCGCGCGCGGAAATCGCCGCTGTTGAAGTTTTCGTCACCGGACAGCAGCATCCCGATGAGGCCGTCGCTCGCGTCCAAAACGTGGCGCGCGATTTCGCGGAAGGTGGACACTTCGGGTGTCGGCCGGTAATCCAGTTCGCCGGCCGGGAAATCCTCCACGGCGGCGGCGGTGTCCTGGCGGATGGTTCGCCAGGAATCGAGAACTTGTTCCACTCGGATCATGACCACATTGTACCCAGCGGGCTCCGGGGCAAACCGAGGGTCCCCTGCCCGCGCAACCGCGCGGCCCCCACTATAATAAAAAGTATCCATGCACCAAAAACGGAACGAGAGGGTTGTGGACTTAAATCCACAGGAAACTGCCGAGTGGGATGAGTCGTTGGACCAGGTGATCGATCAAGCCGGTCCGGATCGCGCCACTTTCTTGCTGGAGCACCTCAACGAGCGGGCGCGCGCCTCTGGCGCCGAAGTGCCCGTCCAGTTCAACACGCCTTACATCAACACCATCCGCCCGGAGGAAGAAGTTGCCTATCCCGGCGATCGCGCGATGGAGCGCCGCATCAAGAGCCTGATTCGCTGGAATGCGATGGCCATGGTGGTGCGGCAGAACAAGTACGATGCCGGCATCGGTGGCCATATCTCCACCTACGCCTCGCTGGCCACGCTGCTGGAAGTGGGCTTCAATCATTTCTTCCACGCCAGCTATGGCGATCAACCGGGCGACCTGATCTATTTCCAGGGCCACGCCTCTCCGGGCGTCTATGGGCGCGCCTTCCTGGAAGGCCGCCTAAGCGAAGAGCGCCTGAAGAATTTCCGTCACGAACTGCGCGAGACGCCCGGCCTCTCCTCCTACCCGCACCCGTGGCTGATGCCCGATTTCTGGAGCTTCCCCACCGTCAGCATGGGCCTGGGCCCGATCAACGCCATCTACCAGGCGCGTTTCATGCGCTACCTGGAAAACCGCGGCATCCTGCCGGAAACGCCGCGCCACATTTGGGCCTACCTGGGCGACGGCGAAATGGACGAGCCCGAATCGATGGGCTCGATCACGCTGGCCTCGCGCGAAAAGCTGGATAACCTCACCTTCGTCATCAACTGCAATTTGCAGCGCCTGGACGGTCCGGTGCGCGGCAATGGCAAGGTGATTCAGGAACTGGAAGCCGCCTTCCGCGGCGCCGGCTGGAATGTGATCAAGGTGATCTGGGGCGGGAATTGGGATGCGCTGCTGGCGCGCGACACCACCGGACTGCTGCAAAAACGCATGGGCGAAGTGGTGGATGGCGAGTTCCAGACCTACGTGACCAAGGACGGGGCCTACATCCGGCAGCATTTCTTCGGCAAGTACCCCGAGCTGCTCGAACTGGTGGCGCACCTCAGCGACGAAGAAATCTTCAAGTTGCAGCGCGGCGGTCACGATCCCAAGAAGGTCTTCAACGCCTACCAGCAGGCGCTGGACACCAAGGGGCGGCCGACCCTGATTCTGGCGCACACCGTGAAGGGTTACGGGCTTGGTGAAGCCGGCGAGGGCCGCAACATTTCCCACCAGCAGAAAAAGCTCAACGAGGCGGAGATCGCGCACTTCCGCTCGCGCTTCGAAATTCCGATTCCCGACGAAGCGGCGCGCAACGCTTCGTTCTACCGGCCGCCTTCGGACAGCCCGGAGATGAGCTACCTGCACGAACGGCGGCGCTTGCTGGGCGGGTACATGCCCAGCCGAACGGTACCGGCCAGCAAGATCGTGGCGCCTTCGCTGGGGTACCTGAAGGAGTCCCTGGAAGGCTCGGCGGGCCGCGAAGTTTCCAGCACCATGGCCTTGGTGCGCGTGCTGACGCTGCTGTTGAAGCATCCCGAACTCGGCAAGCGGGTGGTGCCGATCATCCCCGATGAAGCGCGCACGTTCGGCATGGAGTCGCTGTTCCGCCAATTCGGTATCTATGCCAGCCAGGGCCAGCTTTATAAGCCGCACGATGCGGAGATTTTCCTGTACTACAAGGAATCCAAGGACGGCCAGATTCTGGAAGAGGGCATCACCGAGGCGGGATCGATGGCGTCGTTCACGGCGGCGGGTACGGCTTACGCCAATTACGGCGTGGAGACGATTCCGTTCTTCATCTACTATTCGATGTTCGGCTTCCAGCGCGTAGGCGATTTGATTTGGGCTTTCGGCGACGCGCGCGGCAAGGGGTTCCTGTGCGGCGGCACGGCCGGGCGCAGCACGCTGGCCGGCGAAGGTTTGCAGCACCAGGACGGCCACAGCATCCTGCACGCCAGCACGATTCCCAACTGCACCACCTACGATCCGGCCTACGCTTACGAGATCGCGATCATCGTGCAGGATGGCATCCGGCGCATGTACCAGAACCAGGAAGCCATCTTCTACTACCTCACGCTGTACAACGAAAACTATGCGATGCCGGCCATGCCGGAGGGGTTGGATACGGAGGGCGTGCTGCGGGGCCTGTACCGCTTCAAGGCCGCGGAGCAGGGCAATCCGCGGGTACACCTGTTCGGCAGCGGCCCGATTCTGAATGAAGCCCTGCGCGCGCAGCGGATTCTGGCGGAGAAGTACAACGTGGCCTCCGATGTCTGGAGCGCGACCAGCTACAACGAACTGCGCCGCGACGCGCTGGCGGTGGAGCGTTGGAACCGCCTGCATCCGGATCAACCGGCGCGGGCGCCGTATCTGCTGCAGGCGCTGAAGGGCTCCGACGGGCCGATCGTCGCGGCCAGCGACTACATGAAGGTAGTGGCCGACCAGATTGCGCCGTGGCTGCCGGGGCGCATGGAGACGCTGGGGACCGACGGCTTCGGCCGCAGCGACAACCGCGAGTACCTGCGGCGCCACTTCGAGATCAATGCGGAATCGATCGCCGCCGCCGCGCTTTCGCGCCTGGCGCGCGATGGCAAGTTCGACGCTAAGAAGGCGGTCGCCGCCTTCGCCGAACTGGGCGTGGATACCGAGAAGATCGACGCGGCGCGGGCATAGTCCGGCGCCGACGACCTAACCTGGCGAAGCCGGAACCAGGGAAGGGGTCCCTTCAACGCAGAGACGCTGAGACGCAGAGATCAGCGCAGAGAAAGGCAAGAGCAAGCTGGACGGAAGGGGCAGGATTCACGCGTCCCCGAGTAGGCGGGCGGAGCGAGCGGAGATCGCGGAGAAAAAATCCCAAATGCAAACCGGGCAACGGGTCGCCTTGACGGGCATGTTGGTCTCTGGCGCGCTGGCCGTGATCAAGATCGCCGCCGGGATGTCCGGGCACTCGACCGCGGTGGTCGCGGACGGACTGGAATCGGCGGCGGACGTGATCGCTTCGGGTTTTGTGCTGTTCGGACTGACGCTGGCCGCCAAGCCCGCCGACGACAATCATCCCTACGGTCACGGCCGCGCGGAGACGCTGACCGGCCTGTTGATCGGCCTCGTGCTGATGGTGGGCGGCGCGCTGATCTCCTGGAACGCGATTCGCCGTGTGGGCCAGGCGCACGAATTGCTGCACGCGTTCGTGGTCTGGCCGCTGCTGATCTCGCTCGCCGCCAAGACCGGCCTGGCCACCCTGAAATTTCGCTACGGAAGGAAGCTACAGAGCGACGCGCTGACGGCCGATGCTTGGAACGACGCGACGGATACGGTCTCGGCGATCGCCGCGCTGATCGCCGTGGGACTGACCTTGATGGACCGCGCGCGCTTCGCCGAGGCGGACCGTTACGGCGGGTTTGTGGTGGGGCTGATCGTGATTTCAGCCGGCATCCGGGTGGCGCGCGAGACGGCGATGCAACTGATGGACACGATGCCCGATCCGCGGCTGATCGCGCAGATCCGGGAGGCGGCGTTCGCGGTGCCCGGGGTGCGCGGGGTGGAGAAGTGCTTCGCGCGGAAGACGGGTTTCAAATATCACGTCGATCTGCACCTGGAAGTAGACCCAGATATGACGGTGCGGCAATCCCACGAACTGGCGCAGGAGGTGCGAGTGCACATTCGGGAGCGGCTGGACTGGGTGGCGGATGTGCTGGTGCACGTGGAGCCGGCGCCGTAAGGGGGTGGGGCAGGCGCTTTCGCCTGCCCACTCTTCATTTGAGCCCGCAGTTGGCAGGCGGAAGCGCCTGCCCCACCTACAACCAGCCGGGCTTCAGCGAGGCATGACAGACCACGCAAGCGATGGTCTGTCCCACCTCCGGCCTACACGATCACCATTTTGCCGACGCCGTCGGCGTAGTGCTCGGTGAGGGTGAAGGCATCGGCGATCCCATGGAGGGGGCGGGTGTGGGTCACCAGGGGGGCGAACCAGGACATGCGCGCGGTGAGCAGTGCCAGCGCGTCGTGCGCTTCGGTGTTGGAGCGGCGCACATTGAAGATGGCGAGTTCCTTGCGGCGCATGGGGGAGACTTCGAAGGGCACCATGGCGGCGGAGTGAATGCCGGTGAGGACGACGCGGCCGGCGTGGCGCGCGGCGCGGATGGCGGCGTTGGTGGTGTCCTCCTTGGCGGCGCAATCGATGGCGCAATCCACACCGCGGTTGGCGGTATCGGCCAGGATCTGGCGCGCGGCATCGATCTGGCTGGGGTCGAGCGTCGCGTCGGCGCCCATGTGGCGGGCGAGTTCGCGGCGATGGGGGACGGGGTCGACGGCCCAGATGCGGCCGGCGCCGGCGACTTTGAGGCAGGCGATGGTGAGCAGTCCGATGGGTCCGGCGCCGAAGACGGCGACGGTTTCGCCGGGTTGGATCCGAGCGAATTGCATGGAGTGCATGGCCACGGCGAGCGGCTCGACAATGGTGGCCAATTCCAGGGAGAGCTCCGGCGGGATGGCGAGCAGGTTGCCGGCCGGCAGATTGACGAACTCACGGAAGAAGCCGGGGAGGCCGGGGTTGCTCAGAAAGCGGATGTTGGCGCACACGTTGTGATGGCCGCTGCGGCAGTACTCGCAGTGGTAGCAGTAGAGCGCCGGTTCGAGCGCGGCGCGGTCGCCGGGTTGCCAGCCGGTGACGCCGCTCCCGGTCTTGACCACGGTGCCGGCCGGTTCGTGGCCCAGCACCATGGGGAACTCGCAGGGGGTGTCGCCGACGGCGCCTTCGGCGTAGGAATGGAGATCGCTGCCGCAGATACCGGTGGCATTGACCCGCACCTGGACTTCGCCGGGGCCTGGGTCTTCGATCGATTGTTCCGTCAAATGGAATTGGCGTTGCGCGATGAGTTGGGCTACCAGCACTATGGGGTTCCTACAGCCATTGTAAGATAGCTATGCATGCAGAATTTTCGCCAGTTCGAAGCTGGACCCGATCCGTTTGGCCGCAAGTTCCAGATCCTGTTCAAGTGGATGCAGACGGCGATCTCGCTGCGCCATGCCGATACCGTGGATGTGAAGTTCATCCTGGTGGATGAAAACGGCGGGCGTACGGAAAAGACCATCGCTTTGCCGCACGCCGATCTGTTGCGCGTGGCCGCGGAAGTTGGCCGCAAGGTGGACGACCCGTGGTGTTCCCGGCTGGGCGCGATGCATCTGCTCCGTCTGGTGGAGACCGGCGAGGATATGGAAAAGGATCTGGTCAC
>Ga0209638_1001490_pt1 | contig 14940 bp, 12 predicted proteins | sample BarGraNGADG00211_FD_184490 | JGI IMG/M metagenome (GOLD analysis project Ga0209638, IMG submission 184490) | Arctic peat soil microbial communities from Barrow, Alaska - Barrow Graham LP Ref core NGADG0002-211 (SPAdes) (version 2) | ecosystem: Environmental > Terrestrial > Soil > Wetlands > Peat... | reverse complement strand
CGCGTCCTGACCCAGGTCTGCCGTCCGCCGTGACGTCAGACCGCCGTGACGTCAGACCGCCGTGACGTCAGACCGCCGTGACGTCAGTCCCCAGGGCGTGGTGGGGCACGATGGTCCCCTCATGTTGCTCACCGATCTGATCCCCTCGCCACCCGATCCCGATGCCCTGTATGACGCGTTCGAGACCTGGGTGGGTGAGCAGGGGATCAGGCTGTATCCGGCGCAGGAAGAAGCCGTCATCGAGATCTTGACGGGGTCGAACGTGATCCTGTCGACGCCCACGGGTTCGGGCAAGACCCTGGTGGCGACCGGCGCGCACTTCGCCGCGCTGGCCCAGGGGATACGCACCTTCTACACCGCGCCCATCAAGGCGCTGGTGTCGGAGAAGTTCTTTGCCCTCTGCGACATCTTCGGCGCCGCCAACGTCGGGATGATGACCGGCGACGCCTCGGTCAACGCCAAGGCGCCGGTGATCTGTTGCACGGCCGAGGTGCTGGCCAACATCGCGCTCCGCGAGGGCGCCGGCGCCGACATCGGACAGGTCGTCATGGACGAGTTCCACTTCTACGCCGAGCCCGACCGGGGTTGGGCGTGGCAGGTGCCGATCCTGGAGCTGCCACAGGCCCAGTTCGTCCTGATGTCAGCGACTTTGGGCAACGTCGACCGCTTCCAGTCCGACCTGACCCGACGTACCGGGCGAACCACAGCGGTCGTGACGTCGGCCGAGCGGCCCGTGCCCCTGAGCTACTCCTACGTCATGACGCCACTGCACGAGACGATCGAGGAGCTGCTGAAGACACATCAGTCCCCGATCTATGTCGTGCACTTCACCCAGGCGTCGGCGCTCGAGCGCGCCCAGGCGTTGATGTCGGTCAACGTCTGCACGCGGGCGGAGAAGGACGCCATTGCCGACCTGATCGGCGGGTTCAGGTTCTCGCCGGGCTTCGGCAAGACGCTGTCCCGGTTGGTGCGTCACGGCATCGGCGTCCACCACGCGGGGATGCTGCCCAAGTACCGGCGGCTCGTCGAGCAGCTCGCGCAGGCCGGCCTGCTCAAGGTCATCTGCGGCACCGACACTCTCGGCGTCGGGATCAACGTGCCGATCCGCACGGTGCTCATGACCGGCCTGGCCAAGTTCGACGGCTCGCGCCAGCGGCTGCTCAAGGCCCGGGAGTTCCACCAGATCGCCGGGCGGGCGGGTCGGGCCGGCTACGACACCTCCGGATCGGTCGTCGTGCAGGCCCCGGACCACGACGTCGAGAACGCCAAGGCGGTGGCCAAGGCCGGTGACGACCCGAAGAAGCTGCGCAGGATCCAGCGCAAGAAGCCAGCCGAGGGGTTCGTCAGCTGGAACGAGGCGACGTTCCAGAAGCTGGTCGCGGCCGAGCCCGAGCCGTTGGTCTCGCGGATGCGGGTCAGCCACTCGATGTTGCTCAATGTCATTGCACGAGAGGGCGATCCGTTCGACTCGATGCGCAAGCTGCTGCGCGACAACCACGAGGAGCCACGCAAACAGGCCCGGCTGTCCCGGCGCGCGATCGAGATCTACCGGACGTTGCTGAGTGCCGGGGTGGTGGAGCGCCTCGAGCCGCCCGACGAGACCGGTCGCACCATGCGGGTGACCGAGGACCTGCAGTTCGGCTTCGCCCTCAACCAGCCGCTGTCGACCTTTGCGGTCGCGACATTCGACGTCCTCGATCGCGAGTCGCCGACATACGCGCTGGACATGGTCTCCATCCTGGAAGCCACCCTCGAGGACCCGCGCCCGGTGCTGTTCGCCCAACGGTTCAAGGCCCGGGGCGAGGCGGTGTCCTGGATGAAGGCAGACGGCGTCGAGTACGACGAGCGGATGGAGCTGCTCGAGGACATCACCTATCCCCAACCCCTGCTCGAGCTGCTCGAGGCCACGTATGAGCTGTATCGCCAAGGGCATCCGTGGATCGCAGAGACCGAGCTGTCGCCCAAGTCCGTGGCCCGCGACATGTTCGAGCGCGCGATGACCTTCGGTGAGCTCATCGCGTTCTACGGCCTGACCCGTTCGGAGGGGCTGGTCCTGCGCTACCTGTCCGACACCTACAAGGCGTTGCGCCAGACCGTCCCCGACAACGCCAAGACCGAGGAGCTCATCGACCTGATCGAGTGGCTGGGCGAGGTCGTGCGCCAGACCGACTCGAGCCTGCTCGACGAGTGGGAGCAGCTGACCGACCCCGGCGATCCCAGCCTTGCCACTGGCGAGTTCACGCCGGATTCGCTTGCGGCACAACCCAAGCCGATCACCACGAACGAGCGCGCCTTCCGCGTCCTGGTCCGCAACGCGATGTTCCGGCGGGTGCAGCTCGCCTCCCTCCGACGGTGGATCGACCTCGGCGAGCTGGATCCCGACTTCGGCCAGGACGCATGGGAGGACGGCATCCAGGCCTACTTCGACGAGCACGACGAGATGGGCACCGGACCGGACGCACGCGGACCGCAGATGCTGCAGATCGCGAAGGAGCCGGGGCGCTGGCTCGTTCGCCAGGTCATCGACGACCCCGAGGGCGACCACGACTGGGCCATCACGGCGGTCGTCGACCTGGCTGCCTCCGATGAAGCAGGCGAAGCCGTCCTGACGGTCACCGGCCTGGAGGCCCTGCTCACCTGAGGCCGCTTTGCTCACCTCAGACCGCTTTTTGGACGTCACAACGTGTCTCTCACCGGCCTGAAGTGAGCAAAGGGTCGTCCTCCCCGCCCCGAAGTGCGGCATCGTGGCAAAATTGGCAGATGGCAGAGCGCAACCGCGACCGGTCCAGTCCTCGACGACCGGCGTTCTTCACCTCGCTGTCGATGGACTCGCGGGGCGGACCGGAGTCCCTTGACCCGGCCCGGGTCAGCGAGGTCGCGCACGAGACTGCCGCCGTCATCGTCCGGACCGGGCGGGCCGCCCGCGATCCCGAGCTCACCTCCAAGCTCGTCGCACTGGTCGACGACCTCGGCCTTTCCACCCTCGCCGAGCTTTGGGCCGACCGTCCCGCGCGCAGCCTGCCCGGGGCGCTGTGGCGCCTCTACGTTCTCCGGGAGTGGGTACGCCGCGACCCCGTGGGTGCGAGCGCGGACTACGCCGCCGGCATACGGTATGCCGACGTCCCGCACGTCGTGGCGGGCGTCGCCGACCCCCCTGGGCCGGCCGAGATACAGGAGCTTGCCGACGCCATCCTGACGGGGGTCTTCGAGGGGGATCTGGCGATCGCACTGCACCGGGCTTCGGCGTTCTGCCGGGTGGTGGCGGCCGGCCGGGCACAGCGGGCAAACGAGGCTGACGCCGACGCCGGCAATGTTGACACCAACGATGCCGGCGCGCTCGACGCCCGGTGGGGTTCGGTGCACACCCGGCGCGCGGCCTCGCTGATGAACACCGGCGATGACCTCGAGGCGTGTGCGCGGCTGTGGCGCCAGGACGATCTTCTTTGAGTGTCAGGTCACATCGCGCACCTTCGTCGGGTTACAGTTTCTGCGTCGGGCCGCGGTAGCCCCGGGTCCCAAATCAAGCCGCCACGAGCGGCCACGTGCCGTGAGGCGCTCCCGGCCCGACGCAACATCATCGAGGCTGGGGCGGACCGCTGGAGGGCAGCGACACTCAATTGTTGGCAATTGTATAGAGCCGGTGGCCGCCAGTGCGTAGATTGGTGACATGGCGCCAGCCGAAGGCCAACATGACAACCTCACAGATGATGACCTCCAGTCCGAGATCGAGCTGGTGGGTGATCTCGTTGTGGCTGCGACCTCGAGCGACGGGCCATTGCCCCAGGATGAGATAGACCGACTCCTCGGCGTCCACCCCCCCGAGGACGCTGTCCACCCCCCCGAGGACGCTCAGGAACCCGAACCTGAGAGCTAGGCGAACGCCGGACCTCGCCGCGATGAACGGGCGGGTGCGTGGCGGCGCATCGGTGGCTCTAGCATCATGTACGGCCACCTTCCCGATAACCGGAGTCTCTCGTGGGTTTTCGCGTCACGCCGCACAACACCACGTTCTATGACCTGTTTGCCACGTCCGCCAGCCACCTGGTGGACGGCGCCCGCGAGCTGACCAAGCTGCTCGGGGCCGAGCCGTCCGAGCGTGAGACCGTCGCCTCCCGGATGCGAGACCTCGAGCACGCCGCCGACGAGTCCACCCACGCGATCATGCGCAAGGTGAACTCATCGTTCATCACCCCGTTCGACCGCGAGGACATCTACCGTCTGGCGTCCAACCTGGACGACTGCATGGACCTGATGGAGGCCGCGGCCGACCTGATCGTGCTGTACCGCATCGGTGAGCTGCCCGACGGGACCTCGGCCCAGGTCGAGGTCCTGACCCGGATGGCCGAGCTGACCGCCGAGGCCATGCCCCGCCTGCGGTCGATGCGTGACCTCTCGGAGTACTGGATCGAGATCAACCGGCTGGAGAACCAGGCCGACCACATCTACCGGCAGCTGCTGGCCGAGCTGTTCAACGACGGCGCCGACGCGATCATGGTCCTGAAGCTCAAGGAGGTCACCGACGAGCTCGAGGCCGCGGCGGACGCGTTCGAGACAGTGGCCAACCAGGTCGAGAGCATCGCGGTCAAGGAGTCCTGACCCCTCGTGGACTGGCTGCCTGTCGCCTTCGTCATTGCCTTGGCGATGGGCTTCAACTACACCAACGGTTTTCACGATGCCGCCAATGCGATTGCGACATCGATCTCCACCCGCGCGCTGACGCCGCGGATCGCGCTGGGCATGGCCGCGGTCTTCAACCTCCTTGGGGCCTTCATCGGCACCAAGGTCGCCACCACGGTCGGCAAGGGCATCATCGCTCCTCCGAACGGCGCCGCCGGCCTGCTCATTGTTGGTTCGGCGCTGGTCGGTGCCATCACGTGGAACCTGCTGACCTGGTGGCTGGGCCTGCCGTCGTCGTCGTCGCACGCGTTGTTCGGCGGGTTGGGGGGAGCGGCCCTGGCTGGTGGCGCTCCGGTGCTCTGGCACGGAATCCTGGAGAAGATCATCATCCCGATGGTCCTCTCGCCGGTGATCGGGCTGATCCTGGGCTACATCGTGATGACCATCATCCTGTGGCTCTTTCGCCGCACGAATCCGGGCCGCACTGCTCGCGGATTCCGCTACGCCCAGACCTTCTCAGCGGCGGCGATGGCACTTGGTCATGGTCTGCAGGACGCCGGAAAGACGATGGGCATCGTGGTCCTTGCTCTGACCCTGGGCGGTTATCAGCACGACTCGTCGATCCCCAACTGGGTCAAGATCTCCACCGCGCTGGTCATCAGCGCCGGGACGTACTCCGGCGGCTGGCGCATCATGCGGACGCTGGGGCGCAAGATCATCCACCTGGACCCCCCCCAGGGCTTCGCCGCGGAAGCCTCGGCAGCATCGATCCTGTATGTCGCCGGCCTGACCTTCGGCGCCCCCATATCGACCACTCACACGATCACCTCGACGATCATGGGGGTCGGAGCGACCAAGCGTCTGTCCGCTGTCCGATGGGGCATGGCCCAGAACATCGTGGTCGGCTGGGTGCTGACGTTCCCCGGCGCCGGTCTGGTGGCCGCCCTCGCCTACGCGGTGACGATCCCCTTCCAGTAGCCGCCCTTACCTCTTTGCTCAGTTCAGGCCGGTTTGCTCAGTTCAGGCCGGTTCCGCGGCCGATTTTGGCGTCACGGAGCGGCCTGAACTGAGCACGCCTGGCCGAACCTCAACCCGCGCGGCGTCTCGTCGGCAGGAGCCAGGCAGGGGCAGGCAGGTATTCCGTCCGGCCACTGAAGCGCGCTGCGTCACCTCGTCGCCGTGCCGCGGCGACACGGGCAAGCACCTCACGGGGCGACCTGACGATCTCACTGGTGCCCCAACGGACCAGCTCCGCCCCGAGGTCGACGATCCGATCGCGCCGTTCCTTCTCCTGAACCATCTTCCGCTGGGCTCGGCCCAGCAGCTCTCGGGCGGCCAGGTCGACATCCGCTGAGAGGGGTTGCTGGTCCAGGAAGTACTTCGCCTTGCCGTCCGACTCCAGTGCGACAACCTCATCCTCGAGCCAACCGTCGACCCGGGCGACGAAGCGTCTCTGGCTGTCGAACAAGGAGACCTGGGGCTCCGGCATCGGAAGACCCATCTGATGGAGCGTGACGAAGGAGTAGCTCTCCAGCCACGACTCGCGGCGAGGGTCGACCAAGGGCAAGGCGCGTCGGGCGTTCTCGGCATAGGGCCAACAGGACTGGCGGTCCAGGACTGCCGCCACCTCGTCGTAGGACACCGTTGTCCCTCGCAGGGCGCAGTCGGCCAGTGCCACACCGTCGGCGTTGGGCAAGTGGCGCAGCGTGTCGGCGACCGTGCGGGAGCGGCTCGTCGTGGGAATCTCCCATCGCGTTCCGGCCACGCCCATCCTGAAGGTGCGGACATCAGACGAAGGCAGGCTGGCGACCTGGACCGTGAGATTCGGCCCGCGCCGAGTGGGAGCCTCAAGGTCGCCATCGGTGACGGTCACCGGCCCGGCGCCGGCCAGGGGCAGCACCCAGCCATACGCGACAGCGGCGCTGAGGTGGCTGGCCACGACTGCCTCTGGGCGCGCCATCAGGGTTGCGACCACGGCGGCGGTGTGCTGCTCGCGCACGCTCAACGCGGCATACCGCCTCTCCTGGATGTAGGCGGCACGTCGCAGAGCCCGCCATCCACCCGTGCGGACTCGGTGGGCGATCTGGTGGCGGCTCATTCCCGCGGCAAGGGCGTCGTCACGAGTGAAGACCAGGGGCAGGGTCGGGTCGGCGCGCACAGGACAACCGTGCCCCCAAATCACGACCGAACTGCGGTCATCCACAGGCCAAACGTCACCGCGCCCGGGCCTTGCTCATTTCAGGCCGCTCGGACAGGCCGATTTCGGCTCAACGACCGGCCTGAACTGAGCAAACCGGCCTGAACTGAGCAAAGGGGTCTAGCCGAATCGGCCCGAGATGTAGTCCTCGGTGGCGCGCTGCGTCGGGTTGCTGAAGATCTTCTGCGTGTCGTCCATCTCGATCAGACGCCCGGGCTCGCCGGTTGTCGTGAGGTTGAAGAACGCCGTCCGGTCCGACACCCGGGCCGCCTGCTGCATGTTGTGTGTCACGATCACGACGGTGTACTTGCTCTTCAGTTCCGAGATCAGGTCCTCGATGGCCAGCGTCGAGATCGGGTCCAGTGCCGAACAGGGCTCGTCCATCAGCAGTACCTGGGGCTCGACGGCGATGGCCCGGGCGATGCACAGCCGCTGCTGCTGACCGCCGGACAGTCCGGCGCCTGGCTTGTTCAGCCGGTCCTTGACCTCTTTCCAGAGGTTCGCGCCCCGCAGCGAGGCCTCGACCTTCTCGGCCAGCTCCTTCTTGTTCTTCAGGCCGTTGAGCCGCAGGCCGGCCGCCACGTTGTCCGCGATCGACATCGTGGGGAAGGGGTTCGGCCGCTGGAACACCATGCCGACGGTGCGCCGAACGGCCACGGGGTCCACGCTCGCGGCATACAGATCGACGTCGTCCAGGCGCACCGACCCCTCGACCCGCCCGCCCGGGATGACCTCGTGCATGCGGTTCAGCGTCCGCAGGAGCGTCGACTTGCCGCAGCCGGACGGGCCGATGAAGGCCGTTACCGAGCGTGGCTCGACCGTCATGGAAACGTCCTCGACGGCCTTGAAGGTGCCGTAGAAGGCGTTGAGGTCCTTGACGTCGATGCGTTTGGCCATGGGGTGTTTGTGGTCCTCCGAGTCGAAGACTGCAGAATCTGAAGCTGCCGAAAGTGTATGCCGGGTGGCCCGGTCAGCCCTTGGGCCGCCCGAAGTAGGCGATGAGGCGCCCGGCGACGTTGAGCAGCAGGATCAGCAGGATCAGGGTTGCCGCGGCCCCCCAGACCCGGTCGAGCGCGGGTTGCAGCACCTCGGTGCGGTCCTGGTTGATCATCGTGGGCAGGGTCGGCATGAGCCCGCCGAACAGGTTGGTTGCGATGTTCTTGGTGTACGGCCCCAGGATGAGCAGCGGCGCAGTCTCTCCCATGACCCGGGCCATGCCGAGCAGGACGCCGGTGATGATGCCGGAGAAGGCCGTGGGCAGGACGATCCGCACGACCGTCTTCCACTTGGGCACCCCGAGTGCCAGGGAGGCCTCCCGCAGCTCGTTGGGCACGAGCTTGAGCATCTCCTCGGTCGATCGCACGACGACCGGGATCATGAGCAGCACCAGCGCCAGGCACACGGCGAAAGCCACCCGCTGGAACCCGAACGCGGTGACCCAGACGGCGTAGATGAACAGCGCCGCGACGATCGACGGGATGCCCGTGAGGATGTCGACCATGAAGCTGACGGTCTTGGCAAGGCGGCCGCGGCCGTACTCCACGAGGTAGATGGCCGTCATCACCCCGATCGGCACGGCGATCAAAGCCGTGACCAGCCCCTGTATGACGGTGCCCTGGATCGCGTGCACCGCCCCGCCGCCCACGACCCGGTTGGTGATTCCCCGCTGGGAGTTGGTCCACCACTGGCTGCCCAGCAGCATGTCGCCGCCCTTGCTGACCACGCTCCACAGGATCCACGCCAGCGGCAGCATCGCGATCCCGAACGCGGCCCACATCACGACCCGAGCCAGCTGGTTGCGCAGCGCCCGGCCGCGGGATCGGTGGCCGAACCCCGAACCCGCCCCGAACCCCGGCCCCGGCAGCACGGTGCCCAGGTTCGAGGCTGACGCCGCGCCGATGGCACTCATTCGCTGAAGGCCTTCCTGCGCTCGATCACGATGCGCGCGATCGCGTTGACCACGAAGGTCAGCAGGAAGAGCACCAGCCCGGCGGCCAGGAACGCGCCGGCCTTCTGCGGTGAGTCGAACTCGGCGGCGTTGTTGGCGATCTTGGACGCAAATGTCTCGCCACCGTTGAACATCGACCAGGACCAGGTCGCGCCGTCAGCCAGTGTCGACAAGATGATCATGACGGCCACGGTCTCGCCGAGCGCCCGCCCGAGGCCGAGCATCGAGGCGCTGATGACCCCCGGCTTGCCGAACGGCAGGACCGCGGTGCGGATCATCTCCCAGCGGGTCGCGCCCAGGGCCAGGGCGGCGTCCTTGTGCGACGTGGGTGTCTGGTCGAAGACCTCACGCGAGAGCGCCGTGACGATGGGCAGCACCATGATCGAAAGCACCACCGCCACCGTGAGAATGGTGCTGCCTGCATCGATCGCGGCGCTCTTGAACAGCGGGAACCATCCGAAGAGCTGCTGCAGGACGGTCTGCACCCCGTGCATGTGCGGACCGAGGACCTGCAGTCCCCACAAGCCGTACACGATCGAGGGCACCGCCGCGAGCAGGTCGACCAGGGTTGCCGCCGGCCTGCTCAGCCAGCGCGGCGCGTACTGCGTGATGAACAGGGCCACGCCCACGCCGAAGGGGACCGCGATCACCATGGCGATCGCCGAGGAGAGCACGGTCACCCACAGCAGGTTGGCGATGCCGAACTGCAGGGGGGTCCCGTCGACGTTCCAGGCCGTGGACGTCAGGAAGTTGACCTTGTTCCTGGCCAGCGCCGGCAGGGCCTGGGACATCAGGAAGACCGCGATCAGGGTCACCAGGGCGATGACCACCAGACCGGCCCCTCGGGCCACGCCGCCGAAGAGCCGGTCGCCGAGCCGACTCCGGCCGGTGAGGGAGTGGTCCACCACAACGGGACCGGTCAGGCTCGTCACGTCAGGGCAAACCCATCTGTCGCAGGCTCAGTTGAGGGCGTCGATCGCCGCGGCGACCTTGGACTGGACGCTCGTGGGAAGCGGAGCGTATCCGATGTCCTGCAGCTTGGTCTGCTCGGCCGGCGCCGCAAAGGACTTGAGGAACGCCTTGACCAGCTTGGCCTTGGCCGGGTCCTTGGCCTTGGAGCAGACGATCTCGTAGGTCACCAGCAGGATCGGGTATGCGCCCGCCTCCTTGGTGGCGTAGTCCAGCTTGAGCTTGATGTTGTTGCCGTTACCTGACTGCGTCGCGATGCCGACGGCCTTGCCGACCGTCTCGCCGGTCAGCTCGACGGCGCCGGCGCCGTTGTCGATCGAGGCGATGCCGAGCTTGTTGTCCTTGGCGTAGGACCACTCGGCGTAGGTGATGCCGCCCTCGGTGGACTTCACGGCGTTGGCGACACCGGCGGACTTCTCCTTGCCCTCACCCTTGCCGGACCACTTCTTGGCAGGGTCTGCGGGCCAGTCCGCGGCGGCAGCGGCGTGAAGGTACTTGGTGAAGTTCTCGGTCGTGCCCGACTCGTCGGAGCGGAAGAAGACCTTGATCGCCTCGGCTGGCAGCTTGACGCCGGAGTTGATCGCGGCGATCGCCGGGTCGTTCCACTTCGTGATGGCGCCGGCGAAGATCTTGGCGGTCACGGCGGGGGTCAGGACCAGCTTGTCGACACCCTTGAGGTTGAAGGCGACGGCGATGGGACCGGTCACCATGGGCAGGTTCCAGGCGGGGGATCCGCAGGTCTTGTCAGCGGCGGCCTGCTCGATGGTGGTCGAGCCAGCCGATGCTGCGTCCTTCAGGGCCGAGTCGGAGCCCGCGAAGTCGACCTGGCCGGCGATGAACTGCTTGATGCCGGCGCCCGAACCTGTCGGGTTGTAGTTCAGGGTCGCGCCGGGGCACGCGGTCTGGAAGTCGGTGATGGCCTGCTCGATGGCGTTCTTCTGGGCCGATGAGCCCTCGGCGTTCAGCGTGCCGGTGGCGCAGTCGGCCGCGGTCGTCGTCGCGTTGCTCGCGGCCGGGGTAGTGGTCGCGTTGTTGTCTGAACCGCAGGCAGTCAGGGCGAGCGTGCCGGCCAGGGCGATGCCCGTGACACTGGTGATTCGCCGATGAGACTGGATCTTCACGGTTTGGAGCCTTTCCGCAGCAGGGGTCAATGCCGGCGGGCGCTGTTGCCCGTCGCGAGAAAGGCTAGGGAGGCTGGGTGACGCGCTGAACCGTGGCGGGTTAACGGAACATGAACGCTGTACGGCGTTCGGGCGCCTGCTGACGGGCCCCTGCCCGAGACCTTTGCTCAGCTCAGGCCGCTCCCGGACGCCAGTTTCGGCCAAGACACCGGCCTGAACTGAGCAAACCGGCCCGAGGTGAGCAAGGGGGCTCAGTGCGCGGGGTAACGCTCGACATCCACGACCCGGGCCCCGGACCCCGTGCCGACCAGGTGGGCCACCAGCGCCTCACCCTTGCCGATGCCGCGCCGAGCTGCGTGCGACAAAGCGTCCTTGGCCGAGCTGTCGACCGGGCCCCCGGAGACGGCGATACCGGCCAGCGCTTCGAACAGCACCGGTAGCACCGGCCCGTGGCTGCACAGGACTGCCGGCTCGCCGCGCTCGAGCAGCCGGCTCAGATGGTGGGGGGCGCGATCGGGGCGCTGCTCGAAGCCCTCCTCGGACAGCCCGGGCCTCAGGCGCGTGCCGTGGCCGGTGGCGACGGCATACGGCAGGACGGTGTCCAGGCAGCGCACGGACGGAGAGGTGACCACCCGGGTCACTCCGAAGGCGGCAAGGAACGGGACCAGGGCCTCGGCGCGCTCGCGGCCCCGGGCGTCCAGCGGCCGCAACGGGTCGGCCTCAGGCCAGGCCGAGCGGGCCGCGGCCTTGGCATGGCGCACGAGGATCAGCGGCCACGTGGCCAGGGTCCAGGAATGGTCTGCCCGAACGAGCGCGCGCAGCTGGTCGCGGTCACGGTCGTAGCTCAGCCGGGCCGTGGCCTCGGCGACGTCGAGCCAGGCGACCTCGTCGATCTCGTTGACCAGCGTCCCGTCACCACCGACGACCTCGGCCGACCAGTAGCGCACCTCTTTGGTGGCCGGCTGGCCCGACTTGTCCTGGACGGGGAACTCCGCCGGGGGGAGGGGTCGGCCCAGGCGCACGTGCAGCCCGGTCTCCTCAAAGACCTCGCGCACCGCGGCCACCGGCCACTCCTCGCCCGGATCGAGCTTGCCCTTGGCCCAGGACCAGTCGTCGTAGCGAGGTCGGTGCACCAGGGCGACCTCGAGCTGCGCACTCCTGCGGCGCCATGGCAGGGCGCCGGCAGCCGGGATCGCGTTGTCCTCACCGGCGGGGATCACGGTGCCCCCGCCGAAACCGCCGAATCGCCGATCACCGGCGACTGGCCTTGCGCCTGCGCCGGGCGTTGCTCTCGATCAGCGAGCTCTGCAGCTCGATCAGCTCGTTGCCCTGCGCATCGAGTTGATGCCGGGTCCACTGGCCGTCGCCGCCGAGATGCCAGCTGGACACGTCGTCGCTCATACCCATATCCATGAGGGACTGCATGTCGGCGATGTGCGCAGGGTCCGCCAGCCGGACCAGGGCCTCAACCCGGCGGTCGAGGTTGCGGTGCATCATGTCGGCGCTGCCGATCAGGACGATGGGGCCGGTCTTGCCGCCGCCGAAGATGAACAGCCGTGAGTGCTCCAGGAACCGGCCCAGGACCGAGCGCACCCGGATCTTCTCGGAGAGGCCTTTGACGCCGGGGCGCAGGGCGCAGATGCCGCGGACCCACAGGTCGACGTCGACGCCGGCGAGCGAGGCACGGTAGAGCGCATCGATCACCTGGTTGTCGACGATCGAGTTCAGCTTGAAGCCGATGTAGCCGCCGAGCCCCGCCTGCGCGTTGGCGATCTCGGTCTCGATGTGGTCGATCAGGCCGGAGCGCAGCGAGCGCGGTGCCACGAGCAGGCGCCTGAACTTGCTGCGCGGCGCCCACCCCGAGAGCTGGTTGAACAGCCGGGTCAGGTCCTCGCCGACCTGGGGGTTGCAGGTGAGCAGGCCGACGTCCTCATACAGGCGTGCGGTCTTGGGGTTGTAGTTGCCGGTGCCGACGTGGCAGTAGCGGCGCAGACCGTCGGGCTCCTGGCGGACGACGAGCGCGAGCTTGCAGTGGGTCTTCAGCCCGACGATGCCGTAGACCACGTGAACGCCGGCATGCTCGAGCTTGCGGGCCCACGAGATGTTGGCCTGCTCGTCGAAGCGGGCCTTGATCTCGACGACGGCGAGCACCTGCTTGCCGGCCTCCGCGGCATCGACCAGCGCGTCCACGACGGGGGAGTCGCCGCTGGTGCGATAGAGCGTCTGCTTGATGGCGAGCACCCGCGGGTCGGCCGCGGCTTGCTCGATGAAGGCCTGCACCGATGTCGAGAACGAGTCGTAGGGGTGCTGGACCAGGATGTCCTTGGCCCGGATGGAGGCCAGGATGTCGCCGGCGTGAGAGCTCTCGACGGCAGCCAGGTCGGGGTGGGTCTTGGGCACGAACGCGGGATACTTCAGCTCCGAGCGTTCGAGGTCGGCCAGCACCTCGAGCCCGCGCAGGTCCAGCGGGGCGGGCAGGCGATAGACCTCCTCGGCATGCACGCCCAGCTCGCGTTCGAGCAGGTCGAGCACGTGGTCGTCCATGTCCTCGGCGATCTCGAGGCGCACCGGCGGGCCGAAGCGACGCCGGGTGAGCTCCTTCTCCAGGGCGGTGAGCAGGTTCTCGGCGTCGTCCTCCTCGACCTCGAGGTCCTCGTTGCGGGTGACCCGGAAGGTGTAGTGCTCGTTGATCTCCATTCCCGGGAACAGCTGGTCCAGGTGGGCGGCAATGATGTCCTCGAGGGGAACGAACCGCGCGTTGTACAGATGGGCCAGCGCCGAGTTGGGCACCTGGACCTGCACGAAGCGCGGCAGCAGCAACGGCACCTTGACGCGGGCGAAGTGCTCGACCTGGGTCTTGGGGTTGACCAGCAGGACGGCGAGGTTGAGAGAGAGCCCCGAGATGTAGGGGAACGGGTGGGCGGGGTCGACGGCCAGGGGCGTGAGGACCGGGAAGATCTGGTCCCGGAACATGACGTGCAGCCCCTCCTGCTCCCCGGCGTCGAGCTCGTCCCAGCGCACGATGGTGATGCCCTCCCCGATGAGCGCGGGGCGCACCTGGTCGTCGAACACCCGGGCGTGCGTGGCCGTCAGCTCATGGGCGAACAGCGAGATCTGTTCGAGGACCTCACGCGGTTCCAGTCCGGAGGCTGAGCGCACGGCCAGGCCGGTCGCGATACGGCGCTTGAGGCCTGCCACGCGGACCATGAAGAACTCGTCGAGGTTGCTGGCGAAGATCGCCAGATAACGGGCGCGCTCCAGCAACGGCACCGACTCGTCGGCGGCCAGCTCCAGGACTCGTTCGTTGAACTGCAACCAGGAGATCTCGCGGTCCAGGAAGCGGTCTTCGGGCAGCGCATCCGCGTCGACCGGCACGTCCGGGGCGGGAACCAGGCGCATGAAGCGGCCGTTCGACGACCTGGCTGTTGGCGCGCTCATGTCCCTATCGTGGCACCTGCGCCGGAATGCTGCGCGAATACATGACATCCACCGCGAAGCGCGTGAAACCCAGCCGGGAGTATGTCGCGACGGCCGCGACGTTGTCCGCCTCCACATAGAGCATGGCCTCGGTCACACCGCGCTCGCGCAGGTGCGCGAGCCCCAGGACCGTCACCGCCCGGCCCAGCCCGAGCCCCTGGTATGCCGGGTCGACGCCGACCACGTAGACCTCGCCCTGCGTCGGGCTCACCGCCGGGTCCGCGGCAGGGAGGATCTTGGTCCAGTGCGATGCCGCAAGGGTCGGCACGGCGCCCCGAGTGTCCTCGATGAGGATGAATCCGCTTGCGTCGAACCACGGTTCGGCGATGCGCAGGTCGAGATCGTGCCGGGTCATGCCGCCCTGCTCGGCGTGGTCGGCGAACGCCCGGGCGTTCACCCGCAGCCACGCGTCCTCGTCCTGACCGACGATGAACTGTCGGGACCGGAAGCCGTCCGGAAGGTCGACGCCGGGCAGTGAGCCGTCGTCGGGCAAAGAGCTGTCGTGGTCGGACGGGCCAGGTGCCGCGTTTGGTCGGAAGATGGCCCGGGTCTGGCGGTTCGCGGGGCCAGGTGCCGCGTTTGGTCGGAAGATGGCCCGGGTCTGGCGGTTC
>Ga0209638_1001489_pt1 | contig 14945 bp, 15 predicted proteins | sample BarGraNGADG00211_FD_184490 | JGI IMG/M metagenome (GOLD analysis project Ga0209638, IMG submission 184490) | Arctic peat soil microbial communities from Barrow, Alaska - Barrow Graham LP Ref core NGADG0002-211 (SPAdes) (version 2) | ecosystem: Environmental > Terrestrial > Soil > Wetlands > Peat... | reverse complement strand
CACAGACTTGGCGGCTTTCGCGGCGGGCAGATCGACCGCGGTTTCGCGGAACACGCGCTCGAGTTCATCGAGCGAAACCTCGCCCGGCCGCAATGGCCGTTCCAGCACTTGCGGCGTGAGCGTTCCAACCGCGTATTGGGGCGTCGCCGGCGCGGCCGATGGCGCGAGCCGCTCCACCATGCGCTCCAGATCGGAAATCAGATCGTCGTCGCCGCCGTCCGGCTCGCGCTGTTCGCGTTCGAGGGATTCCAGAATCTGCTTGATGCGATCGATGGTGGAGAGGATGAGCGTGACGGCATCGTTGGTCGCCGGCAGGCCGTCGCGAAATTTGCCCATCAGCGTCTCGGCGGCATGCGCGAGCGCTTCCAGCCTTGGCAGCCCCAAGAAGCCGCAGGTGCCCTTGATGGTGTGCACGAGACGGAAGACGTTATCGAGGATCTTGGCGTTGTTCGGGTCCTGCTCGAAACGCACGAGCTCGACGTCGACCACGTCGAGACTCTCGTTGGTCTCGGTCACGAATTCCCGCAGCAGATCGTCCATGAAAAACGCCTTCGTCGACAGGCTCTGGCCCGTCCGCCGCTCTCCGTCGGGAGCGCCGTCAGTGTGTCGATGAAGCGTTTAATTTTGGTTGCGGAGCAGCCGAACAGTTGCGTGGATTAACCATTCGTTAACAACAGAAATCCCGCCCTATTGAGCCGTCACCACGACCGTCTCGCCTTCCATGGCCATGGCGGCTTTGACGCCGGAGGCCTGGGCCAAAAGGCTGGCATAGAACGGCTGGATGCGATGGGCGTCGAGCGCCGTGCCGCCGGCGTCGCCGGCGAGCAAAGCCGCCACCGCGGGCGGAACCTTGGCATTGACCCCGGCGGCGCTGATCTTGAAGCCCATGCTTTCGCCCTCCCCGATCGGATCGACCGTGAGCCGGCCGCCGCGCGGGATCGTCTGTCCGGCGATCAGCAGCAAATTGAGCAGCAGCTTGACCCGGTTCTTGGGCAGCAGCGCCCGCGGCAGATTCCAGGCCAGCTTGGTCTTGTCGTCCTCGAAAAACCCGCGCGTGATGGTCTCGGCGTCCCCGAGGTCGATTTGGGCGCCGGCGGAACCGGCCGCGCCGAAGGCGATGCGGCAGAACTGCAGCTTGGCGGAGGCGGTGCCGGCGCTCTTCTTGATCAGATCGAGGGCGAAAGTCTTGGTCTCCTCGTCCTTTTCCTCGGCCAGCACTTCCAGCCCGTTGACGATGGCGCCGACCGGGCTGATCAGGTCATGGCAGACGCGCGAGCACAGCAGGGCGGCAAGATCGAGCGCTTCGATGGGCGTTCCGGACATGAACTGGTCTCCGCGGGGCGTGCAGGGTGCCAAAAAACCGGCGAATCGCTGGACGCGCCGGTGTCGGTGCGTGATACACCGCACCCGACCGACCGCCAAGCACCGGCACGAGGGAACCTGCAAGCCGTGACAAGCGGAATCACCCCGCAACAAGCGGAACGGCATTTGGACGCGCTGACCGAGATCGTCTCGCGCGCGGCGGCGGCGACGCTCGCCACGCCGTTTTCATCGGTCGAACGGCGAATCAAGGACGACCTGTCGCCGGTCACGGCCGCCGACGAGGCGTCGGAAGCCGTCATTGTGGAAGGTGTCTCCCGTCTGCTGCCCGGCATTGCGGTGATCGCCGAGGAAAGCGTCGGCCGTGCGGCGGCGGCGAGCCTGGAGCCGAGCTTCGTGGTCGTCGATCCGCTCGACGGCACCAAGGAGTTTCTCGCCGGCCGCGACGAATTCACCGTCAACGTCGCCATCGTGACGCACGGCGTTCCGATCGCCGGCTTGATCGCCGCGCCGGCGCAAGGATTGCTGTGGCGCGGCGTGGTCGGCGGCAAAGCCGAACGGTTGCGGCTGCGCTTCGGCGCCGGTCCGGCGCAAGCCTATGACCGCAGTTTTATCCGCGCGCGGCCGGCGCCCGACCGCCTCATCGTGGCGACCTCGCGCAGCCATCTCGACGAGGCGACGGAGGACTTCCTGGCGCGGCTGCCGGTGGCCAAGCGTTTTCTGTGCGGCTCGTCGGTGAAATTCTGTTACCTCGCCCAGGGCGAGGCCGACGTTTACCCGCGGCTGTCGCCGACGCACGAATGGGATATCGCCGCCGGCTGCGCGATCCTGGCCGCCGCCGGCGGAACGGTGACCGATCCGAACGGCGGTCAGCTCCAGTTCGGGCGCCAGGCGGAAAAGTTCCTGGTCCCCGGATTCATCGCCTGGGGCGATCCGGCCAAGACTGCGACGAGCAAGCCCGCGACCGCCAAAAATCAATAACGTCGATCACCCGGTTCAGGGCGCGATGGTGCGCGCGACATCGGGCCATTTGCGCATCGCGCGCTCGATGATGCGGCCGGGGTCGGCGAGAAAGGCCGTGCGCGCCTCCGCGCTATAGAAGAGATAAAGCCGCTCGCCGGTCACCGCCCAGAACAGCGGGTGACCCGGCACCGAATTGCCGCGAGCGACCGCCACCGGATCGTAACCGCCAAAGCGCGGACGATAGACCTCCGGCTGGTCGGCAAAGGCCGCCCGATTGCCCTCGTTGCGAAACCGCCAAACCGTGCCGTCGACGCGCAATTCCAGACCGGGACGGCCGATTTTCGGTTTTGCTTCTGTGAAATAGGCCACCGGGTCGAACCCGCTGATGGCGAGCCCGGTATAGGCGTTGACCACGATCCGGTCGCTCGGGGCGGCCAAAATCGCGGGGGGTGCAAAAATACCCCCACAAACGGCAAGGCCGAGCGCCAGCCCAAAGGCCTGTCCAAGCGCCAGCGGTGACTTCCGTTGCTGCCGTGCTGCAGTCATAGTCCTCAGCGACCTTTAAGCGATTCGGGGCGCAAGCGCTTTCGCCGCCACATTACGGCCACCGGCGTGAGTAACCGGTTAAACGGGGCTGGAACCTCTCTATCCAATGGAGCATCCGATGCGCGCTACCTTGCGCCTTGCGGCCCTCACTTTGTGCCTCATCGCCTTTGGCGCCGACCTTGCCGCCGCCCAGAACCAGCCGCCGCCCCCGCCGCAGCGCAGGGACACCTTCAAGCCCGATGAGATCGTTCGCGAAGGGCATCGCTTCTTCGGCACGGTATCGCGCGGATTGGCGGAGGTGGTGCAGCAGGCCGTCAGCCGCTGGGGTGAGCCCAACGGCTATGTGCTCGGTCAGGAAGGCAGCGGCGCCTTCGTGGTCGGCCTGCGCTACGGCGACGGCAAGCTCTACACCAAGAACGCCGGCGACCGCCGCGTGTTCTGGGAAGGCCCCTCGATCGGATTTGACTACGGCGGCGAAGGTGCCCGCACCATGATGCTGGTCTATAACCTGCCGGCCACCGAGGCGATCTATCAGCGTTTCGCCGGTCTCGACGGATCGGCCTATTTCATCGGCGGCTTCGGCATGACCGCTCTTGCCTCTGGCAACATTGTTGTTGTGCCAATCCGCTCCGGCGTCGGGCTGCGGCTCGGCGCTAATATCGGGTACCTCAAGTTTACCCCGAACGCGAGCTGGAACCCGTTCTGAGGCGCCGCCACGCTTACTTAATATAGGACGCAGACCCCGGGTTTGGGTTAATCTTGGGTTGCGCTGGTGGGTCCCGGGCCCCCGTGTCATGGTTTCCGCGGGCAAGGGCGAGTTGGAGGCGTCGTTTATGATCGAACCGATCATGTATTTCGGGATCGGATTCCTTATCGCAGCCCTGTTCGGGCTCGTCGTCATTCCTCTCGTCCATGGCCGCGCGGTGCGGCTGACCATGCGCCGGTTAGAGGCCGCGACCCCGCTGTCGATGGCGGAAATCCACGCCGACAAGGATCAGCTGCGCGCCGAATTCGCCATGTCGACGCGGCGCCTCGAAATGAGCGTCGAGCAGCTCAAGACCAAGACTACCAGCCAGCTCGCCGAGCTCGGCAAGAAGGGCGACGCCATCAACCGGCTCAAGATGGAGCTGGGCGAAAAGACCGCCACTATTTTCGCGCTGGAAGCGCGCGACAAGGCGCTGCGCGATCAGTTGCGCGCCACCGAGGAAGAAATCGCGACCAAGACCAGCGTCATGCATGACGCCGAGCGTACGCTGTCCGACAAGCAAGCCGAGCTCGCCAAGCTGGTCGGTGCGCTCGACGAGCGATCGACGCTGGCCGATTCCCAGAAGATCGAGATCGTCGCGCTCAAGACCCAGGTCGGGGCGCTCAAGGAACGGCTCACCGATGCCGGCAACGAGCTCAAGACCGTGGAAGACCGCCGCGATGCCGAACGGGTCGAGCTAAAAGCTGCCACTCAGGAATTGGCCGAAGAGCGCGGCCGGGTCGAGAATCTCGGCCGCCGCGTCGCCGAACTCGAACAGCACCTGGTGGCGCAAACCACGCAAGCCGAACTTCTCGGTCGCCGCGCCCAGGATCTGGAAAATCGCCTCGGCGAACAGTCGCGGCTGCTCAATCAAAGTGATTTCGAGCTCAAACAATTGCGCGGCGAAATTAAAGTGGCGCACAAGACCGCAAGTGATCTGCGCGCCGCCATCGCCGAGCTCGACAGCCGCGCCGCCGCGGCGGTCGACCAGCTCAAGACGGAAAAGGCCCAGTTGCAGTCCGACCTCGGCCGCACGATCGACGAACGCGACCGGCTGGCCCGCGACCTTGGTCATTTGAAGCGCGAGGCCGAGGAGGTCTGGGCGTCCGAGCGGGTGGAGAATTCCTTGCTGCGCGAGCGCATCAATGACGTCGCCGCCGAAGTGGCGCGGCTTGCCTCGGCGCTGGAAGGGCCGAACTCGCCGATCGATGCCATCCTGGCGGCCGAAACGGTGCGCGACCGCACCGGTATCGGCACGGCTTCCGGCACTGGCGACGCCGAATTCGGCGAGACGGCGTCAACGAGCGGCGATTTGGCCGACCGCATCCGTGCGCTGCAGAGCCATGCCTCGCGCGTGCCGCACGCCGAGGAGCCGAAGCGTCGCAATTAGACGCGGGCGTATTACGGCTTCGCTTGACACCTCTCCGAGGCACTCCTTATATCGCCCGGCCGTAACAGGCCGGGCGGTTAGCTCAGCGGGAGAGCACACCCTTCACACGGGTGGGGTCGTAGGTTCGATCCCTACACCGCCCACCATTCCCTCATCGCATCATTTTCGCCGCGCCGGCGGATCGCGCGTGAGATTCTTGGCGGCGAGTTCGTCGAGATAATCCTGCCAATAGGCCGCGTAATTGCGGCCGAGTTCGAGCAGATACTCCCAGCCGAAAATTCCGGTCGAGTGCAGGTCGTCGAACACCAGCCGCACCGCGTAATTGCCGACCGGCAGCACCTCGATGATTTCGACATTCACCTTGCCGGGAACGGTCTTGCGCTCCTCGGCGGAATGGCCCTGCACTTCCGCGCTCGGACTTTTCACCCGCAGATATTCGGCCGGTAGATCGAAGCTCTCAGCGCCGGCGAAGGTGACGGTGAGCGTCTTGCGATCCTTGTGCAGGCGCAGTTCGCTCGGCCAGGCTTGCGTGTCGTTGGCGGTCATGGTGCTGTCTTACAGCGCGGCCCATCAAACCACAAACCGCACCGTGCCGGCGGCGACGAGATCGAAGCCGCCCATTTCCTGCGCGCGGGCGGCAAGCTCGTCCGATTGCAGAAAGCGGATCAGCGCCTGCAACGGCGGATGAAAATAATCGCGCTGGCGCATCAAGAGGTCGAACGGCTCCCAGACGAGCGGCACGAAATCGAGCCCGGCGGAATTGGCGACCGAGCGCGTGGCGATGCCGGCATCGGCGCGGCCGGCGCGGATCGCCTGCGCGATATCGGGACCGGTCGGGCAGACCGGGCTGACGGAGACCAGCGCATCGGGCGCGGCTTTCGCCCTGTGCAGCAGCGAGAGCAGCAGCAATTGCGCGCCGGCGCCTTGCGGGCGCATGGCGATGCGCGCGCGCTTGGCGATCACGTCTTCGATGGCACGGATCTTGAGCGGATTGCCGGGCGCCAGCAGCAGACCCTGCTCGCGGCGGCAGAACGCGACCATCACCGCGTTCTGCAAATCGCTGCGGCCGCTAACGGCGGCAACGTTGGCATCGGCTTCCGGGTCTTCCAAGGCATGCAGGTGCATGGCGGCGGCGATGGTCTCACCGGCGGTGAAGCGGTTGAATCCGGCTTCGCTGCCGACCGCGAGCGTGGCCAGCCCGGAGCCGCTCTCGCGCAACGCCCATTCCAGCAGCGGGTCGTGGCTGCCGCCGATGATCGGCGCCGGCTCCGGTCGGGTCATGCCTTCGGGCCGCGTAACGCTGGAGGCCAGCCAATGGTCGAGATCGGCCTTCGGGAACAGCCAGCGGCCGGTGACCTTGGTGCAGGGCACAGTGCCCTCGGCCACCATTTCGTAGATCTTGCGTTCCTTGAGGCGGAGATAGCTGGCGGCTTCGGCGGTCGTGAAGAGCTGCATGGCTCACCTGCACGCTTATGCATATTTTTTGACATTGCCAAAAGCTGCCGGAAAAACAAGGCGGTCAACGGCCAAGGCCGCGCTGGGGAATGCGCAAAATCCCGATAAGGAATCTATGCGGGGCCCGGCCGGCGCACCGACTTGAAATCGCAAAGCTTTTTTTCGCAGCCCGTTAAAAACTGTATAGAAAAAATATACTTCGGGCCGCGCCGAAGGCCGGCCGCGAGTCTCGTCTCCTCCACCAAACAATTGTAATGACTGAGAAAAACGCGGCGGCCCGGGCCGTGGCATGGCGCTTGCTGAATAGTCAGCAAGAACATGCCTGCAAGCAAGGTGGCGAAGATGACCGACAAGAACAGAATTCTCATCGTCGATGACGACGACGTGGTGCGCCGGAGCTACCTGCGGTCGCTGGAAGGCACCTCCTGCCAAGTTGCGGCCGCCCGCGACGGCGAAGAGGCGCTGGCGACGATGGAGCAGAACCCCTTCGACGTCGTGCTGCTCGATATGCGCATGCCCGGCCAGGACGGCCTGTCGGTGTTGCGCACCATCAAACAGAAATGGCCGGAGAGCGAGGTGGTGATCATCACCGGCTATCCGACCGTGGACAGCGCCAAGGAAGCCGTACGGCTCGGAGCTTACGATTACGTCGCCAAGCCGGTGGGCCCGCAGGACGTGATCAATGTCGCCGACGGCGCCATGACGCGAAAACAGTGGGCCTTGCGGCGGGTGCCGGAGGAGAAGGACACCGCGAGCGGTGCCCGCGCGGCCTGAGAAACCAAGGCAACTTATTCAAACAGCAGACACAAGCGCAGCGAAAATTCAAAAAGGAGAAGGCCATGAACGCATCACGCAAAGTACTCGTCGTCGACGACGATCCGGCCGTCCGCAAGAGCATCGACCGGGTTCTTACCGGCAAGGGTTACGCCGTCATCACCGCCGAAAACGGCGAAGAGGCGCTGCGCAAGCTGAACGAGGAAAAATACGACCTCGTCTATACCGACATCCGCATGCCCGGAATCAGCGGGCTTGAGGTGGCCGAACAGGTCAAGGCGCGCAAGCCGTGGACCCCGGTGGTGATCATTACCGGTTACGGCACCGATGCGGCGCAAGCCCGCGCCAAGGCCGCAGGCGTCTCGAGTTTCGTGCACAAACCGCTGTCGCCCGAGATGATCGAAGACAGCGCCCGCGAAGCCCTGGCGGCGCCCGCGCCGCAAGTGTTGGCCCTGCCGGCGGCGAGCGTAGCGCCCCAGGCCGAACCGGCCGCTACCGGAAGCGCGTTGCTCAACATCCTTCTGTTCTTCGCCGCGCCCTTCATCGGCTTGGCCTACATCATCGCCCTTCCAATCGTCGGCCTCGGCGCCATCGCGGTGCTGGCGACGCGGGCCGCCCTCAAGATCGACAAGGTGCGGACTGTCGCCGTTACGTTGAAGCACATCGCGATGGTGTTCGCCGCGCCGGTCTTCGGACTGGTCTACGTCGTGCTCTTCCCCTTCATCGGGCTGGCGACCTTGCTGTGGCTGGCGGGCCGGGCCGTGGTGGCGCGGACCAGAAATTGAGTGCGTGATGGCCAACTGGGCCCTCGCCCGACTTAAGGGCGATGTCCGTGGCCGGGGGAAATACCCCCGGCCTTTTTTTCCGGCGTTGGCCTTCGACCGCGTTGGTCCCCCGATATAATTCTCTGGCGCGAGCGCCGGCTGTATAACAAAAACATGCACCTGAATTATTTTCTAAGTATTTGAAATTATTATATATTTTCAGCAAGCGCGGCCGACTTGGACAAAAAAATTATACGTCAAGCCGTCGCGACACCCCGTCAGCGCATCGAACAACATCACTACCTATTTGAAACATAACAATATTTAGTCTGCGCCAAGTGGCTGGCACGGTCTATGCGATGGAGGAATCGAGAAAAAGATCCAGTAAAAAAACAGGAGTTCGCCATGACCGCCCTTCGCAAAATCCTCATCGAGGAAGAGCCCGTGTTCACCGCTCCGGTCGCCCGGGCCCCCGTCACCAAGCTCTATGTCGTGACCAACACTGCCCCGGCGGAAGCCGCCGCGGCCCCCGCAACTGCCGGCAACGTTCTCAAGAACATCGTCCTGTTCTTCGCCGCGCCCTTCATCGGATTGGCCTACATCGTTGCGCTCCCCTTCGTCGGGCTCGCGGTTCTGGCCGTGCTGGCGGGGCGCGCCATGGCCAAATACGAAGCGGTGCGCACGCTCGGCGTGGCACTGAAGAATGTCGCCCTGGCGGTTGCCGCCCCGGTGATCGGATTGGCCTATGTGGTCTTCTTCCCGGTCATCGGATTGGCCGCGTTGGCCTGGCTGGGCGGGCGGGCGGTTGCAGCCCGCGCGCGCTGAGTGAGATAGATCAATGAAAGCCGGGCCGAAGTGACGCAGACAATTCCAGCAATGCCTTGATTGTCCCCCGGGGGGTTAATGGCCCCCCGGACGACGTTGGATGCGAGGGTTCCAGGGGGCCGAATATGGATAGCTACAGCGCCTTGCGCACAATCCGGCCCGCCTTCCTGACGAACAGTTTCGCTATAGCGGCCGTCGCCGCGGTATTTACCCTGCTACCGGCCGGTGCGCCGCCGGCATTCGCGGCGGAGCCTGCGCCCTCCGCGGCCGACCAGAATTGCCTTGGCTGTCACGGCGCCGCCGGCATGGAGAAGAAGCTGGCGGACGGCGGCACCCTGCAATTGCATGTGCCGGCCGACGCGTTCGTAAAGTCCGTGCACGGCGCCAACGGTTGCACCAGCTGTCACTCCGACGTCGATCCCGCCAAGCATCCGCCCGAGAAAAACGACATCGCGAGCGCGCGCAGCTTTGCGATTGCCACGACCCAGGTATGCCGCACCTGCCATGCCGACAAGTTCGAGCAATGGGAGAGTAGCGTTCACGCCGCGCTGGTGCGCAACGGCAATCCGGCGGCGCCGATCTGCACCGACTGTCATAATCCGCATGCGGTCATCAAGGATGCGGCGACCAAGATCGACCAGGTTCCCTGCAAGAATTGCCATTCCGAGATTTTCACCGCCTATCTCGGCAGCATGCACGCAAAATCGCGCAGCGGTTCCGATCAGAGCTATGCGCCGATCTGCTCCGGCTGCCACAGCGCCCACGCCGTGAAGCCCACCTCGCTCGGCCAGGGTCCGGAGGCAGCCTGTTTCGGCTGTCACGCCGGCGTGCTGGAAGCCCACCAGAAATGGCTTCCCAATGCCGCTTTGCATTTTGAAGTGGTGTCCTGTCCGGCCTGTCACGCACCCGAAGCGCAACGCAAAGTCGATCTCATGCTGATCGACAGCAAGGGCAAGGCGATGGGGACCGAACAAATCGGCGTGCCACTGTTCGATGCCAGCACCCGTTCAGACAGCAAGGGGATCGATGCGCTGACGCTGTGGAATTTGCTGCAAACCCTCAATCGCGGAGGCGCGGTCGGCAATAAGACCATCTTGCGCGGCCGTCTGACGGTTCGCACCGGCCCGCAGGCGCATCAACTCGCCGGCAAGAGCCAGGCGCTCAGCGACTGCCGCACCTGTCATCGCGCGGGATCGCAGGCCTTCCAGAGCGTGACCATCTCGCTGGTCGGGCCGGACGGCCGCCGCGTGGGCTATGGCGCCAACGCGGATGTGCTGAACTCGGCGATCTCGCTCGACTCGGTGAGCGGCTTCTATGCGATCGGCGGCACCAGGATCCAGCTGCTGGATATCCTGCTGATCCTCGCCATCCTTGGCGGCGGCGGCATCGCCGTCGGGCACGTGACCTTGGGATGGCTGTTCAAGCGCTACGGCTTTTATCACCCGCACAGCGGCGGCCACGATCATCGGCCGGCCGGCGGCGATGGTCCCAAGGCGGCATGACGGCGCGGCAGCGTTAAAAGGAACTGCACCATGCACAGACTCTACATTCACCCGCTGCCGGTCAGGATCTGGCACTGGACCAATGCCGTCGGCTTCGTCCTGATGATCCTCACCGGCATGCAGATCCGCTATGTCGGGCTGATCGATGTGGTGTCGTTCCGCACCGCGGTCAGCGTGCACAATTTCGTCGGCTTCGTCCTGATCGCCAACTTCTGCCTGTGGCTGGTGTTTTATCTGACTACCGATCGCATCAGGGCCTATCACTCGGAACTAAACCCGCGCAAACATTTCATCGGCGCCTTGCGGCAGGCCTATTACTACGGCTTCGGCATCTTCAGAGGCGAGCCCAACCCGTTTCAGCCCACCATTTATCGCAAGTTCAATCCGCTGCAGAGCATGATCTACCAGATCATCGTGATGCTGCTTCTGCCCATCCAAATCTACACCGGCATCCTGTTGTGGGACGTGAAGCGCTTCTCCGCTCAGGTCGATTTCTTCGGCGGGGTGCGGGTGATCGACACCGTGCATGTCCTCATCTTCATCACCTTCGTCTTCTACGTTATGGTCCACGTCTATCTCGGCACGCTCGGCCACACCCGGATGGCGCATTTCAAGTCGATGATGACCGGCTACGAGGACATGGACGAGGAACCCACGGCGGAGCGCTGAAACCGCGCCGCGTTCGCTGGGCGCAATCGCCCCTTACGATGCGTCCGGGGTATCGTTGGGGTCGCCGTCGTGCTCGGTGTCGCGCACGCGGATCGTGTATTTCTTCATCAGCGCCTGGAAGTTCGGACGCTGCATGCCGGTTTCCTCGGCGCTTTTGGTCACGTTCCACTCATTGCGTTTGAGCGCCTCGAGCACGAACTGCTTCTCGATCTCCTCCACCGACTTTTCGCGCGCGGCCTTTTTGACCCGTTTGAGTTCGTCGCCGGTTCGCGGCACCGCCAGGTCGGCCTGCGGCTGCGAGGAATCGACGATGTTGACGAGGTGGGCCTGGCGGATGACGTTGTCGCTGGTCAGGATCGCCGCCCGGTGCATGACGTTTTCGAGTTCGCGCACATTGCCCGGCCAGCCGTAATTGACCAGCGTGCTGAGCGCGCCTTCGGAAATGTCCGTGATCTTCTTTCCCAGTTCCGCGCTGAACACCTTGAGGAAATGGTAGGCGAGCGCCGGAATGTCGCCCTTGCGCTCGCGTAGCGCCGGGGCATGGATCGGGAAGATATTGATCCGGTAATAGAGGTCGTCGCGGAACGTGCCGGCGGCCACCATGGCCTTGAGATCCTTGTTGGTGGCGGTGACCAGCCGGAAATTGGCAATCAGCGTGCGGGTGTCGCCGACGGCCCTGAATTCACGTTCCTGCAGGACGCGTAGCAGCTTGGCCTGGATCGACATGGAGATATTGCCGATCTCGTCGAGAAACAGCGTGCCGCTGCCGGCGACTTCGAACATGCCTTTCTTGTTCACGACCGCACTGGTGAAAGCGCCCTTGACGTGACCGAATAGCTCGCTTTCCAGCAGGTTTTCGCTCAAGGCATTACAGTCCACCGCAACGAATGGCTTGTCCTTGCGCAGGCTGTTGTAGTGAATCGCGCGGGCGATCAGCTCCTTGCCGGTACCGCTTTCGCCGGTGATCAGGACGGTCGAACTGGTGGGGGCGCATTGCGCGATGAGGCGATAGACGGCCTGCATCTGCGGGCTCAACCCGATGATGTTTTCGAAACGATATTTCGAGCTGAGCTCGCTCTTGAGGGTGAGATTCTCCTGCAACAGCCGCCGTCGCTCCAGCGCGCGCTGCACCACCAGTTTCAACTCGTCCGGTTCGAACGGCTTTGAGATGTAATCGAAGGCGCCGAGCTTCATGGCCTGGACCGCGGTGTCGATCTGCGAAAGCCCCGTGATCATGATGACGTCCACATTGGGATGCGTCTCTTTGACCCGGCGCAGGACTTCGAGGCCGTCCATGTTGGGCATCATGATATCCAGGATCATCACGTCGTAAGGATTTTCCTCGATTTTGCGCAGCGCCTCGCGGCCGTCCTGCACGGCCTCGACTTGGAAGTCGTCGCCGTCGAGAATGCGCAAGCAGCTTCTGATGACGATCTCCTCGTCGTCGGCGATCAGAATTCGCGCGCTCATTGAACGCTCCCGCTGGCTTTGCTCTCGGGCCCGGCTGACGGCGGCGTCAGCGGCAGAAGGACGCGGAACGTCGATCCCTCACCCACTTTGCTTTCCACTTCGATAAGGCCGCCATGGGCCTCGACAATGCCGTGGCTGACGGAAAGTCCCAATCCGGTTCCCTTGCCCACGTCCTTGGAGGTGAAAAACGGATCGAATATCCGCCGCAGGTTCGTTTCCGGAATGCCGCAGCCGGTATCGACGATCGATATTGCCACCATCGGCTTGGGCTCGGTCGCCAGCGCCCGCGGATCCGGCGAACGGCGGGTGCTGATCGCGATACTGCCCTTCTCCTCAACCGCGTGCTGGGCATTGACGACCATATTCATGATCACCTGTTTGATCTGATCGGCGTCGATCCAGATCGGCGGCAGCGTGCGGTCGAGGTCCACGGTAATCTCGATGTCGCGCAGGTGCGCGGGTTGCTCGACGATTCGCACGGTATCATCGATGACCTGATTGAGGTCGGTGAATTTCTTTTCCGGCAGCTTTTCGCGGGCAAAATCGAGCAGCCGCTTGATGATCACGGCGCATCGCTTGGTTTCGCGGATCACCAGGTCCATGTCCTCCGCATCCGGGCTCTTATCCGGCATTTTCTGCCGCACGAGATGCGAAAAAGTCAGGATGCCGGTCAGGGGGTTGTTCAATTCATGGGCGACACCGGAGGCGAGCAGCCCGACCGAGGCGAGCTTCTCGCCGCGCATCGTCTCCGCTTGCGCGCGGCGCAGCTCCTGCGTCCGTTTTTCAACTTTCTGTTCGAGCGTGTGCCCCCAATCGCGCAGTTGCGCCCGCGAACTGCGCAAGGCGTCGGTCATGCCGTTAAATACAGAGGCAAGCTTGCCGAATTCGTCGCCGCTGCGCACCGGAATCGCCTGGTCCAGATTGCCGGTGGAGAGTCTTTGCGCCCCGCCTTCGAGGTCGCGCAGCGGCAGGTAGACCAGACGGTGCACGAAGAAGCCGACCAACAACGCCGCGAAGGCGATGAACCCCAATGAAAAGCCGGCAATCCCGAGCGTGCTGGTGCGCAACTTTCGATCGATCTCGTCGAGCGAATAGACGATGTCGAGAACGCCGAGGACTGATGTTTCCTTCGAGTGCTGATGGCAGGCGGCGTTGTAGCAAGACGGCTCGTTGCGGATGACTTCCATGCTGCCGAGCAGCGACTCGCCATTCGGGCCTTTGAACGTCCAGGTCCGCTCGTTCTTGGGAACTTGCTCGAGCGGTCGCTCGCTCTGGTGGCAATGCGAGCAGGCCTCCGCGTTGCGATCCACCGTCTGACCGATTTCTGGCGCGTAGGTCGAATGGGTGATCCTGCCCTCTTTGCTCAGGATCCTGACCCGGTTGATTTTCTCCTGATTGGCTACGTCGTGGATGATCCGGTCGACATAGGCGGGCTGGTTCTGCAGCATCGCGAAGCGCGTGCTCTTGGTGATTACTTCCGAGACCTGGATGACCTGATCGGACACCTTGCCGAGAATTTCGGTGTACAAAAACCAGGCGACCAGCCCGGTGAACAAAAGCATGGCCGCCGACAGCGCGATCGTCAGGTAAAGCACGACCTTAAACTTGAGGGTTTGCGGCTGCATGACTACCGTCGCGTCCCATTCGGCGCCGGAATGGGTCGCTTTTTTTAATTTCGATAAACCGCCGTCAAACCGGCCGCCGGGGTCCTCGCGCCCAGAATCCCCAATAAATATCTTAGCCGTTACGCCCAGAACGGCCTTTGATACGTATCAAACGGCGTTTTTCATATTGCGGCCACCGCAGCGGCCTAATCCGACTTTGCCCGCCGGCATGCAACCGCAAGGGCCCGGAATACCGCCTGCCGCGTGACCGGCGTCATCCAATCCGGCGGTCTAGATTGTCGGCGATTCAGTTTTCGACTTTTATCTGCGCGGCAAAGAATCTGCTGTGAGTGCTGCCCGCCTTGCAGGCGCCGGCCAATTCCGGCGCCCCGGCTGTTTGGATCGACGTCGCCCCGATTTTCCGGCAGACGCAATCGATTAGTGGCTGGCCTTGTACTTCTGGCCGGCGGCATTCAACGCCGGCGGTGCCGTGTGGCATGCCGCGCAGGGCTTCTTTTCTTTCGCCGCGATGGCCGGGTTCGCCATCGATTGCCCCGAAGTGATCATGATCATCGCACCTGCGAGCAGTATCGCCGACGCCGTCGCGGCGGTCTTGGCCAAAACGCCATGCACCTTTTTTCGCATTGTCGATCTCCTGATTGTTCCATCGATTCATCCGGCACGTCCCGAATGAAATCTGGAACGGTGCGGACAATAGCAGACCGCCAGGTTGCCGAGAAGGCATAACGGGGTTGCGCCGCGTTTCTAGCGGCCGTCTCGGAGCCGCCGCCTACTACTTTTTCTTATCGCAGCACTTGGTCGGCGTCGCGCAACACGACGTAGATCGCCGGGATCACCAGGACGGTGAGCAAGGTTGACGAGGCGAGACCGAACAGCAGCGAGATTGCCAGGCCCTGG
>Ga0209638_1001488_pt1 | contig 14945 bp, 16 predicted proteins | sample BarGraNGADG00211_FD_184490 | JGI IMG/M metagenome (GOLD analysis project Ga0209638, IMG submission 184490) | Arctic peat soil microbial communities from Barrow, Alaska - Barrow Graham LP Ref core NGADG0002-211 (SPAdes) (version 2) | ecosystem: Environmental > Terrestrial > Soil > Wetlands > Peat... | reverse complement strand
TGGCCCCCGTCTTATCAACTCAACGAAGTAGTGATGTTCACCCGCCAGGGGACATTTCTATTTCGCGCAAACAGGGGACATTTTAATTAAACCTTGACATGAACATTAATCATGAACATTAATCACGTTTAAACTAATGATGAATAACAGGAAAATAAGGGGCTGTCTGGAAAAGAAACTCCAAACAGCCCATCAAATGGAAAAAAGTGACGAAAAATAGCAAGGCAAAAAAATTGGTGGCTGTTTAAGCCACCAATTTTTTCATATCATGGGCAATGCACACCAAACCCCACTCTGTTTTCACCTTCTCCAGACCTCGCAGATGGAATCTGCGGAAGCCCATGTTATGTTTTACGATCCCAAACACCGTTTCCGCCTCGGTAGAACGCGCGGCCCGCAAGCGCTGCCCCTGCTCACTGGTAAGGTTGGCTCTGGCCTGGCGGCGATATTCCAATAAGCGAAAGCTGATCCGGATCTTGCAGTTGCCTTTTGCTTTGATACACTCCGCTTTGAGTGGACACTGTCTGCACTGGTCGCATTCGTAATTGCGCCGGTCGGTCACATACCCGTTCTCAGTGGTGTAGCGGGAAGCATACTGGAAGTGCAGTCGCTGATGGGCTGGACAGATAAATTCGTCTTTGTCCGGGTCATAGCCAAAGTTCTCGGCTCAGAACTGGTGTTTGCGAATGAGCTCTGCTTTGCGATAGTGGTGCGTATCCTGATAAAACGTGTTGTACTTGACGAAGTTCCCCAGGCCGTGCTGTTCCAGATAAGCATAATTCTCTGCACTGCCATAGCCTGCGTCCGTCACCACGTTTTGGGGTAAACGTCCCAGCTGGGTACGCATTCTTTCTAAATGGGGGATCAGGCAGGACGTGTCCCCAGCCCGTGCGTGCAGGCTGAATCCCACCACGAACTGGCTCTCCGTGCCGATCTGCACATTGTAGGCCGGTTTTGGCCACAGTTTTTCGGCTCCCCGTTCTTCCTTCATGCGCATGCTGCTGGCATCCGGGTCGGTTTTCGAGTAGCTGTTGCGTCCCTTCAGCGTCTCTGCCTGTTGTTCGTACTTCTCCAGCCGTATCAGGCAATCTTCTTCGAGTTTCTTCAATGCTTTACGCACCGGGCGGGTATCTTTCTTGGGCCGGGTCTTATCGCGCAGTTTCTGGTTGAGTTCATCGATCTTCTTCTTCAGCAACTCACTGTTTCCATCTGCCTGTCCGTTGCCGCCCAGTTCCTCCAGGTCATCTTCGCCATATTCCGCTTGCTCCTCCTCGTTGACCTGCTCGATATGTTTGACCAGTTCTTTGATCTGTTCCTGGACCCGTTTGTGGTAGTTCTCTCGCCGTTTGGCCCACACCACCTTGTGCTTGTTGGCGTCTGCTTCGATCTTGGTCCCATCCAGAAAATAGTGCTCCAGCTTTACATGACCGGCTACCACCAGAAATTCCAGCACCGCACTGAAAACATCCTCGATCACCGCCTTCATCCAGTTACCCCAAAAATCATTGATCGTACGAAAATCCGCAATCGTCTTGTAGCCCGGTCACAACCCTTCCAGCAACCAGATCACTTCCAGGTTGCGCTGCGCTTCCTGCTCCAACTGACGGCTGCTACGCACCCGATGCAAATAACCGTACAAATATAGCTTCAGCATCGCTCGCGGCGGATACGCCGGTTGCCCTGCCATCACCCCTCCCGTCGTGTGCTGAAAGCCCATCGCTTCCATATCAAGACTATCCACATACACATCAATTGCACGTACCGGATTGTCCTGCGAAACATATTCATCTACCCTGGCAGGCAGTAATAGCCCTTGCTGGTGTTCCATACCTTGTTTGTATCTTCGCATCGCCATCCATCCTCTCCTTGGAAAGATAACGCAGTAAGTCCACCTTACTATAACTTTCCCTTTCTGAGGAGGGTACAATTCTTTCACAATCTCAGAGCATTGGAACGAGGAAAAATAGAACTCAGGAGCTGTGATTAATATAAAAGAAGAACATTTTGGCTCCTGCACCCTTTTTCGACACTACCCATAACCCACCCAAAAGGGTGGGCATTTCTTTATTTCACCTCAGTAGTATATTGCATGGCAGTGTTATTCCAAATCAAGAATGAAAAGTAACCTTATTTTTAGAACGTTTTGAAATTACGAAACTAGCGATATGGGAGGTGAAGATAGTTTAATCTGTACAGGAATTGGGTTGATAAGATTCATGATATGAATTAGGAATTAATCTCACATGAACATCAAAAATCAATTAGATCATAATATTAAGGAGGCTCGATATGCGCTACGGAATGGTCATTGACCTACAAAGGTGCATAGGTTGTGATTCTTGCACGGTTGCCTGCAAACAGGAACAAGGAACTGCGCACGGTATTTTCTATAGCAAAGTACATAAGACCGAAGTTGGAGAATACCCGATTGCTCGGATGAATTACCTACCAGTTCTATGCAACCACTGTGATAATCCACCCTGTGTTAATGTATGCCCGGTTGGAGCTACAACGAAGAGGGCGGATGGCATCGTTGTTGTGGATTCGACGAAATGTATCGGATGCCGTTATTGTATGGCAGCCTGCCCCTACAGTGCACGTTCATTCTCATTCTCGACAAAAACCGAGTATTTCCCGGGGAAGGGGTTAGTAGCCTACGAGAAAGTGAAATATGCTGAGCACGCGGCGGGTGTTGTCGAAAAGTGCAACTTCTGCCAAAGCCGCCTGGCTGAAGGCCTCCAGCCGGCATGTGTGCAGGCTTGCCCGGCTAAAGCCCGGATATTCGGTGATCTAGATGATCCAAATAGCGAAGTTTCCCAGTTGCTGGTCACACGCAATTCCTCAGTACTGCAACCGGAAATGGACACTCAACCTTCAGTCCATTATCTCGGGTGAGAAGTCGCACTTGATGGATGGAACATAAAAAGGAGAAACCATGTCGACAACTACTCTTAAAAAGGGTGCACGCACAAATATTTCCATCTGGATGGTAATCCTGGTGATATTTGTTGTGCTGGGCATTGCTGCCTGGATCTTTCAGCTTACACAGGGCCTGTCTTCCACAGGAATTAACCAGGCAGTCGTTTGGGGTATTTATATCGGGACCTTTTTCCTGCTAGCTGGAACTGCCAGCGGCTTTTTATTTTTAGCAAGTCTTGGCAATCTGGTGTTTATCCCTGGGCTGGACAAGTATCGCCCTGGCTTGTTAATTGGAGCTGTGTGTACATATATAGCAGCGGGAATAATAATCTTAATGGATATTGGTCATCCGGAAAGGGTATACCAATTCCTTACCTCACCACAGTTCAACTCACCATTTGTGTGGGATTTTTATGCACTAGCGCTGGGGACCATCGCAGCTCTCGCCTTTCTGTTCCTTAACCCAAAAGGGAAGTGGATGGGTTGGATCGCAGGAATTGTGAGCCTGGTCGTGGTCGTTGCAGAAGGTTTGCTTTTATCAGTGACCGGATCCAGGCCTTTATGGGACAGCGCGTTGACTCCCGTTGTCTTTGTCGTTGAGGCTGTTATTACATCCATCGCTTTTCTTTATGTGGCAATTAGCGACGAGAAAGTGAATCAATGGCTGGCTTCAGTATTACGCGTTTTCTTGCCTATTTTATTGGTACTCACTTTCGTCGAGGTAATAACAGTAATGGTTGGCGGGGAAGCCAACGCAAAAGAAGCAATGAGGTTATTGTTAACTGGCAACCTAGCGTTACTTTTCTGGGGCCAGATCGCCGTTGGCATCGTTCTTCCAATGGTCATTTTTGCACTGAAGGGATCCGGGAGAATTCTTACCATTAGTGCGGCAATTCTTGCCATTCTAGGCATTCTGGTCGCAAAACTCAATTTGTTGGTCGCCGGGCAGGCGTATCCAATGTTCGAAAAGCCCATTTTCTATTCCCCTTCGTGGGTGGAAATAAGCGCCGTTATCGGCGTTGTGGCTTTCGCGATATTGCTGTTTGCCTTGGGACGTCGAGTTTTCCCATCGAAAGTTTAATGACCGGAAAATGAATTTAAGGAGAAACCCTATGTCCACAAAAAATAATATCAGCCGAAGAGATTTTCTCAAAGGTGCTGCAACTCTCAGTGCCGCTGCAGTGGTACCCTTGATGTTCCCGAAACAAAAACCATTGACAGGAATCGCGAAAAAATTAATGGCAGCCGATACTGTCCAATGGAAAGCCAGTTTCTGCAGCGGTTGCCACCAGCCGACCTGTGCGACTCAAGTAAAGGTGTCGAATGGTGTAGTGGTCGGTATTCAGGGTGATCCAAAGGCTTTGACGAATCAAGGCACTTTGTGCGCCCGCGGACTGGCAGCAGTCATGAGCCTGTATAACCCCTATCGCGTAAAAGCTCCTATGAAGCGCACCAACCCCGTGCGTGGGTTGGACCAGGACCCGGGTTGGGTGGAAATCAGCTGGAATGAAGCATTGGATACTGTAGCAGCCAAAATCACTGAAGTGAAGGCAATCGATACACGCGGCTTCATAATGTCGACCGGGTTTGGGTTCGAAGAAACCCGCTTGTCATTTGCTGGCGCCATTGGAAAGACGAACAGCTTGGGCACCCCAGGAGCTCTGTGTCCAGAGCACTATAATTCACTGCATATGAGTGGCACCATGCTCGACCGGGCTGATCTCGAGCGCGCCAACTATATGGTTGTGGCCGGGCGCAGCTTTGGAGCAGATTTTGCGATCGCCAGCAGCAGCACCCGTCACCTAATGGATGCGGTTCAACGCGGCATGAAACTTGTCACCATCAGCCCCGTGGATAACCGTCAGGGTCAAATTGGCGAGTGGGTGCCAATTCGGCCAGGGACCGATACAGCGCTAGGGCTTGCTCTGGGATATGTGATAATCCACGAGCTCGGAAAGTACGATGAGTGGTGGTTGAAAGTGCGGACCAATGCACCATATCTGATCCCGCTATCCGAACAGATTCTGGATGGGAACCGCGTATTTATGGATGACTACCTGCGGGATCCCGTGACCAAAAAACCTCTGGTTTACCAAACAGGGAAGGGAGCAGTCCCCTTTGATACAACCACAGGTGAAGATTATGAGCTGCTTGGGGGGATCCATGATGTCAACGGAGTGATAGGGCAGACTGCCTTCCAAACCTATGCTGATTATATTAAGGACTTTACACCCGAATGGGCAGAGCCCATCACTACCATCCCGGCAGCCAAGATTCGTGAAATCGCCACGAACCTTGTGAATGAAGCGAAAATTGGGGCGACAATTGAGATCGACGGGTACACCTTCCCTTACAGCCCGGCCTGCATCGATGTTGGCCGAGGGGCAGTCACCAATAAGCTTGGGACGCAGGCTTACAAGGCCTATGCGGCTGTGAACTTGATGCTGGGAAATATCGACGTTCCTGGAGGAATGCAAGGCTGCCAGACCATGAACCAGTGGCCCTTCCTGCAGGCAGATGCTGATGGCGTCCTGATAGCCACCGAGTCAATGGCCAGCCAAGTTATGGGTACGCCGCTGACATTTCCTCCAGATGCCTTGGACATGACAGGATTCTATCCCCAGAAGCACAACACTACGGTTCTGGGTTGGAAAGCGATTTTGGACCCAGAGAAGTACTATATTACATTTCCAGTGAAGATGCTTATGCTCCACGCAGCAAACCCGGTCACGTCAAACGCAAACATGGAGCGAGTGATTGCCGCTTGGAATAAACTAGAAATGGTGGTTGATCTGGCTTATCATTATGATGAAGTCGCCTACCTGTCTGACATCCTGCTCCCCGAAGATCACTCGCTGGAACGCACCAATATGTACCGGTTGTTCCGCAATGAGAAGGAAAGCACAGACGAGAACCGTGTGCTGCAGGGTACATTCGTCAAGAACCCGGCAGTCTCCCGTACGTTCAATACGATGAATGTAAACGACATCTTCATAGCGCTGGCAAAACGGGTCGGAATCCTGCCTGCACTCTATGCAAGCGCAAACAAATCCTTACTGAATAAGATTGGGAATGCATTTAAGTCCTCCGGTTTGACCCCGGCCAATGCTCTCGATGTAAATGGCGAGTATACCTGGGATGAAATCGTCGAGCGCAAAATCAAGTCCGATTTCGGTCCGGACGCCAGCTTCGCGACCTTTGAAAAATCAGCGTTCATACCCACCTTTGTTAAAACAGTCAAGGAGAGTTACAACTACTCTTACGCTCCAGGTAATGCAGTTCGCCTACACTTTTATTATCAGCGAACTGCTAAGAATGCCAAAAAGCTGAAGAGTGACTTGGAGAAGGTGAACGCACATGTGCCTGGTTGGGACGATATGAACGTGTTCTACAAGCACTACTCCGGGTTCCCGATCTGGTATAAACCATACAACTTCGGCGTGACGGCAGAGTATCCCTTCAAGGTAGCCAATTGGAAGACCCATTTCCTGGTGACCAACACCTACGGAAACGTCGAGAACCCGTGGCTGCAGGAGATTATGGATAAGTACCAGCCAGATATGAAGGTAGTGCTTATCCACCCTGCCACTGCTAAGAAAGTTGGCTTGCAGGAAGGCGATGCAGTAGTTATCCAAGCCGAGTTGGCAGGCACGACTAACGGTAAGGTTCATATAACGAATTTGGTTCACCCGGAAGTCGCTGGAATCGCTGGGAACTTTGGCCGCCTGAGCCCGGCAATGAACCCGATCGTAAAAGAGGGTTCTCAATTCAACCAGCTTTTGTCGGATGAGGAATTCACTCTGGAACCATTAATGGGGTGCTTGGAGAATTCCCCTCGGGTAAAGATAACCAAAGCCTAACCTGTTCGATAAGTAATTACAGCAGGCCGGCTATCCAAACTAGCTGGCCTGCTGGCTAGGCGGAAATAATTCAACGTCCGTTTAATATTTTGATCATTATTTGAGATATTTCAGGTCATATAACCATTGGAGACCATGTGATAACACCCTCGATTGACGATTTAAATTTACTGGCAGAAGCACGCGCGTCATTTTGTGCTTTCATCAATTTACATTTTCTAATCCTCCCGGACATCAAATTCGTAAAAAATGTTCGTGGGATGGAATATGCAGCCTTTCTTGGCAAATTGGATCAGGATATCAATATTCATCCTGATATTGTTCAAGGCGCCAGGTTGATGAAAAGCTTCCTTGATCAAAATGGAAAGCTTGACGAGGAACAATTTTCCAAGGCTTTAGGCGTTGATCGAACAAGATTGTATCGTGGTGTATCCCCCACTTATGGTCCACCGCCACCTTATGAGGCTGTTTGGACAATCGATCCTGATAAACATAGTGCGTTACTTCAACAGATTGCCACCATCTATCATCAAGATGGCCTGACTCAAGCGCAAGACCTCCCTGAGAGAGGGGATTATATAGGAATTGAGTTGGATTACATTGAAAACCTCGCTCGCAAAGAAGCAAAGCTATTAAAATCCAATAAATTTAAACCTGCAAATGCCTTGTTCGAAAGACAAAGATCATTTTTGGAAGAACACCTAATGAAATGGGTTCCCAGATTCGTGGAAAGTGCACTCGGATTCGTTAAAACGGACTTTTATCATGGTCACTTGCTCATGTTGCAAGGTTTTATTCTGGAGCAGGTGGAGATATTTTCAACAATTTCAACATCTCCGAAAAAATGACCGGTGAAAAGATCGATCACAAATTGATCTAAATTTTGCCCGGATCAGGTAGGAAGGAGGTTAGCCTTGTCACTACGCCAGGTAAAGGTCTCACCACTTCAAGCAGGTCTTGTGCTTGGATTTGGGTCGGCCCTGGTGCAGGCGTATTTCAAGGTGATCCCTCCGCTTGCTTATGGGGTCTGCATGGTTTGCCATCCCAAGGATTTGTTCAACTGGGTCGCGGACCATCTCCTGCACCTGAATTGGGGGTACAGCCTGGCTTCGACAAACTGGCCGCTGCTTACGGTGGTGGGGGTTGTCCTCGGGGCATCGGTAGCCGCATATCAACACGGCGAACTTCACCTGCGGTCTGCGCGTCAACCCTTGTTCTACTTTATCAATGGATTCTTGATGATCAATTTTGGGCTGGTCCTCGGGGCTTGCCCCATCCGGGTCGTGCTGCTCAGCGCGTATGGAAATTGGCTGGGGGTCATTGCCTGGGTGTGTGTGGTGATCGGGGTGCTGGCCGGCACATGGGCTTTGCGAAGGGTTGCAGCCCGGACTGTGCGGGCGGTTGAGCGGAGGAAGCTGGCATGACTGCTTCCATAGCAACCCTGGTGCTCGGATTTATTATTGGCTACCTGGGGCAGCGCTCCCGCCTGTGTTTCGTTTCAGGCTATCGTGATTTTATGCTTACACACGACACCACCCTGCTAAAAGGTGTGGCTGGCGCGTTTATCGGAGCCCTGGGCGGGTACATCCTGTTCAGCCTGCTCGGAAGTGGGGTTCTTGCATTTCCGATGGTCCTCCAGACCTCAATTCTGACCCGCTCGGCACTGGTTATCACAATTGTGTCAGGATTGGGAGTTGGAATTGTGGGAGCACTTTCCGGGGGCTGCCCTTACCGCATGCACGTTTTGGCTGCGGAAGGGAAAAAAACATACTGGGTCTACCTGTTGGGATTCTACGCGGGGCTAGTCTTTTATAATTTAGCCACAGTCCATTTTATGGATATGATCAAAACTGTTCTTAAATAGCGGCTGTTTTACGAAATAGGATCATCCATTCGAGTTTGGCTGGACATTATGATTATTACCCCAGCGTAAATGGCCCCGTTTTCCTGTTGAAAGGGGTTCGGAAATAACTATCAAATTGTCAATTTAGTTATGTAACTTGCAACAGGTTATGGGTCCATTCAGGATGGTAAAAGAACTGATTTGATCAGGCGCCTGGTTAATGAGGATAATTCATGAGATTCATACGATGCGTTTGCTTAGTTTGTGGTCTTTGCCTGGTTATAGCCGCTTGCTCCAGCAGCCCTAATCAGGTGGCGCCTTCTGCCACTACCCCTCCTGGAATATATCCTGAAACAACACAGACCTCGCCGACACCTGAAGCCACACCATTATCCCTGGGTGCATCTTTATTGAAGAGCTTACCGAAATGCGATGGCATCCTGGTCCTGGATAACCCTGTTAAATTCGATTGGCCGAATATCGACGAACGACTCCAAGAATTGAGTGATGCTTTATGGGGATACTATAGCTGCCCGGGACCGCAGGCAGAAGTGGCCGCTTTTTATCGGAACCAGATGCCCAAGCCGCCCAACAACATGGATGAAACGAATTGGGTGGAAAGAGCGGAAGGCAGTGTTGGAGTTTATTACAACGGAGCTTCGACTTGGATCTATCTGTGGGTGGTTCCCCAACCGGAAGATGCACAGAAATCCTATGTTATCGTGGCAGAATCGCTCGATCCTGTCCAAGGTCAATGCCGGTTGGATCGACCTTTATTTACCAGTGATCTCATTGAATGGGTGACTAAATGGAGTCTCGAATGATCTACCTAGACTATGCAGCTACCTCATGGCCGAAACCCAAGGAAGTGGGGCGGGCGATGTCAGATTTTATGGAATTTTCCGGCGGCAACCCGGGTCGTTCCGGTCACCGCCTATCCATTGCGGCAGCCCGGATTGTCTTCAACACCCGCGAAGCGGTGGCAGCCCTCTTCCATGTTGCCGATCCACTGCGGGTGATATTCACCGCCAATGTGACGCATGCCCTCAATTTGGCAATGTGCGGCTTATTAAAACCGGGCGATCATGTGGTCACCAGCAGCGTAGAACATAACTCGGTGATGCGCCCCTTGCGGGCTCTGGAGAAGGAAGGGGTCAAACTGACCGTGGTCCAGTGCAGGACGGATGGCTGCCTGGACCTGGATTTGTGGCGTGCCGCAGTCACTCCAGGAACCCGGTTGGTGGTGGTAACCCACGCCAGCAATGTGATGGGGACCGTCCTGCCGATCAAGGAAATTGCAGCCATTGCTCACAAGGCAGGCGCCTTATTATTGGTGGACAGCGCCCAGACGGCGGGTGTCATTCCCATTGACCAGCCGGAAATGGGTATCGATCTGCTGGCGTTTACCGGCCATAAGGGGTTGTACGGCCCGACGGGCACAGGGGGGTTGGTAATTGGCGAAGGGGTCGATATCTCTCAGTTGAGACCAGTGGTGAGAGGGGGAACGGGCAGCCGCTCAGAATATGAGGAACAGCCGGACTTGTTGCCGGACAAGTATGAAAGCGGCACAGCCAACAGTGTAGGCATCGCCGGCCTGGGAGCGGGGGTGCGCTGGGTTCAATCCATTGGGGTGGAATCGATCCGGGCGCGTGAGGCGGAGTTGAACGAACAATTTCTATCCGGGCTGCAGAACATCCCTGGAATAACCGTATACGGTCCGCAGAACCCTGAGGAAAGAACCGCGGTGGTCTCGTGCCGGGTCGCGGGTCACACCGTCTCCGAGGTGGGTTTGCGGTTGGATGACGAGTTCGGAATCCTGTGCCGGGTGGGATTACACTGTGCGCCATCCGCCCATAAAACGATCGGGACCTTTCCCGAAGGGACCATCCGTTTGGCGCTTGGTATTTTCACCTCTCCGGATGATATTCGAACGGTTATTGCCGCTTTTAATAAGATTGGAATTTCAGGATAGTGAAGGAGCCCGGTCACGAGTGAATTGGGGTGCAGTTCACAAGCATAGACAGCCCCATTCTTATCCAGCAAGTTGTACTCTCTCGGAGCGAGGGATGTAGGGCGTACCATCAGCGTTAAATAGCCACTTGCCCTGGCCGCGATGGGCTTGATAGATCTCTGCGCAGAAGGCAACATACTGCTCATCGAGGAGGACTTTATTCTTATCGTTTCCAATTTGTTTGATAAATCCCTTTTGTGCCCAAGTCGCAATTGTTTGTGCAGGGATGCCGTATTTCTCTTGGGCTTTTCTACCCCAAATACTGATGCCCCTTAATTGCATAAACTTCCGATACTCGGGCAGGTCTTCCTTCCGAAGTCCGCTGGGTTGGCTGATTGTCTGTTGATGGAAATACGAGATTTTCCCAATAACTGCTGCGCGGTTTACCAAAAATTCTGAGAAATACGATATAATACACATGAAATCGGAAAAGGATACACATCCTGGAGACTGACATGCGTACTAATATTATGTTGGATGAAAACTTGATCGAACGTGCTAAAAAATTGACCGGTATCAAAACCAAACGCGAAGTTGTACAGGAAGCCTTGCGCACACTCATCATGTTGCGCGAACAAGCCGAAGTCCGCCAGTTTCGCGGCAAGTTGAAATGGGAAGGGGATCTTGACGAAATGCGCCAGGCGCGTGTTGTGGAGCACTAACGATGCTGGTCGTCGATTCAACTGTCTGGATAGACTACTTCAACGGCGTGGACACATCGCAAGTGGAGTTCTTGAATCGCGCCCTGGAGCGAACACCCATCCTGGTAGGGGATTTGATCCTGACCGAAGTATTGCAGGGGTTTCGCCATGAGGCGGATTTTGTAACAGCTCGCCGTTTGCTAACCCGGTTTACCCAGGCACAAATGGTTAATCCGACTTTGGCTGTACAGAGCGCCCATAACTATCGTCTCTTACGAAAAAAAAGCATCACGGTCCGCAAGACGATAGACAATCTCATAGCTACATACTGCATTGAAAACGACCACGAACTGTTGCACAACGACAGCGACTTTGATGGCTACGAAAAGCATTTGGGGTTGATGGTCGTACATCCGTGAGGTAATATAAAAAGACCACTGCGAGGGTGACCTTGTGGGCGCGAAGAGACTTGAATATAATCCCCTTTTGGGGACTCCCGACCTCATTCCGTCAATGTGAGTGATTAGGTTGGATATTCAAAATTCTATTCACTGGAGAGGTTTCCAACGCCAGGCGTTTTAATCTCTCGTTAGCCAAACACGTATAAACCTCAGCCATGCGAATATCAGCCCACCCCATGATCTGTTGGAGGCTGCTGGAGTCGATTCCCTGTTCCACCCGCAGGGTAGCGCTGGTGTGACGTAATATGTGTGGGGAGAGTGGACGTTGGATGCCTGAATATTCTTTCAACTTGCCGATTACCTGATAAACCCCATCCGCCGTAAGCCCAAAAACACTCTGAGGATCGATAGATGGATGAAACTTCTGGGGATCACGGACTTTAAGCCATTTCCTTATAGCTTCTTTGGTCACTTCACCAAAATATAGTCGCACTTCTTTGTCCCCTTTAGTTATCACTGATGCCATACCTTCTTGCAGGAATAGATTCTCTGTTTTGAGGAAAGCAACTGCTCCTCTTCGTGCGCCTGTTTCCAACAGAAAGTAAACTAATGCGGTATCGCGTTCTGGATGGATACTTTCCCGGGCAGCCTGAAGCAGGGCCCGAACTTCCTGGTCTGTAGATGCTTTGGGAAAATGCCGGGGTAATTTAGGTTTATCCAGTTGCTGGGCCGGAGATTCTGACAATAATTCTTCACGTACACACCAGTTAAAAAAAGCGCGTGCCAGGACTACCTTCGTCCAAATTGTGTATGGGCTCGGCTCTTGTTTAATCGCAAGATCGATCCATTATCTCAAGTGGGGGAGCTGGATTTTTTCTAATTCTACATCGCCAAGAAATTCTCCCAACGTTCGCATGCAACCACGATAATTAGCAATGGTGCACGGCGAGCAGTTTCTCCGCCGCAATGATTTTATATACTGTGTAAAAACATCCTGGTAAAGCACAAGTTACCTCCTCTGATAGTGCAAATAAAGATTGTTGCGATATCGCGGGACGTTCATGCGGAAGGCAACCGGGGTTGCCTTATGCCACTTCTTTACCCATCTCTATGCGCACTGAAGCAGTTAAATCATTTAACAAAAATGTAGGTTTCATGTACGCTTAAATAGCAATACCTCGCACGGCTGGATCCCGGCGAGGTTTCAGTTACGATAAGTTTTATGGTAATCGATTGGACACTTATAACATTACAGCTGCCACTGCTTTTAGATTATCCAAAGGGAAGGGGACAGCAATCTCTTTCGATGTTTTGGATGCTTTGTGCAAGTTTTTTGAAGTGCCGGTAGAAGAAATATTGGAATATCAACCAGATAAATGAGGTGAATATTCTGAGTTTTGTGTTCCAAAAATGATTCTGTGCCTTAATTATGTCATTGCCCGGTTGCATCTCCTTTAACCTGTCTGTATAATAAGATTGCAGGGTAGAATTATTAATGGAATGTTTTGGAGGTTAAATTCATGTCGGGCGATATAGTCATTACTGTAAATGGGAAACTGCATACCGTCCAATCAACCCCGGATACGCCTTTACTTTACGTATTACGCAATGAGATCGGGCTGAATGGTCCGCATTTCGGTTGTGGGGGTGAGAAATGCGGTGCATGTATGGTTCTGGTTGGGGCGGAACCCCGGTTGTCCTGTCACTTGCCTGTCTCTGAAATTGGCCGGGCTCGCATTACCACGCTGGAAGGTTTAATTGAAGAAGGTGAATTGCACCCGGTACAGCGTGCATTTATCGAAGAACAGGCCACTCAATGCGGCTACTGTGTCAATGGCATGATCATCACCACTGCTGCTCTTTTATGGAAAAATCCTCACCCAACCGACGAACAGGTTCGGACAGCCCTCGATGGGAATCTTTGTCGCTGTGGATCTCATCTGCGCATCTTGCGGGCTGTCCGCCGTGCCGAGCTATTGATGTCGGGCAAAGGAAGTGAATGATGACTGACCAAGGCAGTCGCAAAAGAGGACGTCGTGGTTCCGGGCGGCAGGAGTCCTTTTGGGGACAATTAACCACCTGGCTCGACGATTGGATCGAAATAAATCCAGATGGGACCGTTACGGCATTTAGCGGCAAGGTCGAACTGGGCACTGGCGTTCGCACAGCCCTGGCGCAGATCGTTGCTGAGGAGTTGGATGTCCCATTCGACCGGGTCCACATGGTCATGGGGGATACCCAGCGCACTCCGGACGAAGGTTATACCGCTGGGAGTATGACGATCTCCTCCAGCGGCACCGCCCTCCGCAATGCTGCTGCGCAGGCGCGGCTGATTTTGTTGGAGTTGGCATCCAGGAAACTTGCTGTCCACCTTGATGAATTGAATGTGCAGGCAGGCGTGATCTCTGCAAATCGGCAGCCGCAGCGAAAGGTCACGTACGCCGAATTAATGGGAGGCAAACACTTCAATATCGATGTCCCCGCCAATGTCACGGTCAAGGATTCTCAGACCTATACCGTTGTTGGCAAGTCCACTCCGCGCGAGGATATTCCTCGAAAGGTGGCGGGTGAGTCCGTATTTATTCAGGATTTGCGTATCCCTGGAATGCTGCACGCGCGTCTGGTTCGCCCGCCGAGTGTGGGCGCAGAATTGATTTCGATGAACGAGGGTTCTTTGGCAGGCGTTCCTGGTGTGGTCAAGGTTGTTCGACGCAATAATTTTATCGGGATCGTCACTGAACGCGAAGAGCAGGCCATACTCGCTGCCCAGGCCCTCAAGGTGGAATGGCGTGAGAGTGCCGCGCTTCCACCCATGCAGGATTTGTACACCACCCTTCGTTCACGGCCGACGGAGGACAACCTTTTGATTGACCAGGGGGATTTTGATTCTGCCTGGAAAAACGCGCATCGTCAACTCCACGCCACCTATTACCAGCCGTACCATGCGCACGCTTCCATTGGTCCCTCATGTGCAGTTGCCGATGTGAGAGAGGATCAAATAACTGTTTGGGCGAGCACGCCCGGACCCTACCCCCTGAGCGGGACCTTGGCAAAATTACTCGATGTGCCCCCTGAGAAGGTGCATCTCATCCACGTGGAAGGCGCCGGCAGTTATGGTCAGAATGGTTCTGATGATGCTGCTGCAGACGCTGTTATCCTGTCGCAGGCAGTAGGCAGACCTGTCCGCCTTCAGTGGTCGCGGCAGGATGAGTTTGTTTGGGAACCAAAAGCCCCCGCCATGGTCATGGAGGTTCGCGGTGGTTTGGATTC
>Ga0209638_1001487_pt1 | contig 14947 bp, 14 predicted proteins | sample BarGraNGADG00211_FD_184490 | JGI IMG/M metagenome (GOLD analysis project Ga0209638, IMG submission 184490) | Arctic peat soil microbial communities from Barrow, Alaska - Barrow Graham LP Ref core NGADG0002-211 (SPAdes) (version 2) | ecosystem: Environmental > Terrestrial > Soil > Wetlands > Peat... | reverse complement strand
AACGCAGGGTGCCCTGGGACGACGAGGCGCGGCCCGTCTCGAGACGGACCGCGCCGCGACATCAGAGAGCAGGATCAGAAGCTCGACAGGGCGCGTTCGCGCGTGTCGGATATCTGGAAGAGGGTGTCGAGCTTGGTCAGCTCGAAGAGGGTTCGAAGATCGTCGTTCAGGTTGGCGAGCCGGAGCTCCCCGCCCTGTTCGCGAATCTTCTTGGAGAGCGAGACCAGCACGCCGAGCCCCGAGCTATCGATGTAGCCCGTCTGCGCGAAGTCGATCAGAAACTTCTTTTCGCCGCGCTCGAGCTCATCCAGCACCTTCTGCTTGAGCTCCTGGCGATTTCCAACGATCAGCTGACCCTCGACATCGACCACGACGATTTCGCCCTGCTTCTTGATCGAGAAGCTCATGTGCCTGTCTCCTGACGGATCCCGTTCAGTAGTGTGACCGCTGAGTCGTCCGCCTGCAGTGCGGTGATCGCGGCCACATTGAAGATGTCTTCAGCGCTCGCTCCGCGCGAGAGATCGTTGCACGGACGACGCATCCCCTGAAGGATAGGTCCGATCGCGCGCGCCGACGCGAGCCGCTGCACCAGCTTGTAGGCGATGTTCCCCGCATCGAGATCCGGGAAAACCAGCACGTTCGCCTTTCCCCCCACCGGACTCTCCGGCGCCTTTCGTGCCGCGACGTCCAGCACCAGCGCAGCATCTCCTTGCAATTCTCCGTCCACGGCGAGCTCGGGCGCGGCCCGGCGCACTTCGTCGAGTGCGGCACGGATGCGCGTGACGCTTTCCCCCGCCCCACTCCCCTTGGTGCTGAAGGAAAGAAAGGCAACGCGCGGCTCGTCGCCAACAATGCGCCGGCGATCCCGGGCGGCGGTCAAGGCGATGTCCGCGAGCTGGCTGGCGGTCGGCCGACGCACCACGGCGCAATCGGTGAAGGTCAGGACCTCGCCCTCGGCGCTGCGAAAGGGAGGCACATCCATGTAGAAGGCGCTGGAGATCGTGCGAACGTTCTCGCCCGGACCGATGAGCCAGAGCGCCGCGCGAACCACCTCGGCCGTGGTATGCACGGCGCCGGCCACACAGCCATCGGCGCGTCCCCACCGGACCAGCGCGTCTGCGACGAGCAGCGGCGAGGCGCTGTGTCCCGCGGCTTCCTCCTCGGTCATTCCCTTTGGCGAGCGGATACGATAAATCTCGCCCGCGACCTCGTCCGCCAACGCGCCGGGACGGGTCTCGATGAGCTCGATGCCATCGATCGCGTCCGCCGGTGAACCGACGAGCACCGGCACCACCACGCCGCGTGCCTTGAGCGCCTGCACCGCCTCGCGCGTGCGTGGATCGCTGGCTTCGGGAAAGAGAATCCGGCGCGGGCGCATGGCAGCGCGCTCATGCAGCGAACGGAGAAAGGTCACGTCGAGGCAGCCTTGGCGCGAAGCGCGTCGGCAACCGCGGGATGGACGAGGTCGTCCACATCGCCCCCGAATCGCGCCACCTCGCGAACGAGACTTGCGCTGATGTACGTCGTATCGAGCGAGGGGACCATGAACACCGTCTCGAGCTTGGGCGAGAGATGGCGGTTCATCAACGCCATCTGGTACTCGTATTCGAAATCGCTCACGGCGCGCAGGCCGCGAATGAGCAGCGACGCGCCAACCTCGCGAGCGAAGTCCACGAGCAGTCCGCCAAAGGAGCGCACCTGGATGTGCGCATCATCGCCCACGGACGCGCGAATGAGCTCGACGCGCTCTTCGACGGAAAAGAGCGGAGCCTTGCTCGAGTTGACCGCTAGCGCGACGACGAGCGTATCGACGAACTCGAGGCTGCGATGGATGAGATCCTCGTGCCCGCGCGTGATCGGGTCGAAGCTTCCCGCATAGATGGCAATTCGTGAGGTCGGCACCCGGGAAGAATCAACGACTGCAGGGGAAAGCGCAACGCGCCCGCGCGTCATTCCGACCGGTAGAAGGTGATGGCGGTGCCACCGTACTTCCGTCGCTCGCCGCCGTCGGGCAACCGCTCGAAGGCGCGATGCTCGATGCCGAGCATGCCGGCGAATGGCGTCGCCAGCCACAGTTCGGCCACTTGCGCCGCGAGGCCACGGTCGTACGGCGGATCCGCGAAGGCCACGTCGTAATCGTGCGCGTGGAGCCCCGCGATGAATTGCAGTGCGTCGGCACGATGGACTCGCGCCTCCTCGCCCGCGCCGACGCTCGCCAGATTCTCGCCGATGGCCTCGAGGCTCGGCGCCGCGCTCTCGACGAAGTCGGCGCTCACCGCGCCGCGCGACAGTGCCTCGATGCCGAGCGCGCCCGATCCGGCGAAGAGGTCGAGGACGCGCGCGTCGGCGAGCCACGGGTTGACGATGCTCATCCACGCTTCGCGCACGCGATCCGCGGTGGGCCGGGCGACGTCGCCTCGCGGCGCGACGAGACGACGACCGCGCCACTGCCCGGCGACGATTCGCATTCGCTAGACGACGCGGAAATCGGAGAGCCGTGCCTGCAGCCGCGACACCCCCCGATACTCGTCGCGCTCGAGCCGATACGCGATGTCGAAGGGTCGCGACACGTCGAGCTCGCCCATGCGGGCACCGAGCGACCAGCCGATCGCCTCGATCGGCTCGCGGGTCACGGACTCGATGAGGAGCTTGAGTCCACCGTTTCCGACGCGGCGCGGTGGCGCTGCCAACCGTACCCCGCGCGTGACGAGCATCGGTGACGGGTTGCCCATGCCACAGGGCTCGAGATGGCGAAGGAGCGCCTCGAACTCGGGGGTGATGTCGGCGAGGGCCACTTCCATGTCCACCCGCAGCTCGGGGATGAGGTCGTCCGGCGTCAGCACCGCACGGGCGCCCTCATTGAAGCAGCGCGCGAACTCCTCCACCTGATCGCGCGCGATGGTGACACCAGCGGCCATCCGATGGCCGCCGAAGCGCTTGAGCAAATGGCGGCAGCGTCCGATGCCGCCGTGCAGATCGAACCGCGAGATCGATCGGCCCGACCCCTTGCCTTCTTCGCCATCGAGCCCAATGAGAATGGTCGGCCGGCCGAACTCTTCGACGAGCCGCGACGCGACGATACCAATGACGCCGGGGTGCCAGCCATCCTCGGCGAGGACGATGCCGTAGGTCTCGTCGAGATCGAGCGCGAGAACGCGCTGGCGCGCCTGCTCCAGCACGGCGCGATCGATGTTCTGTCGTTTCTCATTGATATCCTCGAGCTCGCACGCGATTGCGTTCGCCTCGTGCGCGGTCGTCGCCATCAGGAGCTCGACACCGCGGAGCGCCTTACCCAGCCTCCCGACCGCATTCAGTCGCGGTGCGAGAATAAATCCGACGCGGCCGGCGGTGAGTGGCTTCCCGTCAAGTCTCGCCGCGCGGATCAATGCCCGCAGGCCGAGGTTCTGCGTCTCCGCCAGCATCTTGAGCCCGTACCGGGCGAAGACGCGATTCTCGCCTTTCAGCGGCGCGACGTCGGCGATGGTGGCCAGCGCGACGAGATCGAGCATGCCGAACACGTTGTTCTCATTCCCGCCGAGTGCGCGGGTGACGGCGAGCGCCAGCTTGAACGCGACGCCGACCGCGGCGAGATCCTTGTCCGCCGATTCGCATCCCGGCCGCTTCGGATTGAGCACCGCGAAGGCGTTCGGCAGTTCACCGCCAGGCAGATGATGATCGCTGATGATGACGTCGATCCCCAAGGCCTGGAGCGCGGCGACGGGCTGCACCGCACTCGTCCCGCAGTCGCAGGTGACGACGACGGTTGCTCCGGCAGCCTGCGCCGCACGAACGCCGGCGTCGGTGAGATCGTAGCCGTCGATGAGCCGCTGCGGGATGAACGGGACGACGTTCGCCCCGAGTATCTGCAGCGATCGTGTCATCAGCGTCGTCGAGCACATGCCGTCCACGTCATAGTCGCCGTGGATCAGAATGGTCTCACCATCGCGAACGGCCCTCACGAGACGCTCGACCGCGCGTCCCATGTCGAGCATCTGCTCGGGTGGCAGAAGCTGGTCGAGCCGAGGCCGCAGGTAGCGCTTGGCCGTTTCGGCGGGCGAATGGCCGCGCGTCGCGAGCAGACGACAGATCGCCTCGGGCAGGCACAGCTCCTCGCGCAGCGCCTGCACCGTGGCCGGATCGGGTGCCACGGGAAGAATCCAACGGGCGCGCGGCCGGGCGACAGGCGTTACAGCGGTCATTCTCTCAACCTACGAGACGCGCCGCACCGGTTCAACGGTCAGCGCGACGTCATTCCGCCGCATACAGGAGCATACCGCACCCTTCGCACATCTCGAGCGCGCCCGACGCCGCCATCGCGGCACGACGCTGCGTGGGGATCGCGGTGTCGCAGGCGCTGCACGACTTGTCGCGAAGCGGGAACACCGACTCGCTGCGCTTGCGAACGCGCACGCGATCGTACTTGGACAGAATGGCGCGCGGGACGGCCCGCGCCGTGACTTCGCGCTTCTCGCGCGCCTCGGCGATCTCGCTGTCGATGCCTTGACGCTCAGTCTCCAACTCGGTGCGCGTAACAGCCTGGCGAGTCTCCACCTCAGCGAGGCCACTTTCGAGGTCAGCGACGTGGTGGCGCAGCTCGTTGATCCGTCCCTGAATCTGCACCGCATCGCGCTCGGCGTCGTCCACCATGCGCTTGGTCTGCTCGAGCTGCACGATGGCCGCATTGGCTTCCTTCGGCGACGTCACGCTCTCATAGGCGCGCTGGCTGCGCTCCACGAGGGCGCGATTCGCGTCGACGTGGAGGTTCGCCTCGCGATGCCTCGCTTCCTCCGCGGCGATGGACGCACTCGCGCGGTCGATCTGTCCGGCTACCTTGCCACGCTCCTTTTCCAACGCGGCGAGGCGAGGAGCGAGCGACGCAAGCCGGTCTTCGAGCACGTAGAGCTGGAGATCGTCGGCCTGCACGGCAAGCAGAGACTTGACGTCAGGATGCATAAGAAACGGTGGTCGTTGAATCGGTTGATCGGGAACGACTTTGACTGCTTTTGCGCGGATGGCCATCATGAATCATAGCCACCGGAAGACCTTCTCACCGAAATTTCTTCCACCACTGGCCGCCCAGGCGACGCAACTCCTCCGTCAGGCTCATCTTCTCTTTCGTCAGCTCGTCCTTCTGGCTGTCGGAGGCGATGGGCATCTCGCGGTCGATCTCGGACATGCGCTCGGTGAGATTGCGCTCGTGCATGGCCGAGAGGCTGCCAGTCACCGTCTCGTCCGCGTGGTCGAGACCGCCGGTTTCCTCGAGCAGCTCCTGCATGACAACCACCGCGTCGCCATCGAGATGCTCGGCGAACACATCGGGACCGGCGTCCGCACCGTGGGCGACCATCGCCGCGAAGATCCGCCTCATCTCGGGATCGCGAAAGCTCTCCTCTCCGGCACGCTCGACCACCTGCTCGAAATAGGCAGGACGATGCAACAGCACGCGCACGAGCTCGCGCTCCGCACTCGCCGCGCGCTCACCGGCGACGCGACGCGTGTCGCGCTGGCGAACCCGCGGTAGCTCCGCGCGCGGCACGGGGCCTCGCGGCTGCCCCTGGTCCGCGTCGTCGCTCGGCGCGGGCGAACGTGCTGTCGTACGACCGGACCGTGCGCGCGCCGGTGCATTCAGCTCGCGCTCGAGCAGCTCTCGCGTGACGCCGGCAGCGGTCGCGGCATGACCGAGGTACATGTCGCGTGTGAGCGGATCGCTCGTCGCCCGCAACGTGGGCAGCAGGCGGTCGAGCGCCTGTCGCTTCTTGCGCAGATCGGCGAACCAGCCGCCACGCTCGAGCAGCTGGATCTTCCGCTCGAAGACGTCGATCGAGATCGAGATCTGTGCCTCGAGCCCGCGCGCGCCATTCGTGCGCACGAACGTGTCCGGATCCTCACCCTCGGGCAGCGTCACTACCTGCACCGCTGCGCCCTGCGCGAGCAGCTCGTCGCCCGAGCGAAAGGTCGCCTTGAGGCCAGCCTTGTCCGAATCATACAGGAGATAGACGCGCTCGGTGTACCGGCGGATCAGCTTCGCCTGCTCGTCCGTGAGCGCGGTGCCCATGGGCGCGACGACACTCTCGATTCCCGCGCCGATCAGCCGCACGACATCGAAGTAGCCTTCGACGACGAGCATGCGCTCGTCGCGCCGAGCCGCCTGCTTCGCCCAGTTCAGCCCGTAGAGCAGCTTGCCCTTGCTGAACACAGGCGACTCGGCAGAGTTCAGGTACTTCGGCTCTCCCGCGCCGAGCAGTCGTCCCCCAAATCCAACAACACGACTGGACACATCATAAATCGGGAAGATCAGTCTGTCGCGAAACCGAGGACGAGGCTCGCTAGTGCCATCGGGCGTATGCAGCAGGCCCACCTCAATGAGCCGGTCGTCGTCGAAGCCGAGCGTGTTCAGGTGGGCGCGCATCAGCCCGATTTCGCGAGGCGCGAACCCGAGGCCGACCTTATCGGCGAGCTCGCGACTGACACCACGCTCTTCGATGTACGCGCGCGCCGACTTGCCAAGATCGTCCTCCCAGAGGATGCTCCGGAAGTAGTCGGCCGCCGCGCCGTTCACCTCCCACAGCGGCTCGCGCGTGTCCTTCTCGTCCGAGCGCCGCGACTGCGTCTCCACCACCTCGATGCCCGACTTCTCGGCGACCATCTTCACCGCCGTCGGCCAGTCGACGCCGAGCCGCTTCGTGAGAAAGGTGAAGACGTCGCCGCCCTCGTGACAGACGAAGCAGTAGTAGATCGCCTTCTTCGGCGAGACGGAGAAATTGCGATGCGTGCCCTGGTGAAAGGGACAGGGGCCACGATAGTCGGTGCCTTGCCGCTTGAGCTCCACGTACTCGCCAATGACGCCGACGATGTCGGCGCTCTCGCGAACGCGCTCGACCGTCTCGTCCGGAATCATGCGAACACCGCGACCGTCACGCCGGCGCCACCTTCATTCCAACCGGCCATGTGGAACTCCCGCACGCGGGTGTCCTTCCGCAGCATCTCGTCCACGACCTGACGCAGCGCGCCAGTTCCCTTGCCGTGAATGATGCGCAGATTCTTGAGGTCGGCGCGGATGGCACTGTCCAACGCCTGTAGCACGACGCCTTCCGCTTCATCGGCGCGCAGACCGAGCAGATTCACCTCCGTACTCGCGAACACCTCCGGCGCGTCGCCGACGTAGCTCACCGCCGTCTCGGCGGGCCGCTCGGTCTTGCGAAGCGTCGCGATGCTTACCGTGAGCTTCATCGATCCGACGACGATCGACGCATCCTTCCCGCGCAGTTCGAGCACGCGTCCAATCTTGCCGTCGAGCGTACCGACTTCCACCGCGTCGCCCGCGGCAATCGGCGTGCGGTCCGCCGTTCGCACCGTACCGCGCTTCCGCTGCGCCGAACGCTCTTCGGCGTCGAGGCGATCGAGCACGTTGGCTTGCTTCGCGGCGAGCTCCTCCGCCCGTCGGCGCGCCTCGCGACCCATCTCATCGATGGCGCTATCGGCTGCTTCAGCTCCCTTCTTCTTCAACGCCTTGATCGTCCTGTCGATCTCCGCGCGTGCCTCGAGCACGTATTTCCGCGCCTCCTGGCGACTCGCCTTCTCGACGGCTCGTTCGCGCTCGCGCACGGTGTGCTCGCGCTTCACCACCGTCGCGATGCGATCGCGCGCGTCGTCGAGCATGACTGTCGCATCGCGCTCGCGCACCGCCAGCTCCTCCTCCTTCGTCTCGAGACGCTCGAGCAGCGCCGCCATGTCGCGCTCGCCCTGCGGCAGACGCTCTTCCGCACGCGCGACGATCTCCGCGGGAAGGTTCAACCGGCGCGCGATGCTGATGCCGTACGACCGTCCGGGAATTCCCTTGATGAGCCGGTATGTCGGTGCGAGTTGCACGGCGTCGAACTGCAGCGACGCGTTGACGACGCCGGGCACCTGCGTGGCGAGCTCCTTGAGCTGGCCAAGATGGGTCGATGCGAGCGTCGTCGTACCGCGTGCCGTCAGCGTCTCGAGAATCGCCCAGCCGAGGGCCCCACCCTCCTGCGGATCGGTTCCCGAGCCCAACTCGTCGATGAGGACGAGCGAGTCCGCCGTCGCCAGACGGAGAATCTCTGAAAGATTCCTGAGATGCGCAGAGAACGTCGAGAGACTGGCCTCGATCGACTGTTCGTCGCCGATGTCGGCGAGCACGTCATCGAACACCGGGATCCGGCTCTCGGAACCAACGGGCGCGGGAATGCCCGCCTGCGACATCATCGACACGAGACCAAGTGCCTTGAGCAGCACGGTCTTTCCACCGGTGTTCGGTCCGGACACGAGCAGCGTGCGCTCGCCGGGAAACATCGCAAGATCGAAGGGTACGACGTCCGCGCCCTTCGCGAGCAGCAACGGATGACGTCCGTCATGGATGGCGAATCCGTCGCGGGCAGGCACGAGATCGGCCGGCGTGCACGCGAACTGAATCGCGTATCGCGCGCGCGCATGCAGCGAATCCAGCTCGGCCAGCGCCTCGAGCGACTCGGCGAGTCCTTCGCGATGCGGACGAATGTGGTCGGTGAGTTCGGCCAGAATCCGCTCCACCTCCTCCTGCTCCTCCGCCTCCAGCTCGCGAATACGATTTCCATACTCGACCGCGGCGGGCGGCTCCACGAACATCAGTCCGCCGGTGCCAGAGGTGCCATGCACAATTCCGCCAACACCCTTCACGCCTTCCCGGCGCACCGGGATCACATAACGGCCGTCTCGTATGGTGACGGACATGTCGGGCGCACGATGATGCGACTCGAGGCTGCCCATCACGCGCTCGAGAATGCGAATGAGCTCGCCGTGCGACGCACGCAGCTCTCGCCGAATGCGCCGCAGCGCCGTTGACGCATCATCCTTCACGACGCCGTCGTCGCCAAGCGCGCGCTCGATCTGCTCCTCCTGCGCCTTTGCGACGACCATGCGCTCAGCGAAGCTGCCGAGCACCGCGCGGATCACCGCGGGGCGCCGGTCGTCGCGGAGCGCGTCTCGCGTGCGACGCGCCGAGCGCAGAAGAATTGCCCCGGCAACCAGCTCCTGACCATTCCACACACTGCCCATCACGCGCAACCGCTGAATGGGGCCAGACAGCTCGGGCACCGGTTCGGGCCGCCACACTGGCTCGCTGCCGAGCAACGACCGGACCGCACCGATGCGACGATGCTCACCCTCGAGCCACGCGAGGTCCGAGCTGGGCGTCAGCGCCCGAACGCGCGCCGCACCCGGGGCCGAGGCCGCGCGCTCGGCGACCAGCTCGAGCAGGCGCGGAAACTCGAGGATGCCGAGGGCGTGAGCGTTCACCCCTGCATGCTCAATTCGAAGAGGCATCAGAGAGGTCAAGTTACCGGGCGGGGGAAGCAACCAGCAAGCGACTGAAGTTTGCAAGTTGTGAGTCGGAGAGTCACTTGCAGTTTGTGGTTCAAGTTCGCGAGTGCCGAGTAGAGTTCGACTGCGCAAACGCAGCTAAACTACAACTGCGCACTGCGTGAAACTTCAACCACCAACTGAAGTTTACAGTCCGACTCGCCACTCAAAACTCGAACTCACCCCGGTGGCCACCTCAGCTTTCTCCCGCCCAGCAAGTGCAGATGTACGTGAAGGACCGTCTGCCCCGCATCTGCTCCGCAGTTGACGACCGTTCGATATCCGCCCTCCACGATTCCCTCCGCGCGCGCGATCGTCGCGGCGGCGAGCTGCATCTCTCCGAGCATGCGTGCGTCCGTTGCCGCATCAAGCGTCGCCACGTGCGTGCGCGGCACCACGAGCACGTGCGTCGGCGCCTTTGGGTGGATGTCCCGGAATGCGATGACGTGCTCGTTCTCGAGCACGATCTTCGCCGGAATCTCCTTGCGGACGATTCGACAGAACAGACAGCTCTCGGACATCGACCTTTACCGTAGGTGTGAGCGCACGATCGCGAGTGCGGCGATGCCCGCCGTCTCGAAGCGAAGAACGTTGCCACCGAGCGACACCGTGCGCCATCCGGCACGAATGAACTGCACGCGCTCCTCTTCCTCCAGTCCGCCCTCCGGACCCAGAGCGAGTCGCACGGGAACATCGAGGGCGTGCATGACCTCGCCGATCGATTCGCCCTCCGCGTCGAGCAGCAGGCGGTCTCCCTCGCGCGAGACGGCGTCCGCCGCAAGCGCCACGTCGAGCGTCCTATCGTGATGAAGCTCAGGTAGCCACGCGCTGCCGCATTGCTCCAACGCGCTGATCATGCGCAGACGAAGCTTTTCGCGAAAGGTTTCGCCCTCGCCGCGCAGGGACACCGAACGCGAGCGGCCGTAGACGACCGGTCGCCACGATGAGACCCCCAGCTCCACCGATTTCTCCGCCAGCATGAGCATGCGGTCTCGATCCCCGATCGGCGCCCACAGATCGACGCGAGCTGGCGCAGTGACGTCTTCGATCGATGTTGTGTCGATTTCGACGACGAGCCGCCGCTTGAGCAGCACAACGATCGCGCCAATCGCGCGACGCCCGTCTCCACTCGAGAGACGCACGATGTCCCCGACGGCGAGCCGTTTCACCTGCGCATGATGCGCGGCGCCCTCGTCGAGCTCCACGCGTTCGCGCCACGCACCAGGCGCGTAGAAAGTCCCTACCGGCGCGCGATCCTCGCGCTCCACCACAAGCCCTCCGCGTCCTCTCCCGTCACATTCCACCCGCCGTCGAGAAGCACGCCAAGCATCATGTCGCGCTCGTCGAGCAGCATGCCGCTCAGAATCGCTTCGCCACCGGGCGTGAGCGACGCCGCGATCATCGGTAGCATCTCAATGAGCACCGAAGAGATGATGTTCGCGAGCACGACACGCACGGGCGCCACGAGCGGCAGCAGTACCGTCGCGTCGCCCTCGAAGATCGTGATGCGATCGGCAACGCCATTTCGCTCGACATTCTCTCGAGCATTCTCGATGGAATCGTGGTCGATCTCGATCGCCGTCACGTGCGACGCGCCGAGCTTTGCCGCGGCGATCGAGAGCACGGCACTGCCGCTGCCGAGATCCGCCACGCGATCGCCACGCCGAATCACGGCGGGGAGCAGACGCACGACACCGCGCGTCGTCTGATGCTCGCCAGTGCCGAACGCCATCTGCGGCTCGATGACGATGGTGCGCGCGGGATCGCGTCCGTGAGCCAACCACGGCGGCACGATGGACAGCGTGCCCAGGTCGTGCGCACCGACGCCCTTCTTCCACTCCTCCGCCCAGTCAACCGCCGGAATGAGGGTGATCCCGATCTCCGCGGACGGGTCGGCGGCGAGCACTGCCGCTCGCACCATCTCGCCATCGACGTCGCCAGGAAAGTGTGTGACGAGCTCGTCGCCCGCCTCGTGCACACCTTGAGAGCCGACGTCGAAGAGCGCAGCCATTGCTTGTTCCCGCGCCGCGCCCGGCCGGACGCGCACGGCAAGCCAGTTCATGCGCCGAGCGCCTCTTTCATCTTCGTCCAGAGCCCTTTGCCACGATCCGCTGGCACGTTGCGCTGAATCTCGCCGAGGCGGGCGACCAGCTGCTCTTCTTCGTCGCTGAGCTTGTCCGGGGTCCAGAGCTGGACGCGCACATTCAGGCCTCCCGCGCCGGCCGCATTCACGCGCGGCAGACCCCGGCCGCGCAGATGGAACATCTGTCCGCTCTGCGTTGCCGGAGGAATGGTGAGCGCAATGGTGCTCGTCGCCGTGGGAACCTGCAGTGCCGCGCCCATCACGAGCTGCGGGTACGTGACGAGCACTTCGGTGTAGAGATCGTCACCGTCGCGCTCGAAGCGCGGGTCGTCAGCGACCTCGAAGATGACGTGCACGTCGCCACGCGCACCCTTCCGCGCGCCAACGTTGCCGACCCCGCGCAACGTCATGTACTGCCCGGTCGCAACGCCCGCGGGCACCGATACCTTGATCGACTTGTCGGAGCGCATGCGCCCGTCGCCCTTGCACTTTTTGCACGGCGTCTCGATGACCTGCCCCTCGCCCTTGCAGGTGGGACACGGTGTGACGGCGACGAACTGCCCGAAGAACGAGCGTTGCGCGCGACGCACCTCTCCATGGCCAGCACAGGTCTGGCACTGATGCGTCCTGGATCCGGTCTCCGCTCCGCTGCCCGAGCAGGCTTCGCAGGCGTCGAGCACCTTGATCCTGATCTCCTTCTCGACACCCGTTGCCACTTCAACGAGCGTGAGCGGCATCGTGATCTTGACGTCGGTGCCGCCGCGCGAGCCGCCACCGCCCTGACCACGCCCGAAGAGATCGTCCAGGCCGCCGAAGCCGCCGAAGTCGCGCATGAAGATCCCGAGCGCTTCGGAAAGATCCACGTGGTGGTATCCACCGCCGCCGCCGCCGCCGCGAAGGCCAGCCTCACCGTACCGATCGTACGCGGCGCGCTTCTGCGGATCGCGCAGCACGTCGTACGCCTCGGTGATCTCCTTGAACTTCTCCTCGGCTTCCTTGGAGCCCCCGTTCCGATCGGGATGGTAGGCCATCGCGAGCTTGCGATACGCCTTCTTGATATCGTCGTCGGGCGCGGTGCGCTCGACGCCGAGTGTTACGTAGAAGTCAGCCATGGAGGCGGGAATATGCTGGCAAGAAGTTGAGAAGGGCTACAACAGATCCGACAACAGGCGCGACGTGTGCTGCACGAGCGAGATCACTTTCTCGTAGGACATGCGCGTCGGCCCGATGACGCCGATGACGCCCGCAAGTTCCCCTGCATGATACTCGGCGGTCACCACGGTGAATTGATCGAACCGCGGATCGCCATGCTCTCCACCGATCGTGATGCGCACGCCAGGGCGCACATCACCAGCGTGCGTGCGACGAAGCGCGTCGGCGAGACGAGCCGGCTCCTCAGTAAGCGTCAGAAGCTTCCGCAAGTTCGCCGCGCCGTCGAATTCGGGCTGCGACGCGAGCGCGCTTGCCTGTCCCACGATCACACTGCCTTCGCTCAGCGGCAGCGCGGCGTCGAGAAGCTGCTCCCCTTCCTGCACGAAGATGTTGAGCAGCTCCTCCGCCTCGGGCATGGTCGCGGAATCGCGAAGCCGGTCCCCGACGGATGCGCGCAGCTCGCGCAGGGTATGTCCCGCAAGCCGCTCGTTCAGGACGCGCGTCACGTCGCTCACCGCGCTGTTGGCGACCGTCCCCCGCACCTCGACGAACACCGTGCGCACGAGCCCACCATCCAGCGCGAGCACGAGCAGCAGCCGATCGCCGCCGACGCGCACCAGATCGAGCGACCGGAGCACGCTGGCATAGAGCCGAGGCCCAAGGGCGATGCCGAGCTCCTGCGTCAGCACGCCGAGCGATTGCGCGGCGCGGCGGAGAATGGCCTCGATGGTCGAGTTGCTGGCCGAAATCTCCGCGTGCAGCCGGTCGCGCTCGGCCCCGACGATGGTGCTGGGCGGCGAATTGAGCAGGGAATCGACGTACGCCCGGTACGCCTTGTCCGTGGGAACGCGGCCGGCCGAGGTGTGCGGGTGCATGAGAAACCCCTTCTCCTCGAGGTCGCTCATCGTGTTGCGGATGGTGGCGGGGGAGACACCCAACCCGAACCGTCGCGACAGGATCCGCGACCCAGCCGGTTCGGCGGTCTGGACATACGTCTTGATCACCGCTTCGAGGACGCGGCGCTCGCGGGGCGTGAGCTCGTCGGCGGTTGCCATAAGTCTCAATATGCTAACGACTTCGGTGATGCGTCAAGGCGACGGCGAGCGCATCGAGGCGCAGCCAGCCGGTCGGAGTGCAACGGAGCTGCCCGTCTGCGCCAAGCTCGGCCCATCCCGCGTCGATCCAGGATTGGACGAACGGCAGCTCCGCAGGATGGATGGCCAGCCCGTCACTCGTGCGCAACCCCAAATACACCGCCTCGGCAACATGGTTCTCGGCGGTGAGCCGCTCGCTCCCCTCCACCGGATCCTCGCCGGCGGAAGCGCGCGCGACCCAGTCGGCATAGTGCCGCGCATTCCACCGCCGCTCGTCCCCGTCGAACCCATGCGCGGCAGGGCCCACGCCGACGTAGGAGACGTTGGCCCAGTAGGCCGAATTGTGCCGAGCTCGGCAACCTTGACGCGCGTAGTTGGAGACTTCGTAGTGCTCGAAGCCGGCATCGGCCAGCAACCGGTGCGCGTCGAGGAAGTCGCGCTCGTAGCCTTCTTCTGGCTGTTCGACGGTTACTCCTCTGGCGACCCACCGGCCGAGCGGTGTGTTTGCCTCGACCGTCAGTCCATACAGCGACACGTGATCTGGTTCCATGGCCAGCAACCTTTCAACGTCTGATTGAAAGTTATGAGAGAGCGATTCAGGGAGAGCGAAGATCAGATCGAGCGAGAGGTTGGTGATCCCTGCGTCGCGGAGGGTGCCCACTGCGCGCGCTGTCGTGGCGCCGTCGTGGGTGCGGTGCATCCACTCCAGGACGTTCTTCTGGAAGCTCTGGCTGCCGAGTGAAACGCGGTTCACCCCGGAGGCCGTCCATGCGCGGGCGGCGGCGGGAGTGACGTCGTCGGGATTCGCTTCGATCGTAATCTCGGCGCCGGCGGTGGGGCGGAATTGGCGCTGGACTAGCTCGAGTGCCCGGACCACGCCTTCACCACCGAGGCGCGACGGAGTTCCGCCGCCCAGGTAAATCGTGTCGACCTCGCTCGGTTGCCGCGCTCCGAATCTTGTCCGGATCTCCGCCTCGAGCGCGCGGAGATACTCGTCGACCGGGACGTTCCGCCGCACCGCGATCGAGAAATCGCAGTAGGAGCAGCGGCGCGCGCAGAAGGGGACGTGAAGGTAGACGTGGCGAGGCGGGAGCACGGTGCAATATCGCTCGTCGGCGGCATTCCACGTACATCAACACTAGATGCGGCGCACCTCGCCGCTCAGTGCGCACTCGACGAGCCCGTGCATTTCGAGCACGCTCATCGCCGCCATCCCTTCGTGTGCAGGGAGGCTGGCGCGCGTGCAGAGCGTGTCGAG
>Ga0209638_1001485_pt1 | contig 14952 bp, 12 predicted proteins | sample BarGraNGADG00211_FD_184490 | JGI IMG/M metagenome (GOLD analysis project Ga0209638, IMG submission 184490) | Arctic peat soil microbial communities from Barrow, Alaska - Barrow Graham LP Ref core NGADG0002-211 (SPAdes) (version 2) | ecosystem: Environmental > Terrestrial > Soil > Wetlands > Peat... | reverse complement strand
AACCGAGGCCACCCGCCTAGCTTGGACCGCCCCCGCGCCAGACGACCCTGGCGCGATACGCCCTGACGAAGCGAAGTCGGCTCAGATGGATAGCCCTGCGGCGCATTTCACTCGCAAGGGTCACCAACTCTCTGTGGACCTCGCCCGCGGCAAGGTCCACAGAGGCGCCGCGGAGGGGGTCCAAAAGGGGGTCCATGGGGTAATCTAAGTCACGTTGTTCAGAATCACCGGATCGCCAAGGAGGGAGTTCCCTGAGTGGCCTACTGCAACTGACGTGATCTCGCCGTTTCGGAGGGCGTGAATGAGCCCACCTCTTCTCCTCCACAGCCTGATCGCTAGCATGCGCATCGGCGCGTCATTTAACAAGGGGACGGCGCGTGACTTAACAAGGGGATAATCATGACGATAATTGCGGAAAAGCGCGGCGATTGGCTGTATCGGTGGGCGTGGTTGCCGTTCGATAGTGCGATCTGGCTCGTTGCGATCTATGGCGCCACCTGGCTGCGGTTCGACTTCCAGTTCGGCCCCGTGCTCATGGGGACCACTGTGGAGTTCGCGATCGCCGCCGGGATCGGGCACATGCTCGTCGGGATAGTCATCGGCCCGTATGCAGTCGGCCATCGGCGGGGTTCCTTCGAAGAAGCTACAGACATCAGCCGCACTGTCGTCGTCGTCACCGCCGGGCTCATGGTCGGGGCATGGTCGGCCAACCCTTTGGTGGTCCCCCGCAGCGTCCCGGCGGTCGGTGGATCCTTCGCACTGGTGGGCATGTTGGCTGTGCGTTTCGTGGTCCGCGGCTGGCGCAGTCGTCACCTTGCGTCTCGAGGGGACGAGCGGCGCGTCATCGTGTTTGGCGCCGGCGATGCCGGCCGCCGGCTGTTGCGCTCCATGATGCATGACGCAGGGAGCGGGTTCCTCCCGATCGCGCTCCTTGACGACGACAAGGCCAAACGACGCCTGCGTATCGATGGGGTGCCGGTGCGCGGCACCCGCGCGGACATCAGCGCCGTGGCACACAAGTACGACGCAGCCGCCCTGGTCGTGGCACTTCCCGAGGCCGACGCGGCGATGATCCGGGAGCTGTCGGACCTGGCCGTTGTTGCGGGCCTGGATGTGCTGATCCTGCCGCCGTTGCGGGACATCATCGGCGGTCAACCCAGCTCACATGACCTGCGCGACGTCAACCTTGAAGACCTCCTGGGCCGCCGGCCGATCACGATGGACACCACGGTCATCGCCGAGCAGCTCGCGGGGCGATCGGTGCTGGTCACCGGCGCCGGTGGCTCGATCGGCTCAGAGCTCTGCCGCCAGATCGCCCGCTTCGGCCCGGCCAAGCTCTATCTGCTCGACCGTGACGAGTCAGGTCTTCAGGCGACCCAGATGAGTCTGACCGGTCAGGGACTGCTCCAGGGCGATGAGGTCATCCTGGCCAACATCCGCGATGAGAGCGCCCTGCGCACGGTGTTCGAGACGACACGACCCGACATCGTCTTCCACGCGGCGGCACTGAAGCACCTGCCGCTGCTGGAGACCTTCCCACTAGAGGCATGGAAGACCAATGTGCTCGGCACCGCGAACGTGTTGACCGCGGCCGCCGAGGCTGGTGTCGGCACCTTCGTGAACATCTCCACCGACAAGGCCGCCGAACCGACCTGCGTCCTCGGCCACAGCAAGCGGGTCGCCGAGCGGCTGACTGCAGACTTCGCCCGCACCCAACCGGGCCGCTACGTCTCGGTGCGCTTCGGCAACGTGCTGGGCTCACGTGGCTCGGTGGTGCATGCGTTCAGAGCACAGATCGAGGGTGGCGGCCCGATCACCGTCACCCACCCCGACGTCGAACGTTTCTTCATGCTCATCCCCGAGGCCTGCCAGCTGGTCCTGGAGGCGGCCTCCATGGGCACCGACGGCGAGGTGATGGTCCTGGAGATGGGTGAGCAGGTCAAGATTCTCGAGATGGCCACGACGCTGGTTCGCCTGTCCGGTCGCAAGGACATCGACATCATCTACACCGGTCTGCGCCCTGGCGAGAAGATCAGCGAGAACCTCTTCTCTGCGAACGAGGATCGCCGAGCGACGACTAATCCCTTGGTCAGCAGCGTTGGCGTGCCCACGCTCAGCGTCGACGAGGTTCAGTCACTCATCATGCCCGATCACCATGCAGCAGCACACTGGATGCGCCAACAGTCGGCGCAATCCGCACAGACCGGAGTCTGATGTCTCGCATTTACCTGTCCAAAGCCGATGTCACCGAGGTCGAGGAGCACTACATCCTTGACGCGATCCGCTCCGGCTGGGTCGCACCACTGGGTCCTCACGTCGACGCGTTTGAGGCCGAGATGGCTGCAAGGGCCGGCGTTTCGCACGCGTTGGCACTGGCGTCGGGCACTGCCGCGCTGCACCTCGGCCTGCTCGAGCTCGGTGCCGGGCCGGGAACTGCGGTCATCGTGCCTAGCATGACTTTCGCGGCCTCAGCCAATCCGGTGGTCTACACCGGTGCCGAGCCCGTGTACGTCGACTCTCGCGCTGACGGCAACGTCGACCCCGAGCTACTCATGGAGGCCATCGACACGTTGCAGGCAGAGGGCACGCGAGTCGTCGCGGCGATGAGCGTGGACCTCTTCGGCCGCTGTGCCGACTACGACGAGATCCTGCCTGGCCTGCTCGAACGAAGCATCCCGCTCATCGAGGATGCGGCCGAGGCGCTCGGGGCGACCTATCACGGACGACCGGCCGGCTCATTCGGGACGGCGGCGGTGTTCTCCTTCAACGGCAACAAGATCATGACCACCTCTGGCGGCGGCATGCTGCTGAGCAAGCACGAGGACCTGATCGAGCGGGCCCGCTATCTGTCCACCCAGGCGCGTCAGCCGGCGGAGCACTACGAGCACACCGAGATCGGCTTCAACTACCGCCTGTCCAATGTCTTGGCCGCGCTGGGGCGCGCACAGTTGACCCGCCTTGACGGCATGCTCGCCCGCAGACGAGCAATCCGTGAGATGTATGTCGATGGGTTGTCTGACGTGCCCGGCGTGCGGTTCCTCGGACGCGAAGAAGAAGGTCGTGGTGACGACGAGGACAACTGCTGGCTGACATGCATCGAGCTGGACCCTGCAGTCACGGACATGAGTCCGTTGAAGCTCATCGCGGCGCTTGGGGGCGAGAGCATCGAGTCACGCCGACTTTGGAAGCCCATGCACCTCCAGCCGGTCTTCACCTCACGTCGCTCCTTCGTCAATGGTGAGTCAGAGCGACTCTTCGATCGTGGAATCACTCTGCCCTCCGGCTCGGCATTGCAGGATGACGAGATCGAACGCGTCATCAAGGTGCTGAACACCGCTCTGGGCATGGGCCAATGACCCGGGGCTACGACAAGACCAAGCGAGCCTTCGACCTAACTATCGCCGGCCTGCTCTTCGTGCTCACGCTGCCCATTCAGGCGGCAACGGGCCTGGCCATCCGAATCCGCCTCGGCAACCCGGTACTCTTCAGACAAACTCGCCCGGGCCTGCACGGCGAGCTCTTCGAAATCGTCAAGTTCCGCACGATGTTAAACGTCGATCCCGAACTCACCCGCGTCGATGACACTTCGCGGATGACACCATTGGGCCACTGGCTCCGAGCAACCAGCCTCGACGAACTGCCCACGCTGTGGAACATCGTCCGGGGCGACATGTCTCTCGTCGGTCCCAGACCATTGCTGGTGAAGTATCTCAAGCGGTACTCCCCCGAGCAGGCTAGGCGCCACGAGGTTCGCCCTGGGCTCACTGGCTTAGCCCAGGTCTCCGGACGCAACGCGTTGAGCTGGGCAGACAAGTTTCGGCTGGATGTGCAATACGTCGATCACCACACGTTCATGGGCGATCTGAAGATCATTCGTAGCACTGTGGGCTCCGTTGTGAAACGCGACGGGATCTCGGCGGCAGGGGAAGCCACGATGTCGGAGTTTCTCGGCACCGACAACCAAATGGAGAGCGCGTGACAGCCCCGCTCTTCATCGTCGGAGCCGGGGGCTTTGGCCGCGAGGTCTTCAGCATCATCGTGGCACTCGAGAGTTCCAGCACTGTGCCACATCCCGCCGGCTTTATTGATGACGCCCCCTCTACCGCCAACTTGGACCTCGTGGACGCCTTGGGGTCTCAAGTCGTTGGCTCCGTTGACGATTTGGTCAGGCGAACGGAACCCTTCAGCGCGGTCTTGGCGATCGGCTCGGCGTCAGCCCGCGAGAACGTCGCCGGTCTCCTTGCAGGCTCACCTGTTACCTTTCCCGTGGTCGTGCATCCCGACACAACCATGGGATGCGATGTCCGACTCGCCGAAGGTGTGGTCGTGGCGGCGGGTGGCAGGTTGAGCACCAACATTCAGGTCGGCAAACACGTCCACATCGACCAAAACGCTGTGGTCGGGCATGACTGCAAACTAGGGGACTACTCCCGCCTGAATCCGCAGGCCTGCGTGTCCGGAGCGGTGACGATTGGGCGAGGAGTTCTCGTTGGTGCGAATGCCACCGTGCTGCAGGGGCTGGATGTGGGTGACCACGCGATAGTAGGCGCCGGTGCCCTGGTGGCCCACCCAGTGGGCCCGGCCACAACCGTCAAGGGCGTCCCGGCAAGATGAGGATTGCCTTCGCCACCCAATGGTTCCCGCCGGAACCAGGTACGTTGGTCGCCGCCGCGATCGCTGACGGCCTAGCCAAACGTGGGCATGAAGTCCACGTCTTGACCGGATTCCCCAACTATCCAACCGGCAAACTTCAAGCTGGGTACCCTCTCAGGCTTTACCGTCGTGAGATCCGCTCAGACAGAGTGACCGTCCACCGCGCCCCGCTGTTCCCAAGCCACAACGCGTCAGCGATCAAACGGATGGCGAACTACCTCAGCTTTGGCGTCTGCGCGGCGTGGGTGGCCCGGACCAAGATTCCCAAACCCGATGTATGGCTGACGTATTCCTCGCCCGCGACCGCTGCACTTCCGGCGCTCACGCTGCCCAGACGTTTGCGCGCGCCGTCCTACCTCCTCTTGCAGGACCTCTGGCCGGACAGCGTCACCGAGAGCGGATTCGTCCCCGGACGGTTAGGTCGCGGGGTCGACGCCGCGCTGCACCGCTTCTGCGATTGGACGTATCGTCGTTCGGCGGGTATCGGCGTTATTTCGCCGAGCATGGCTGGCATCTTGGGCGAGCGAGGCGTTGAGCAAGAAAAGATACACCTGCTCCCCAACTGGGTTGAGGACACCCACCTTTGGCCCAAGGAGATCCCGACCGACGCCCTGCGGCGATCACTTGGCCTACCTGAAGGCCGGCTGTTCATGTACGCGGGGAATATCGGCGAGCTCCAGGGACTTGAGTCGCTGATCGAGGCTTTCGCGAAGTGCCCCGAGGTCAGCCTGGTCCTCGTTGGCGAAGGCATCGCCCGTCCTTCTCTGCAGCATCTCGTAACAAGTCGCGGCATGTTGAACGTCCATTTCGTACCGTCGCAACCAACGGAGCGAATCGGCCGATTCATCGCGGCGGCCGACGTCCAGATCGTGTCACTCAGGGACACCCGTCTCTTGCGGGCGACGATGCCGAGCAAACTGCAGTCCTGCATGGCGGCAAGCCGCCCCGTTTTGGGATACGCTGCGGGCGACGTGGCAGATCTCATCACCGCTAGTCAGAGCGGTATCGCCGTCCAGCCTGGGGACGTGACCGCGGCAGTCGAAGCCATTCGGTGCCTCAGCGAGATGCCAGCAGAAGAGCTGATCGAGATGGGTCGACGGGGGCGAGTCCACTACGAAATGAACTTCGCCCCAAATGTGGGGCTGGATCGGCTTGAGTCCTGGCTGATGGACAGCAACGCAAATGAACAGCCGACGGACCAAACAGGCCATCTAAAGAGATGAAGGTCTTGCTGCTGGCCCGAGCGGCAGCCACAAGGAGGCACACATCATGAACACAGACACGATGACTGGCGCGAATGTGGCGATCACCGGTGGCACGGGATCATTCGGATCAACCATGGTCAGTCATCTTCTGCGGCGCGGCGTCAACACGGTTCACATCCTCAGCCGTGATGAGACCAAGCAGGACGCGATGCGCAAACGATTCTCCGACTCCCGATTGCGGTTCTTCCTGGGGGACGTTCGGGACTACGACAGCGTCGCAGGGGCGTTCGTGGGTGCGGACTTCGTGTTCCACGCGGCGGCCCTGAAGCAGGTGCCTTCCTGCGAGTTCTTCCCAGAGCAAGCGGTCAAGACCAACGTCGTCGGTAGTTACAACGTGGTCGAGGCCGCGGCAAAGGCCGGAGTCCGCGCCGTCGTGTGCCTGAGTACCGACAAGGCGGTCTATCCGGTCAATGCAATGGGCATGACGAAGGCCTTGATGGAGAAGACTGCCCAGGCATTCGCGCGCAACCACCCAAAGTCGAAAACGATCGTCTCGATTACCCGGTACGGCAACGTCATGCACTCACGGGGTTCAGTCATCCCCCTCTTCGTGCAGCAGCTCCAGGCCGGGACGCCCCTGACGCTGACCGAGCCGAGGATGACGCGATTCCTCATGACCCTGGAGGAGTCCGTGGATCTGGTTGAGCACGCGTTCCTGTGTGCCGAGCCCGGAGACCTCTTTGTTCGCAAGGCCCCTGCATGTACGGTCGAAGTGCTGGCCACGGCCGTCGCGAACCTTCTCGGCGAGCAGGACCCAGAGATCAAGCTGATTGGCACGCGACACGGGGAGAAGCTGCATGAGACCCTCCTCAGCCGGGAGGAAATGGTCCAGGCAACGGACCAGGCCGAGTACTTCAAGGTGCCTTTGGACGCAAGATCGCTCGAGTACGAGCTGTTCAACGAGCAGGGCGAGATGAACACCGCAACGATTGACGACTACACCTCCGAGAACACCGTGCAACTTGATGTCAACCAGACGAAGGAGCTTCTGCTGATGATTCCCGAGATGCGCAAACTGCTGGAGCGAGGGAACTCGTGAAGATCCTCGTCACGGGCGGCGATGGCTTCCTTGGTTGGCACACCCGAGTCCGCCTTCACGCCCTGACCGACCACGAGGTCGTGTCCGTGAGCCGCGACAACTGGGCTGACCTGCCCCGTCTGATCAAGGATGTTGACGCCGTTATCCATGTTGCCGGCGTCAACCGAGGGACTCCCTCGCAGCTCGAACACGGCAACATCGAGCTTGCCCAGTCTGTGGCGAAGGCGGCAGGCGATGCGGCCTGCGTTAGCAGGATCGTCTACGCCAACTCTATTTGGGCGGGCACTGCCAGCCCCTATGGGAGCGGCAAGGCAGGCGCAAACTTCATCCTGGGAGAAGCAGCGAGCGAACTGGGCGCGGAGTACGTCGACGTCCGGCTGCCAAACCTGTTCGGCGAACACGGACGGCCCAGGTACAACTCCTTCGTGGCCACCTTCGTCGATGCCGTCATCAACGACACGACTCCGGAGATCGTCGACCGCCCGATGGATCTCCTGCACGTGCAGCCCGCTGCCCAGGCGCTCATCGACGGGTTGATCACCTCGCTGCCCCACCTCGAGCCGCTGGGCACGCAGACGTCGGTGCAGGCCGTCTACGACACCCTGCAGACGTTCTCCGAGCTGTACGCGACCGCCGATATCCCGCCGCTGAACAGCCAGTTCGACATCGACCTGTTCAACACGCTGCGGACGGCAATGTTCCCTGCGCGCTACCCCATCGCGCTGACCGCGCACACCGATGAGCGTGGACGACTCGTCGAGACCGTCCGCGCCCACGGCGGTCAGGGGCAGACTTTCGTGTCCACGACCAAGCCTGGCATCACCCGTGGCGAGCACTACCACCTGGGCAAGGTCGAGCGCTTCGTGGTCCTCAGCGGTCAGGCCCGGATTTCGCTGCGTAAGTTGCTCACCGATGAGGTCATCTCCTTCGACGTTACAGGCGATGCGCCGGCCGTCGTGGACATGCCCACGATGTGGGTCCACAACATCACCAACACCGGCGACACGGAGCTGACGACCCTGTTCTGGACGAACAGCCTCTTCGACCCGGAGGCACCAGACACCTACTGGGAGCCTGTGAGCGCAGCGGCACAACCGTGACAGCGGGAGTCAAAGTCGGGCCAATGGCCGCAACGGACGTCCGCGACCTGGCCCGGCTCCACCGCCAAGCATTCCCCGATTTCTTCCTGAGCACGTTGGGCGAGCCGTTCCTCGTTCAGTTCTACGGCGGGTTCCTCCAGGATGAAACGGCTATCTCCGTCGTGGCGCGTGACGAAGACGGTATGCCGTTGGGCGCGGTTGTCGGGACGACTGAGCCGTCAGGGTTCTTCGGCCGGCTGGTGAAGCACCGCTGGCCGGGTTTCGCCTTGGCCAGCGCGCGGGCATTGCTGCACAACCCGACCGCTGCGTCGCGGTTGATGCGAGCGGTGCGCTACCGAGGGGAGGCCCCAGCCGGTGAGGGTGGGGCGTTGCTGAGCTCCATCTGCGTCGATCCCGCGGCGCAGGGTGGGGGCATCGGGCGTCTGCTCGTGGACGAATGGACCCGGGTCGCGCCTGCCAAGGGCGCACATGAGGCATTCTTGACCACAGACGCCATCGGCAACGACGTCGTCAACGGCTTCTACCAGGCCCGCGGGTGGACGCTCACCGACACACACGAAACCCGTGAGGGTCGCTCGATGGACCGCTACATAAAAAGGTTGGACACGCTCTGATGCTCAAGGTCATGACGATTGTGGGCACCCGCCCCGAGCTGATCCGTCTTTCGAGGGTCATCGCCCGGCTAGATGCGACCGTGAACCACGTCCTGGTACATACCGGCCAGAACTACGATTACACCTTGAACGAAGTGTTCTTTCAGGACCTCGGCATCCGCAAGCCTGACCACCTGCTGGGAGTGGACACGTCCTCGCTGGGTCGGGTGCTTGGGGACACCCTGATTCGGACCGAGGAGGTCCTGCTCGAGGAGAAACCGGATGCCGTCCTGATCCTAGGAGACACCAACAGTTCCATTGCCGCGGTGATGGCAAAGCGCATGCGGATCCCCGTCTATCACATGGAGGCAGGCAACCGCTGCTTCGACGAGAACGTCCCGGAGGAGACCAACCGGCGCCTAGTCGACCACGTCGCGGACTTCAACCTCGTCTACACCGAGCACGCCCGCCGCAACCTCCTCGCCGAGGGACTTCACCCACGCCGAATCCTGCTCACGGGCTCGCCGATGCGTGAGGTCTTGAACGAGTACCTCCCCCAGATCCAGGCCTCTAATGTCCTCGACCGGCTGTCGTTGACGGAGGGCGGCTACTTCCTGGTCAGTGCCCACCGCGAGGAGAACGTCGACTCCCCTGCGCGGCTGCAGATGTTGCTCGAATGCCTGGTCGCGGTGAGGGAGAAGTGGAGCCTGCCGGTCTACGTCTCCACCCACCCGCGTACCCGCAAGCGCTTGGAGGCGCTGCCAGAGTGGACCGAACCAGAAGGCATCGTGTTCCACGAGCCCTTCGGCTTCCACGACTTCAACCGTCTGCAACTAGGCGCCGCCTGCGTGCTGTCCGACTCCGGCACCATCGCCGAGGAGTCCACGATCCTGGGGTTCCCGGCGATCACACTGCGCGACTCGATCGAACGACCAGAAGCGCTTGACACCGGCGGAATCATCATGACCGACCTTGACGCACACGATGTCGTCGAGGCCGTCACCGTGGCCACGAAAGCCCGGCGGCCCGAGCACGGCGTGAGCACCGTGACCCCTGGCGACTACCTGATTGAGAACACCTCGGTCCGTGCAGTCAACTTCATCCTGTCGACTTCACGACGCCACAAGTCTTGGGCAGGCATCAGATGACCGCCCTGAACTCCCCCCCGGCGACCCCGAAGGTCCGCAGGGTTCTGGCATTCACCGGCGTCTTTCTTCCAGGCTACAAAGCTGGCGGGCCGATCAAGTCCATGGTGCAGATCCTCGAGGACCTGCCAGATTCGGTGAAGGTCACCCTCGTGACAGCTGACCGGGATCTAGGCGACTCCGTGCCCTATCCAGGCCTGTCAGGGCGAGTCGCGCGCCGCGGACCCCACGAGGTCTACTACCTGAACTGGCGCGACCCGCGTCAGTGGATGGCCCTTCTGCGCTGGGCACGACGCAACCCCGCGGACTTGCTTTATGTCAACAGCCTGTGGTCACCGCAGTTCACCATCTTGCCGATCCTGGCCCATCGTCTTGGACTGCTGCCGTCAAGAGAGGTGCTGCTGGCCCCGAGAGGTGAGCTCTCCACGGGCGCGCTGGGCATCAAATCCGCAAAGAAGCAGGCTTTTCTGCGCGGCTGGGCTCCCCTGCTGCGTCGAATCGACCCGATCTGGCATGCCTCTACTGAGAAGGAGCAGACCGATATCCATCGGCTGTTCCCTAGTGCCCGCACCGTTATCCAGCCTGACAGCCGAGGCGATGAACCCCGCACCCAACTCATCGAAAGCGGCGAGCGCGCCCGGTTCGTCTTCATCAGCCGAATCGCGGAGATGAAGAACCTTCTTGTTGTACTACAGGCGCTGCGAGCGGTGGGGGCCGAAGCTGATTTCGACATCTACGGCCCCGTGGAAGACGCCCACTACTGGCGAAAGTGTCAGCATGTGATCGCTGACCTGCCAAGGAACGTACACGCCAGGTATCTGGGCGAGTTGCGGCCCGAACAAGTCAAAGACACGTTCGCCCAGTACGACGGCTTTATCCTTCCCACTCGCGGAGAGAACTTCGGGCACGTAATTCCTGAAAGCTTGTCGACTGGTTGCCCGGTGATCTGTTCGAAACACACCTCATGGACTGAAGTACTCAATCAGGGAGGGGGTGCAGCTCTGGACAAGCCAGACGTCGAGACGCTTTCCGAGGAGATTGAGGCGTGGGCGAACCGCACCCCACTGCAACGCGACGCGGCCAAGCGAAACGCAATTGCGGCCTATGCCGGATGGCGGCTGCGACAAGAGATGACGTCGGCAGTAGAGCGCGCGCTCGAGAGCCTACTTGGCGACGACCAGATGGATGCTGTGCTGTGAAACACAGCCAAATACTGAAGTTCGCTCCTTCTGTCAGCCAGACCCGCGTTCTATTGGCACCGCCGAGCGCATATACGGAACTGTTCAACCCGGAACGCCACCGATGAAATTTGGCAAGGCTGGCAAGCAACGGTCGTTCCTTCACAATGTCGGCAGGACAGCGGCCTTCCTCCTCGCGGCCACGACCGTCAGCGCTGTCACGGGCGTTCTTCTCGCTCGTTGGTTGGGCCCGAGCGGCCGGGGCGACTACGCCGCCGTCACGGCATACTTTGGCCTCTCACTGCTCTCCTTCGAGCTTGGGCTCGGCTCCTCCGTCGCGTTCCACGTCTCCAAGTACAAGGGCGCCGACTACGTCTGGACCGCGATGGGGCTGCTCATCCCCCTCACGCTACTGGCTGCGGTGGCTTCAGTCGTAGTGGGTGTCACCGTATTCGGCGACTCCCCCTCCCGCCGCGCAAGCTTCATAATCCTCCCGTTCGCCATCGCCCTTAGCTTCGCAAGCGCCCCGGTAACGTTCGCCCTGCTGTCGCTCGATCTCGGCAGCTTCAACCTCGTCCGCCTGAGCCAGCCCGTAGCATTCGGGCTTTTGACCGTTGGCACCCACCACGTGACGACGCTCAGCGTCCCGCTCATCATCATTCTGATGACTGTCGCCCTGGCATTCCAGACTGCGCTCGCCTGGTGGCTGTACATTCGGGTGTGCTCGCCTCGCGGGCACTTCGTTTGGAAACATGTCCGTCCCCTGCTCCGCTTCGGGATCTTGAACATCTCATCTACGGCGCCCAACGCCGTGAACGGACGCTTCGACCAAATCGTGCTAGCCCTCGTAGTCTCGTCTGCCGCCCTTGGCCAGTATGCCGTGGCCGTCTCCCTGAGTATGCTCGCCGCGCCATTGGTGACGGCGTTCGGCTACGTGGCCTTTCCGGACCTGGCTCGCGGAGAGCGCATCTCGGAGACGATCAGGGCCGCAACGCGCGGTTCGGCCCTGGTCTCGATTGTGAGTATCGCCTTGATCCTGGTCGCGGCCCCCTTCATAGTTCCTGTGCTCTTCGGCCCAGGCTACGAGTCCGTGTGGGGACTGCTCCTGGTCCTGGCGCCGGGCGCCGCCGTGGTGACGGTCAACGCGGTGTTTGGCGACATCCTGCGAGCCTTGGGGCGTCCGGGAGTCGTTGCAGTCTGCGAATCGCTCGGTGTCGTTTCGACGGTCATAGGGCTTGTGCTGCTCATCCCACATCTGGGTGTGATGGGCGCAGCATTAACATCGACAGCCACGTATCTGTTTGTCTTTGCCCTGTTACGCCACTTGGTGTCACGACATGCCGCTGCCATCCGCCTGGAACCAACTCCGGCCGTTCCACTAACGAAAGCTGATGAAGCATGAACATGCAACCGAGGGGTTCCCTGATGCTTATCGCCTGGAGCGTCATCGGGGTCTCAGCGAACGCCATGGGCGCCTTCGCTCCGTCGTGGGGCATCACTGTGCCGGTCCTGGCTGCGGCCGGAATGCTTCATTGCACCATCGGGTTCTGGGATGACGGTGGCCGGCGGATCACAGTCCCCGGGATCTACTTCTTCGCAGCTGGGCTGTTCATCTACTTCCCTGCGCTGAGCCTCGCGTTCCACGAGGCGAATTTCCGACACGGACCGGCGGCGACGATGACCGCGCTCAACATCTGCTATTTCGCCCAGTTGCTTATGTACTCCCTGTGGTGGGAGCCGCGAGACGACGCTACTGATGAGCTTGTTCAAGCTTCCACTTCGAGTCGCACTGCCGCATGGGGTACGTGGTGGGGTGTCACGCTCGTAACCCTGGGCACGATATCTTCCCGCATCGGCGGTGACCAAGGCGCGTTCGTCCTTGCCAACGGTGCTGCGTTCAGTGGCGTCGTTCTCTTATCCGTCTCGCAGTTCGGCGGGGCGAAGCGCACCTCGGCGCTGGGGTATGCGGCAGTCGCGGGGTCGTTCTTCGCTTATGTTGCGTTCGTTTTCACCGGCTTCGGCCGTTTGCAGATCGGAGCCTTGGGTTTGGCCATTGCTGTCCCCCTTGCCCCTCATTGGCGGGGTCGCAGGCTGAAGGCTGCAGTATTGCTCGCCATCGCACCGACCATCGCCTACCTTGCCGCGTCCAGAGCCGCATTCACAGGAAGTCTGAACCCGAACCAGGCGGCGAACGTCACGGGACTCGAATCTGTGATCAGCCCGTACGAGAGGTTCGCCGAACTGCTCTACATGGCATCCCAAGGAAATATCAGTTATAACTACGGGCAGTCCTTCCTCGCCTCTCTCGTCTCAATGGTCCCGCGCCAGCTATGGTCCGGGAAGCCTGTTGGGTTCGGTGCGGACCTGGCCACGCTGTTCGACCCAGAGTTGGCGGGGACGGGGCAATCTGAAGCGGCCCTTTTGTTCGGTGAATGGTTGTTCGCATTTGGCGTCCTCGGCCTGGTGGCCATGGTCCCGCTTACCGGGTACGTGCTGAAGAGACTGGATCACGTCCTACTTCTCTCACAATCACGAGGACTCAACGACCGCCGGGACCTCCTTGCTGTAACCGCCTCTGTCGTGTTGTGCTCGAACGTCGTAGATTTGCTATGGGGTGGAACGTTCACCTATGTATCCAGAGACGGCCCTCGATTGATCGTGATTCTTGCGCTGTTTATGCTCACCGTTTGGAGAGAGCCGAGGCCGCACGAGAAGACTCGGCACATCGCATCGTCTTGGCAGGACGAGGAGAAGGTGACGCAGTCGTAGACCATGCCGACCGCACCGAAACCCACTCAATCTCGCCCCGACGCTTCTGCCGGGCCTGTGCTCGGGCTTGAGCGGACCGTCCTGCGCGAAGTGCTTGACACCAAGTTCCGACAAGAGGTCGACCTCCAGAACGTCGCTGACGCGTCCGTGCTCACCCGCATCGGCTATGACGAAGATGCACCCTCCCGCTCATCGTGCTGACGAGGCTCGGCGTCGACGAGGGCCACTCGCGATCAACCCCGCCATCACACTGGCTGACGCCGGCTCGCCCGTTGGGCTTCGGCGGTGCTGATCCCGACCCGCCGCGAGAGGACTTGTTCACTGGCTGGTGGTCATCAGGCAAGGACCCTGGCCGCGAGGTGCTGGTCTGCCGGCCCGGGGACCCGGACATCAAGGGGCTGGTCGAGCGGTCGCGCAACTACCTGAAACGCTCGTTCTACCAGTCCGCGTGTTCACTTGCCCGGCGGACCGCGACACCCAGATCGAGAAGTTCCTGGCCCGCGCGAACACCTGCCACGTCAACAAGAGTCCCACCTCGAACGTTGACCACATGCGCGACGCCGAGCTGCTCACGTCCGGCAACTCCTGGCAACCCGCTCCGGACACGCCACCATCGGCGACCAAGGAACCTCCCAATGGCTCTTCCCCGGCGGACGGCCCGGCCGGCCTCTCAGCGCAGCCCACCTCTCTCACCGCCTGCGCGAACTGGGGCTCTCGCCCGGCCAGGCTCGCTCGACCGCGCTGTTCGGCCTCGCTACCGAACTGCCCGCCGCGCTGCTCGCGCGACTGCTCGGCATCCACATCAGCGTCGCAGTCGCCTGGCAACACGCCAGCAGCGGAGACTGGACGTCCTACGCAGCCAACTACAGCCGCCGCCAACACCGCTCGAACAAGGCCGACGACAGCCCCCACGGCGCACCCTCCTGACAGGCATTCCGAGAGTTGCAATATCCCACTCCGCCAGAGCACCTGTTCGACACCACCATCCGCGCCGAGTACGAACGATCAGGTTTCACACTGCACCTCGTCTTGTTGTTTCGGGCGGTGGAATGGCACGTGTCCGGTTGCCGGGCTGTCTTCTTGATGCTGCCACGGGGGTCTGACATGGCTCAGGCTCAGACCTCCGGGAGTAGGTGACCAGCGGCCCTGTGACCAGGGCTTTTTCTTTGCGTCATGTCATCGGAAATCCGTTGAGATGTGGTAGTCTACG
>Ga0209638_1001484_pt1 | contig 14953 bp, 13 predicted proteins | sample BarGraNGADG00211_FD_184490 | JGI IMG/M metagenome (GOLD analysis project Ga0209638, IMG submission 184490) | Arctic peat soil microbial communities from Barrow, Alaska - Barrow Graham LP Ref core NGADG0002-211 (SPAdes) (version 2) | ecosystem: Environmental > Terrestrial > Soil > Wetlands > Peat... | reverse complement strand
GCAACAGCAGGTCCTCGACCTACTCGGCCTCCCGCACAGCGCCTACACGCAGCCGGCGCAATCAACGAGATAACCCGTGCGAGATGTGCGGAACGTCAGTCGGTGGTATCCGGGGCATGCGAAAGGCGCCCCGACCCATTGGTCGAAGCGCCTGCGCGGGGCCGGCTCTACGTCAGAGAGCGGCGGCCTTGGATGCGATGGCCGACTTGTGGTTGGCCGCGTTGTTGGAGTGCAGGACGCCCTTGGAGACGGCCTTGTCGAATGCCCGCGTCGCGGACTTCGCCAGCTCGTTCGCCTTCTCGGCGTCACCGGCTGTAACGGCCTCGTTGAAGCGACGCACCGAGGTGCGGAGCGCTGACTTGACTGCCTTGTTGCGCTGACGCGACTTCTCGTTCGTCTTGATCCGCTTGATCTGGGACTTGATGTTCGCCACGGGGCAAGCCTCTTTTGGTCGATTGTTCTTCGGGTTGCACCCCGTGGGGCGCGCGTGTGCACCACGCTGGTGCGACGAGTCAATGTATCAGCGGGCCGACGTACGGCCCAAATCAGGCAGCCCCTGCGGCAGCGCGGGGGACGCCCATCGGCGCGACGGCTCCACTTTGCCAGGGTGTGGGAGGATGTGTCGACCCAAAGAGGAGACCTGGAAGCTGCATGACGACCCTGCCCGGTAGCACCAATCCGACGCTGATCCGCAACTTCTCCATCATCGCCCACATCGATCACGGCAAGTCGACGCTGGCCGATCGGATGCTGCAGCTCACCGGCGTGGTGGACGGCCGCGCGATGCGCGCCCAGTACCTGGACCGCATGGACATCGAGCGCGAGCGCGGCATCACGATCAAGTCCCAGGCCGTACGCCTCCCGTGGACTTTAGCCGGCACGGAGTACGTGCTGAACATGATCGACACCCCTGGTCACGTCGACTTCACGTACGAGGTGTCCCGCTCGCTCGAGGCCTGCGAAGGTGCCGTCCTGCTCGTCGACGCCGCTCAAGGCATCGAGGCGCAGACGCTGGCCAACCTCTACCTCGCCCTCGAGGCGGACCTCCACATCATCCCGGTGCTCAACAAGATCGACCTTCCCGGCGCGCAGCCGGACAAGTACGCCGCAGAGATCAGCAACATCCTGGGCGGCAAGGCCGAGGACGTCCTGCGCGTCTCCGCCAAGACCGGCGAGGGCGTGCGCGAGCTCCTCAACGAGATCGTGGACACCGTCCCCGCACCCGTCGGCGATCCGAAGGCGCCCACGCGGGCGCTGATCTTCGACAGCGTGTACGACACGTACCGCGGCGTCGTCACGTACGTCCGTGTCATCGACGGCGAAATCACCCACCGCGACCGGATCCTCATGATGAGCACGAAGGCGACTCACGAGGTGCTCGAGGTCGGCGTCATCTCGCCTGAGCCCGTGAAGTCGGACGGTCTGGGCGTCGGCGAGGTCGGCTACCTCATCACCGGCGTCAAGGACGTGCGGCACTCTCGCGTCGGTGACACCGTGACGAGAGTCATGCGTCCCGCGACGACCGAGCTGGGTGGTTACCGGCACCCCAACCCGATGGTCTACGCCGGGCTGTACCCGATCGACGGCGACGACTTCACCGAGCTCCGCGAGTCGCTCGAGAAGCTGCAGCTCAACGACGCGTCGCTGGTCTTCGAGCCGGAGTCCAGCGCCGCGCTCGGGTTCGGCTTCCGCATCGGCTTCCTCGGCCTGCTGCACATGGAGATCGTCCGCGAGCGGCTCGAACGCGAGTTCGACCTCGACCTCATCTCCACCGCGCCGAACGTCGTCTACCGAGTGGTCATGGAGGACGGCACCGAGCACATCGTCACCAACCCGTCGGAGTTCCCGGGCGGCAAGGTGGCGATGGTCTACGAGCCGGTGGTCAAGGCGTCGATCCTCAGCCCCACCGAGTACATCGGCACGCTGATCGAGCTGTGCCAGGCCCGCCGCGGCCTCCAGACCGGCATGGACTACCTGTCCGCCGACAGGGTCGAGCTTCACTACACGCTGCCGCTGGCCGAGATCGTGTACGACTTCTTCGACGCGCTCAAGTCCCGCACCAAGGGCTACGCCTCGCTCGACTATGAGCCGATGGGAGACATGGAGTCGGACCTCGTCAAGGTCGACATCCTGCTGCACGGCGACCCGGTCGACGCGTTCAGCGCGATCGTGCACAAGGACAAGGCGTACAGCTACGGCGTGATGATGGCCGAGAAGCTCAAGTCCCTCATCCCGCGCCAGCAGTTCGAGGTGCCGATCCAGGCCGCGATCGGGGCGCGCGTGATCGCGCGCGAGACCGTGCGGGCTGTACGCAAGGACGTGCTCGCCAAGTGCTACGGCGGCGACATCACGCGCAAGCGCAAGCTGCTCGAGAAGCAGAAAGAGGGCAAGAAGCGCATGAAGATGGTCGGCCGGGTCGAGGTGCCGCAAGAGGCCTTCGTCGCCGCGCTGAGCACCGGCGGGGAAGCCGCCGACAAGCGCTGATGTCCGGCCTGCCCCTTCCCAGCGCCCGCGCGTTCGCGCGGGGGAGCCGGCGAGAGCTGCCCCGGGTCGCGGCCCTGCTGCGTACGGAGACGGTGGGCGGCTTCGTCCTCGTGGGCGCGGCCGTCGTCGCGTTGGTCTGGGCCAACTCGGCGTGGGCCTCTTCGTACAGCGCACTCCGCGACACCGCCTTCGGGCCCGAGTCGCTGCACCTGCACCTCACGGTGGGTGAGTGGGCTGCGGACGGGCTGCTCGCGGTGTTCTTCTTCCTCATCGGGCTGGAGCTCAAGCACGAGTTCGTCGCCGGGGATCTCCGGTCACCGGCCACCGCGATCGTGCCGGTGGCGGCGGCCGCAGGTGGGGTCCTCGTCCCGGTACTCATCTACCTCGCAGTCAATTCCGGCGGTCACGGACTGCGAGGCTGGGCGGTGCCGGCGGCCACCGACATCGCGTTCGCTCTTGCCGTACTGGCAATCATCTCGTCCCACCTGCCCGCTGCATTGCGTACGTTCCTGCTGACGCTGGCGGTGGTCGACGACCTCATCGCGATCGTCATCATCGCGGTGGCGTACACGGCCTCGATCAACGTCGTCGCCCTGGCGCTCGCGCTGCTGCCGATCGGCGCGTTCGCCTTCCTGGTACAGCGCTGGCCGACGTTCTTCTCCGCGCGGCGCTGGAGCCTGGTGGTCATCCTGCTGCCGATCGCGGCGGTGGCGTGGGCGCTCGTGCACGCGTCCGGCATCCACGCGACGATCGCGGGGGTCGCGCTCGGCATGTCCGTGCCGGTCCTCCGTACCCGCCAGGGGGACTCGAACCAGCCCCCACTCGCCGAAACGCTGGACCATGTGATCCGGCCCATCTCCGCGGGATTCGTCGTACCGGTCTTCGCCCTGTTCTCCGCCGGCGTGACCGTCGGGAGTCTGTCGGGCCTCGGCGCCTCGCTCCGCGACCCCGTAACGCTCGGGGTCATCTGCGGACTCGTCCTGGGCAAGCCCGTCGGCATCGTCGCGACATCGTTCCTGGTGACCCGCTTCCGCCGGATCTCCTTGGACGAGTCGATCGGCTGGCCGGACATCATGGGGGTCGGGGTGCTCGCCGGCATCGGGTTCACCGTGTCACTGCTGGTCGCCGAGTTGAGCTTCCCCTCGGACCATCTGGCCCACGATGACGCGAAGCTCGGCGTACTGGTCGCCTCGCTCATCGCATCGCTGCTTGCCGCCGTGGTGCTGGGGATTCGCAACCGCCGCTACCGGGCATGGGAGCAGGCGGACGCTGCGGACGACGAGGCGTAGCTCCCCGGACGGATGCCTGTGCGGTGGAAGTTTTGCCTGTGCAGTCGGAGTTTTGCCTGTGCAGTCGCGGGTTGGGCGCGACCTCACAGGCAAAACTCAGACGGTCAGATCACCGTGCGCTGACGCTTGCGATCGCGGCGGAACAGCAGCCACGCGGCGAGGATGCCGCCGATCGCGCCGCCGAGGTGACCCTGCCACGACACGCCCGTGCTCATCGGGAAGACGCCCAGCAGCACGGAGCCGTACGCGAAGGCGACGACCAGACCGAGGATGATGTGCGGCCAGCGCCGGCTCAGGAAGCCGCGGACGATGAGGTACGTGATCCAGCCGAAGATCACGCCCGAGGCGCCGATGACGAGGTAATGGATCGGCGTGAGAAGCCAGGCGAGGATGCCCGACGTGATCCAACCGGTCACGGTGGCGACGATCCATTGCCGCAATCCGCTGGCCCACAGCGCCGTGCCGAGCACGAACAGCGGTACGGAGTTCGCGGCCAGGTGGGCGAAGCTCGCGTGGAGCAGGGGAGCGAAGATGATGCCGTCGAGACCGACGAGGTCCCACGGCCGGATGCCCAACAGGTCGAGCGCGTGGTTGCTGATCGTGTCGATGCCCTCGATCAGCCACAGGCCCGCGAGCACGATCGCCATGACGATGGCTCCCTTGCGAAGCCTTGACCAGTCGAACGCGGCGCTCTGCATGCCTCAAGGATGGCACTACCGCCAACCGGATAGCCTCGTGCGGTGGCAGGTCCGCTTCCCGATGGTGATCCCGTACCCGATGACGGGTCGCTGCCGGCGTCTGCGCTGACCGGTACGGATGGGTCGCTGGCCCTCTACGTGCACATCCCCTTCTGCGCCAGCCGGTGTGGATACTGCGACTTCAACACGTACACGGCCGCCGAGCTGGGAGCCGCTCCCGGCGCATCCCAGACCTCGTACATCGCTGCGGCGCTCGACGAGGTAGCGCTCGCACGCCGCGTGCTCGGGCCGCGGACGGTCTCCAGCGTGTTCGTCGGCGGAGGCACCCCCACGTTGCTGGCGAGCGACACGCTGGTGACGGTACTGGGCGCGATTCGGGACACGTTCGGCCTGGCCGACGACGCGGAGGTGACCACCGAGGCGAACCCCGAATCGGTGACGCCGTCCTCGCTCGCGGCGCTGCGGGAGGGTGGCTTCACCCGGATGTCGTTCGGCATGCAGTCGGCGGTGCCGCACGTGCTGCGGACGCTCGATCGCGTCCATACCCCGGGGCGTGCGGCACAGGCGGTCGCTGAGGCGAGAGCGGCCGGCTTCGACGACGTCTCGCTCGACCTCATCTACGGCACGCCGGGCGAGACGATCGCGGATTGGCGTACGTCGCTGGACGCGGCGCTGGCCTCCGAGCCCGACCACGTGAGCGCGTACGCACTCATCGTCGAGGACGGTACCCCGCTGGCCCGCAGGATCCGGCGCGGCGAGCTGCCGGCGCCCGACGACGACGACCTCGCCGACAAGTACCTGCTGGCTGACGAGCTGCTCGAGCGCGCCGGATACGAGTGGTACGAGCTCAGCAACTGGGCGCGCCCCGGTCACGCGTGCCGCCACAACGTCGCGTACTGGCTCTCCGCGGACTGGTGGGGGATCGGCGCCGGCGCCCACTCCCATGTGGGCGGAGTGCGCTGGTGGAACGTGAAGCACCCGGCCGCGTACGCCGAGAGGCTGGGTACGGGCCGCAGCCCGGGGCACGCCCGCGAGGTACTCACCGCCGACCAGCGCCGCGTCGAGCGAGTGCTGCTGGAGATCCGGCTGGTCGAGGGTGTGCCGGTGGAGCTGTTGACGCCCGCAGAACGCGATCGCGCCGCGGAACCCGTCTCCCGAGGGCTGCTCACCGAGACGGACGGCCGCCTGCGGCTGACGCTCGAGGGCCGCCTGCTCGCCGATGCCGTCGTCCGCGACCTGCTCGACTGACCCGGTGAAGCTGCATCCCGGCGCGTCCTGTCAGCCGCAGCCGTGCCCTCTGGCCTAGCCTCGCTAGGTGCCCATCGACCGCTACCGCGATGTCCTCGCGCCGGAGAACCAGCCGCGCAAGGTCGCGCCGCCGAAGATCACGGTGGAGAAGGACATGGTCGTCGAGGAGGGCCTCACGGGCTTCTGCGGCGCTGTGGTCGCCTGGGAGAACGGCATCGTCGTGCTCGAGGACCGCAAGCTGAAGCGGCGCTCGTTCCCGATGGGCAAGGGCTTCCTCCTCGAGGGTCGACCGGTCGAGCTTGTCTCCCCGGCGCGCCAGGCGCCCGTACGCCAGACCCACACGGCCTCGGGGTCGCGGATCGCCCAGGCCGCGACAGCCCGGGTCGCCGTCCCGTCCCGCATCTACGTCGAGGGCCGCCACGACGCCGAGCTCGTCGAGAAGGTGTGGGGTGACGACCTGCGCCACGTGGGGGTCGCGGTCGAGTACCTCGGCGGTGTCGACGACCTGCCCGCCATCGTGGAGCAGTTCCGACCGAACGCCGAGCGGCGACTGGGCGTGCTCGTCGACCACCTCGTACCGGGCAGCAAGGAGACGCGACTCGTCGACCAGGTACGTGCCGGGGGCTTCGGCGCGTACGTGCTCGTCACCGGCCACTCGTACATCGACATCTGGCAAGCGGTGAAGCCCGCCACGCTCGGCATCGCGGCGTGGCCGGATGTGCCCAAGGGCGAGGACTGGAAGAAGGGGACCTGCGCGCGACTCGGCTGGCCCCACGCCGACCAGGCCGACATCGCCGCGGTTTGGCGCGCCATCCTCAAGAAGGTGACGTCGTGGAAGGACCTCGACCGGCGCCTCGTCACCGAGGTCGAACGGCTCATCGACTTCACCCAGGAACTCTGAGGTCGCCGCGGGCATCTACCCTTGCCCCCGTGGCTGAATCTCTGCACGGTGAGTACAAGGTTCCCGGCGGCAAGCTCGTCGCTGTCGATCTGGCGGTACGAGAGGAGCACCTCGTCGACGTACGGGTGAGCGGCGACTTCTTCCTCGACCCGGACGAGGCGCTGGAGGTCATCGACGGCGCGCTCGAGGGCGTGAGCGCCGGGATGGCCGTCGGAGAGCTCGCGGCGCGGATCGATGCCGCCCTCGCGCTGGCGCGTACGGAAGCGATCCTGACAAGGCCCGTCACGATGGCCGGTTTCGACGCACGAGCCGTGGCCATGGCTGTACGACGCGCGCTCGGCCACTCGACCGGTTGGGGCGACCACATCGTCACGTACCTGGATCCGGGCCCACTCGACCCAGCGATGCACGCCGCGCTCGACGAGGTGCTCGGCCGCGCGCTCGCCGCGGGACGCCGCGGCCCGACCTTCCGCTTCTGGGAGTGGGAGAACCCGGCGGTGGTCATCGGCTCGTTCCAGTCCCTGCGCAACGAGATCGACGCGGAAGCCGCTGAGCTGTACGGGGTGCAGGTGGTCCGCCGGATCTCGGGCGGCGGTGCAATGTTCATGGAGGCCGGCAACTGCATCACGTTCTCCCTCGTCGTGCCGGAGTCGCTCGTCGACGGCATGAGCTACGAGCAGTCGTACGCCTTCCTCGACGAGTGGGTGCTGGGCGCGCTCGGTGCGGTGGGCGTGCAGGCGACCTACGCGGGCCTCAACGACATCGCCTCACCTGCGGGCAAGATCGCCGGGGCCGCGCAGAAGCGGTTCGTCGGCGGCGCGGTCCTGCACCACGTGACGATGGCCTACGACATCGACGCCGACAAGATGCTCCAGGTGCTGCGGATCGGCCGCGAGAAGCTCAGCGACAAGGGCACCAAGAGCGCGAACAAACGGGTCGATCCCGTACGGTCGCAGACCCATCTGCCGCGGGCCGAGGTCATGGCCTCGTTCCTGGCGACGTTCCGCGGGCGGTACACGGTCGTCGACGGCAGCCTCACCGAGGCGGAGGTCGCACAGGCCGAGGAGCTCGTACGCACCAAGTTCGCCAACCCGGAGTGGACCGCCCGCGTTCCCTGAGCCCTCCCCGACTCATCAGGCGCGTCGCCCCGTCAGCGCTAGCCTTTCGGCGTGACGGAAACGACCTCCGCAGCGCTGCGCGTGACGGTTCCTGACTCCGTCACGGGCCTTACACGCGGCGAGGTCGAGGCGCGGACTGCGGCAGGGGAGACCAACGCCGTCGTCGAGGTGACCAGCCGCCCCCTCTCCGAGATCATCAGGGCGAACGTCTTCACCCGGTTCAACGCCCTCCTCGGCGCCCTGCTCGTACTGGTCCTGTCCACCGGCTCGTACAAGAACGCACTCTTCGGGATCGCCCTCGTCGTCAACTCGTTGCTCGGCATCGGCCAGGAGTGGCACGCGAAGCGAAAGCTCGACTCGCTCGCGGTGCTCCACGCCCCGACGGCGGTCGTCCTCCGCGACGGAACCTGTCATGAGATCGCGAGCGCGGACATGGTGCGCGGCGACGTCGTCGGGCTCCGTCCCGGCGACCAGGTGAGCGCTGACGGGGTGGTCCTCGCAGAGGACAACCTGGAGATCGACGAGTCGAACCTCACCGGGGAGTCCGACGCGATCGAGAAGTCTGTCCACGACCCGGTGTCGAGCGGTACGGCGGTCGTGGCGGGCACCGGCTGGTACCGCGCCGATGTCGTCGGCCCCAACGCCACCGCGCAGCGCCTCGCGGCCGAGGCGAGACGCTTCACGCGTGCCCATTCGGAGGTGCAGCACTCGACGAACGTCCTGCTGCGCTGGCTGACCTGGATCGTCCTGATCATGCTGCCGATCTCGGCCTGGTCACAGTGGCGTGCCGTCGGAGACCAGGGGTGGCAGAGCGTGGTGCTGCGCACTGCGGCGGGAATGGTCGGGCTGGTCCCTGAGGGCCTGGTCGTGCTCACGACGCTCGCGTTCCTGCTCGCCGCTGTCCAGCTGACGCGCAAGCAAGCGCTGGTGCAGGAGCTGCCGGCCGTCGAGCTGCTGGCCCGCGTCGACGTCATCTGCGTCGACAAGACCGGAACGCTCACCGAGGGCGAGATCGGGTTCGAGGGCCTCACGGTCCTCGACGGGGAGTCCGACGAGGTCGTACGCAGGGTGGTTGCTGCCCTCGCGCACGACACTGCTGGCAACCAGACGAGCCATGCCCTGGCCAGGGCGTTCCCCGACGCGGTCCTCGAGGTCACCGAGCGCGCCGCGTTCTCGTCAGCCCGGAAGTGGAGCGGTGGCGTCATCGACGGACAGCCGTGGCTCCTGGGCGCGCCGGATGTGCTGCTGACGCCCTCCGCGGATCCGGACCTGATTGCCCAGGTCCACGCACTGTCCGACGCGGGCAGCAGGGTTCTGCTGCTCGCCCGCGCCGACGGGCTTCCGGGACCTGGCCAGGTGCCGACCGGGGTCCGTGCTGCTGCCGTCCTCGAGCTGGGCGAACGCATCCGCGACGACGCCCGTCAGACGCTCGACTTCTTCCGCGACCAGGGCGTACGTGTCGTCGTGATCTCCGGCGACACCCCTCGTACGGTGACGGCAGTCGGTCGGGCTGTGGGGCTGGACATCAGCGAACCGGTCGACGCACGGCTCCTGCCCGAAGACCCCGAGGAGCTCGCCGACATCGTGGAGAGGACCACGATCTTCGGCCGGGTCACACCCACCCAGAAGCGCGCGATCGTCCGCGCCCTCCAGTCGCGTGGCCACGTCGTGGCGATGACCGGCGACGGCGTCAACGACGTGCTGGCGCTCAAGGACGCCGACATCGGCATCGCGATGGGCAACGGCGCCCAGGCGACCAAGGCCGTGGCGCAGCTCGTCCTCCTCGACTCGAAGTTCGCGCACCTGCCGTCCGTGCTCGCGGAGGGCCGGCGCCTCATCGGCAACGTCGAGCGCGTCGCGAGCCTTTTCGTGACGAAGAACGTGATGAGCGCCATCTCGATCCTCGCCGCAGCGTTCTTCGGGCTGGCCTACCCGTTCCTGCCGAGCCAGCTCACGCTGGTGTCCACGCTGACGATCGGCATCCCGGCCGCGATCCTGGCGCTGGGACCCAACCACCGCCGGTACCAGCCGGGGTTCCTGCGTCGCGTGCTCGCGATCTCCGTGCCTGCAGGGATCGTGGCGGGCGTCAGCGCTTTCGCCGTCTACGCGGCGTTGAGCCACGGCAGGGTGGACGAGCCCCTCGCGTCCACCGCGGCGCTCACCTCGCTGCTCGTGGCCATGCTGTGGTTGCTGGGCTGTCTGGCCCGTCCGTACCGGATCTGGAAGATCGTGGTCGTCGCCGCGATGGCCGCCCTCGCCGCCCTCGCGTACCTGCTCCCTGCAGGACGTAGCTTCTTCAGCATCGCGTGGCAGCCAGCCGCGCTGGGGTGGGGGCTGGTCGCGGGCGCCATCGGCGCGGTGGTGGTCGAGATCGCCTTCCGGCTCTCCCGCGGCAGGGTGACCACGGTGGAGGCCGGGCACCGTCAGCCCCAGCCCGGGGAACTAGCATCGAGGACGGCCAGACCCCTGGGCACGAGGCCGTACACCGACGACCACCAGGGTCATCGCGTGCCTGATGTGAGGAGCACGCATGACGACTGAGGAGATCCTCGAGCTGCTGCACGACGTGGCGGCACGCGTCATCACCCCGCGGTTCCGGGCGCTCACCGCCGGCGAGATCGACGAGAAGAGGCCTGGCGACTACGTGACGATCGCCGACCGCGAGGCCGAGCTGGCCATCGCCGAGCAGCTGCGCTCCGCCTATCCGGACGCGCTCGTCGTCGGTGAGGAGGCGGCCTTCACGGACCCCGGACTCATGGCTGCCTTGCCCGAGGCGCCGCACGCGTTCGTCATCGACCCGGTCGACGGCACCCGCAACTTCGTGAACGGCAACCCCGACCACGCGGTCATGCTCGCGGAGCTGAAGGCAGGCGAGGTCGTGCGCGGCTGGATCGTGCAGCCGGAGTACGAGGCGTCGTACGTGGTGGAGCGGGGCGCTGGCGTCACCCGCAACGGGGAGCTGCTGCGCTCAGTCCCGCGTACGGGGTTGCCACGCGTCGAGTCGTCGTCCCGGCGCGACCTTGGACCGCTCGCCCACAGAGCCGACTGGCCCATCGGTCACACGCGTTTCTGCTGCGGCATCGACTACCCGAGGTTGCTGACCGGCGACGTGGACGCGCTGATCTATCGGAAGCCGAAGCCCTGGGACCACGCCGCGGGGACGCTCATGATGACCGAGCTGGGCGCAGTGCCGCGGCTCCTCGACGGCACCACCTACGCACCGGGCGAGCCGCACGGCGTACTGCTGTCGGCGGCCTCCCCAGAGGCGTGGCAGGCCGTCGCCGACGCGATCGGCGCCGAGCCCCGGTGAGCCTGAGCGACGATGTCGCGGCGGTGGTGCGGGTCGTACCGTCCGGCTGCGTCGTCTCGTACGGCGACATCGCCGAGCTCCTCGGCACGTCGCCGCGTGTCATCGGCCACGCGGTGGCCACGCTCGAGGCGCCCGATCTGCCGTGGTGGCGGGTGGTACGGGCGGACGGCGGCATGGCCGACCACCTCATCGACCGCGCCGTACCTCACTGGCTCGACGAAGGCATCGGCTTCGCCGACCGCCATGTACGGATCCGGCGCCATCGGGCCGACCTCGCGGCCCTCGCCGACGCGGCCGAGTCACTCCTCGGACCACTCCCGGGAGCCGGCGACCACCAGTAGCCCCGAGGTCAGCCTCGGCCGACCGCCTGGATCGGGAGCGTACGGACGGGCTTGACTCCTGCGGCGGCCAGCTCGCTGTACGCGTGGTGGATCGATGCGCGTACCCAGTCCTCGTCCCAGGGCCACTGAAGCTCCGGATGCGCGTACGCGTCGGCCTCGGCGACGCCTTGGGTGACGAGCCACTCGCACTGCCCGTAGATCGCGGCCAACCCGGCGCGCTGCCAGGCGACGAAGTCGGGCTCGACGAGTTCGCCGTGCCCTGGAACGACGATCGTGTCCGCCTTGCACAAGGTGAGCAGCGCCTCCATCACCTGCGGCCAGTTCTTCAACGACGTCGTCTCGTCGACCTGCGGCGGCGCGCCGTTCTCGACGAGGTCTCCGGCGAACAGGACGCGCGCCTCGGGGACGAGGATCGCGAGATCCCCCTGCGTGTGACCGGGTCCGAAGTGGCCGATCTCCACGTGGATTCCGCCGAGGTCGCGGGCAGCCAGGATCGAGATGCTCGTCGTGGGACCTACAACGTCGTCCGGCGCGAGTCCCTGCTCGGTCGCTGCCTCACGCGCTGCCTCGCTCGACAACGACGCCGCCAACGACTCGTGACCGATCGTCTCGACGCCGTCGAATGCCGCGAGCCCGTACGTGTGGTCCCAGTGGTGGTGGGTCACGACGACGTAGCGCAGAGCCACGTCGGTCACGGTCGCGACCGAGTCGCGCAGTGCCTGGCCCTGGGCCTGGCTGGACCCGCTGTCGACCAGCAACGCACCGCTCGTGCCGACGACCAGCCCGACGTTCACCGTCGCGGGTTCGAGCGTCGTCACGTACACGCCGTCGCGCACAGGACGCCAGACGATCGGTGACAGCTGGTCAGTGGAGCTCATGGGTGACAACCTACCCAGGACGCAGGCACGCCCCATTCGGTACAGGACGGCTGGCGCGTCGGGGCTAGACTTGGCACTCTCAGGTTCCGAGTGCCAGGGGTGAGGAGGTGACGATGCTCGACGACCGCAAGCTCGCCGTCCTGCGAGCGGTCATCACCGACTACGTGGAGAACTCCGAGCCCGTCGGCTCGAAGGCCCTGGTCGAGCGCTACCGCCTCGACGTGTCGCCGGCGACGATCCGCAACGACATGGCGACGCTGGAGGAAGAGGGCTACCTCACCCAGCCGCACACGTCGGCCGGGCGCATCCCCACCGACAAGGGCTATCGGCTGTTCGTCGACCGGCTCACCACGGTGAAGCCGCTGTCGCCCGCCGAGAAGCGGGCCATCTCGACGTTCCTTGGCGGCGCGGCCGACCTCGACGACGTCGTGTCCCGCACGGTCCGCCTGCTCGCGCAGATCACCCAGCAGGTCGCGATCGTCCAGTACCCGATCGTGTCGACGGCCGTGATCCGCCACATCGACGTCATCCGCCTCCACGCCGATCGCGCGCTCGTCCTGCTCGTCACGTCGACGGGCCGGATCGCCCAGGCGCACATCGAGATACCGGCCGACACCGTCGATGAGGACCTCGAGGCGTCGGCCGTACGGATGGGTGCTTCTGTACGGAACCTGACCTCGGCCGAAGCCGTACGCGCACTGGCTCATCTGGCACGCGAAGCGGTGTCGGGCAGTGTGCTGCCGTCGGTCGTCGCCGCTGTCACCGCGTTGCTCGCCGCCGATCCGACCACCAGGGTGGTCGTCGGCGGGGTCCAGAACGTCGCGCGCTTCGGCGACGACTTCCACGCCGCGATGGAGCCCGTGCTCGAGGCGCTCGAGGAGCAGGTCGTGCTGCTCCGGCTGCTCGGCGAGGCGAGGAACGACGTGACCGTACGGATCGGGCACGAGAACGAGCACATCGGGCTCCAGTCCACCTCCGTCGTGGCCAGCGGCTACGGCATGCCCGACGATGTCTGGGCCACTCTGGGGGTCGTTGGCCCCACCCGCATGAACTACCCCTCGACGATGGCGTCGGTGAGGGCCGTTGCCCGCTACGTTGGCCGTTTCCTGGCCGAAGGATGACTGACCTGTGACCGACTACTACGAGACGCTGGGTGTGCCGCGCGACGCGACGGCCGACCAGATCAAGAAGGCGTACCGCAAGCTCGCCATGCGTTACCACCCTGACGTCGCCTCCGAACCGGATTCAGCCGACCGCTTCAAGCAGATCGGTGAGGCCTACGAGGTGCTCAGCGACGCGAACAAGCGTGACCTGTACGACAGGGGCGGCGACCCGATGGGCCGCGGCGGTGCGGGCGGTTTCGGTGGCATGGGTGGCATGGGCGGGTTCGGCGGCGCCTTCGACTTCACGAACCTTGTCGACGCGATGTTCGGCGGGGGTGCGTCCCGCGGGCCGCGGTCGAGGGTCCAGCGGGGTCAGGACGCGCTCGTACGTCTCCGGCTGACGCTCGCCGAGGCGGCGTTCGGCGTCACGAAGCCCCTCTCGGTCGACACGGCCGTCGTCTGCCACGTCTGCCACGGGTCAGGCTCGGCCGGCGGCGACCCCGTCACCTGCCGTACGTGCCAGGGCCACGGCGAGATCACGCAGGTGCAGCGCTCGTTCATCGGCGACATCCGTACGGTCCAGCCGTGCCCGACCTGTCGCGGCTACGGCACGGTGATCCCGAACCCCTGCGGTGAGTGCTCCGGCGAGGGCCGCGTACGTGCGAGCCGGACGATCAACGTGAAGATCCCGGCCGGCGTCGCGACCGGCAACCGGATCCACCTGGAGTCCCAGGGCGAGGTCGGTCCTGGCGGCGGTCCGGCGGGTGACCTGTACGTGGAACTGGGCGTCTCGGAGCACGAGACGTTCACGCGGAAGGGCGACGATCTCGAGGTGGTCGTACGGCTGCCTATGACCGCCGCCGCTCTGGGCACAGCGGTGACGCTGGCCACCCTGGAGGCGGATCGCGACGACAAGCCCGTCGAGGAGCAGTCCGTCCTCATCGACGTTCCGCCGGGCACGCAGTCGGGCACGAGGATCACCGTCAACGGCAAGGGCATCCCGCGCCTGCGCGGATCCGGCCGCGGCGACATGGGTGTCACGGTCCTCGTCCAGACCCCGACCAAGCTGAACGAGGAGCAGAGCGAGCTGCTGCGGCAGCTGGCCGAGCTGCGCGACGAGACCGTGCCGGAGGCGCACGTGCACCGCGCGGGCTCGAAGGGCGGCCTCATCAACTGGCTCAAAGAGACGTTCAGCGGGTGAGCGACGGCTTCTTCGTCGCCGCGCTGAACGACCGGGTCGGATTGGGCTCGGTCGTCACTCTCGACGGTCCGGAGGGCCGCCACGCCGCGGTCGTACGGAGGATCGGGCTCGGCGAGATCGTCACCGTGACCAACGGTGAGGGCCGGGGTGTGCGCGGACCCGTCGTGGCCGTACGGAAGGACGGTCTCGACCTCGAGGTTGCCGAGCTGCTCGAGGCACCGATTCCCGCTCCGCGAATCGTCTGCGTCCAGGCGCTCCCGAAGAACGAGCGCGCTGAGCAGGCGGTGGATCTCCTCACGGAACTGGGCGTCGACGAGATCGTGCCCTGGCAGGCGTCGCGGTCGATCGTGCGCTGGTCGGGGGAGCGTGGCGAGAAGTCTCT
>Ga0209638_1001481_pt1 | contig 14982 bp, 12 predicted proteins | sample BarGraNGADG00211_FD_184490 | JGI IMG/M metagenome (GOLD analysis project Ga0209638, IMG submission 184490) | Arctic peat soil microbial communities from Barrow, Alaska - Barrow Graham LP Ref core NGADG0002-211 (SPAdes) (version 2) | ecosystem: Environmental > Terrestrial > Soil > Wetlands > Peat... | reverse complement strand
TTCGGCCGACGCCGCGGAGCGAACGGCGATCGGGGCCGTGGCGTCCAGATTCACCCGCCCACGATGACGGGGGCGCCCTGCGGCGCGCAACGGCAATTGGCGCGGGTCACGCGTCGATCCGGTTGCGGTCCAGCTTCTGCGCACCCGCGATGATGAAGTCGCGCCGCGGTCCCACGTCCGTGCCCATCAGCAGCTCGAACACGAACTCGGCCGACGCCGCATCGGCGAGCGTGACTCGGCGCAGGGTGCGGTGTCGCGGGTCCATCGTGGTCTCCGCGAGCTGGTCGGCATCCATCTCGCCAAGGCCCTTGTAGCGCTGGATGTCGTCCTTGAAGCGGCGGCCGGCCCGGTTGAGCTTGGCGAGCAGGGCAGCCAGCTCGGCCTCCGAGTAGGTGTAGACGTACTCGTTCTTGGCTCGCGCCGCACCGATCAGCTCGACCCGGTGCAGCGGGGGCACGGCGGCGTACACCCGCCCGTCCTCGACGAGCGGGCGCATGTACCGGAAGAAGAGCGTGAGCAGCAGGGTGCGGATGTGCGCGCCGTCGACGTCGGCGTCGGTCATCAGCACGACCTTGCCGTACCGCGCCGCCTCGAGGTCGAACGTCCGGCCCGAGCCGGCGCCGATCACCTGGATGATCGCGGCGCACTCGGCGTTCTTGAGCATGTCCGTGATCGAGGCCTTCTGGACGTTCAGGATCTTGCCGCGGATCGGCAACAGGGCCTGGAAGTCCGAGCTGCGCGCGAGCTTGGCGGTCCCCAGGGCGCTGTCACCCTCGACGATGAACAGCTCGCTGCGCTCGACCACATCGGTCCGGCAGTCCGCCAGCTTCGCCGGCAGCGACGAGGTCTCGAGGGCATTCTTGCGCCGGGAGATCTCCTTCTGCTTGCGCGCGCTGAGGCGCGCCCGCATCTCCGAGACGACCTTGTCCAACAGCAGGGTTGATTGGGTCTTGGCGTCTCGCTTGGACGACGTGAGCATCGCGCCGAGCTCGGTGTCGACCACCTTTGCGACGATGCCGCGCACTGCCGCCGTCCCGAGGACCTCCTTCGTCTGCCCCTCGAACTGCGGTTCGGCCAGTCGGACCGTCACGACCGCCGTGAGGCCGGCCATGATGTCGTCCTTCTCGATCCGTTCGGCACCGTCCTTCATCGAGATCTTGAGCCGCCGCGCGTTCGTCTCGACGGCCTTCCGCACGGTCCGAAGCATCCCCTGGTCGAAACCTGCCAGGTGACTGCCGCCCTTGTGGGTCGCGATGATGTTGACGAAGGTGCGCACATTCGTGTCATAGCCGGTCCCCCAGCGCAGCGCGATGTCAACCTCGCAGTTCCGATCGACCTCCTGGGGAGACATGTGGCCGCGCTCGTCGAGCACCGGAACGGTCTCGGTGAACGAGCCGGAGCCCGCGAACCGCCAGGTGTCCGTCACCGGCGGGTCCGTAGCCAAGAAGTTCACGAAGTCGACGGTCCCACCCAGGTGGCGGAACTCCTCGACGTGCGCCGCCAGCGCACCGGGCGTGCCGGGCTTGCGGCGCTCGTCGCGCACCACGATGGCGAGTCCCGGGACGAGGAAGCTCGTCTGCCGGACCCGGGTGACGAGCTCCTCGTAGACGAACTCGACGTTCTTGGGGAAGACCTGCCGGTCCACCCAGTAGCGCACCCGGGTCCCGGTTCGAGCCCGCGGCACCTTGCCGACGATCGCGAGCTCCGAGGCGCTCACGAATGGCGTGAAGGTCGCGTCGGGACCGGGCCCGCCCCGGCCGTCCGCAAAGTTGCCCGGCTCGCCGCGGTGGAAGCTCATCCGATAGGTCGCCCCGCCGCGGTCGACCTCGACGTCGAGCCGCGCGGAGAGCGCGTTCACGACGCTGGCGCCGACGCCGTGCAAACCACCCGACGCCGCGTACGAGCCCCCGCCGAACTTCCCACCCGCGTGCAGCTTGGTGAGCACGACCTCGACGCCGGTCAGCCCGGTCTTGGGCTCGATGTCGACCGGGATGCCGCGCCCGTTGTCGCGCACCTCGACGGACGAGTCCTCATGCAGGATGACCTCGATGTGATCGCAGTGACCCGCGAGGGCCTCGTCGACGGCGTTGTCGATGATCTCCCACATGCAGTGCATGAGGCCGCGCTCGTCGGTCGAGCCGATGTACATGCCCGGCCGTTTGCGGACGGCTTCGAGACCCTCGAGGACGGAGAGATGGCGGGCCATGTAGTCGGACGCCGGCGCGGTGCTGGACACCCGCCTGACACTAATCGCTGAGTGCGACGAAGCCGCGGTGCCATGCCGTAACCGACGACGCTCGGCCTCGCGCCCACGCGCCGTCGCTGCCGCTCACCGGGTGAGATTCGCTTCGCGGATAGCGAACCGAGCCACGAATGGTCGTAGGCACCCCTGTGCGGGTGCTTACATGGATACGTGAACGCGACAACGACCCAGCCCCTGACCGCAGCGGACCGCTGCGACCGCTGCGGCGCTCAGGCGTACGTCCGAGTGGTCCTGGCCACCGGCGAGCTCCTGTTCTGCGCTCACCACGCCCGCCAGCACGCACCCGCACTCTCCGACATCGCACTGGATGTCCAGGATGAGACGCAGCGCCTGACCGAGCAGCACGGAGCGAACCCGACTCTCTGAACCGTCTCGGAGCTGCCGGCCACGACCGACCGGCGTCCCGCTTCCGGGCGCCGCCGCTCAGCCGAGGTGCGTTCCGATCCACTCAGGCCGGATCAGCGCGAGGGCGATCAGTCCGACGTCGAGGACGATTCCGGCGACCAGCTGGGCATTCCAGAACGCGACGAGCATCGCGAGCGACGCCGCAGCCACGACCTGCCCAGGGTGAACGGGAACTTCGGGTCCTTCGGCTCGCTGATGAGATACAAGAGGTGCACGAGTCCGTGCGCGATGACCAGGATCCCCACGACCACGCGGATCAACGTCGTCATGCCCAGCGCCTCCTAGCGTCAGCCTCCCGCCCCGAGACCGTACCGTCCGAGCCATCGGACGGCTACGCCGGATCGGTGCCTCCGATCAACGTGGGATCTCGACGTGCTGGTAGTCGGGGCTGCTCCAGCGACCACCCCAGCTGAACCCGGCCGCAGTGAACGCCGCCAGGGCCGGTCCTCCGCTGACGAGCAGGCCTGGGCGGTCGGCGCGATGGAGGTAGGGCGCGCCCGCCGGGGGCAGGGCGGTGCCGCGCAACACATCGGGGTTCTCGACCGGGTTGACGTCGATGGCGCGCCCATAGGCGTGGTTGGACCAGCTGCGGGACCCGTTCCCGATGAGGCGACAGTTGAAGCCCGAGGTGTTGTCCGCTGCCATCGAGGCGCTGTCGTCGCTCGCGTACTCGGCGACGTTCCGGATCCGCCGGATCGGGAACCTGAGCTCGAAGAGACGGGCGAAGGCGCGCTGGGCGCGTTCGGCGATCGCGGCATTGAGCACGAGCTCGCCCGTCTCGACCCGGCCCTCGAAGGTCCAGTACGACACCGCCACCACGCGTAGGCTCTCCAGCCCGATCGGACAGCCCCGGTGCCAGGACGAGCCGAGATCCGCGGCGGTCGCGGTGCGGACCTCCCAGACGAAGGTCGGGACGATTGGCGTCGGGCTCGGCGTAGCAGTCGCGGCGGAGGTCGTCGACGGGGTACTGCCGATCGTCGTCGGCGGCGTGAAGGGGGCCGTCCTGCTGGGCACCGAGCCAGTGGTGCCGGTGGACGACGCCGATGCGGCGGCTCCGCTCGGGACAGTGGGACCGCCGTCACAGCCGCTCAGCGCGACCAGCGAGACCAGCGCGACCGCAGCGGCCGCGACGTACCCACGCGACACGGTCGGACCCGCGGCGCGCAATCCGGTCATGTCAGTCCAGGTAGTCGCGCAAGACCTGCGAGCGGCTCGGGTGACGCAGCTTTGACATCGTCTTGGACTCGATCTGGCGGATCCGCTCGCGGGTGACGCCGTAGACCTTCCCGATCTCGTCGAGCGTCTTCGGTTGGCCGTCGGTGAGGCCGAACCGCATCGAGACGACTCCGGCCTCCCGCTCGGAGAGCGTGTCTAGCACCGCGTGGAGCTGCTCTTGGAGCAGCGTGAAGCTCACCGCGTCGGCCGGGACGACGGCCTCGGAGTCCTCGATCAGGTCGCCGAACTCGCTGTCGCCGTCCTCGCCCAAGGGAGTGTGCAGCGAGATCGGCTCGCGGCCGTACTTCTGGACCTCGACGACCTTCTCCGGGGTCATGTCGAGCTCCTTGGCGAGCTCCTCCGGGGTGGGCTCACGTCCCAGGTCCTGGAGCATCTGGCGCTGCACCCGCGCAAGCTTGTTGATGACCTCGACCATGTGCACCGGAATCCGGATGGTGCGTGCCTGGTCGGCCATCGCGCGGGTGATCGCTTGCCGGATCCACCACGTCGCATAGGTCGAGAACTTGTACCCCTTGGTGTAGTCGAACTTCTCGACCGCGCGGATGAGGCCCAGGTTGCCTTCCTGGATCAGGTCGAGGAAGAGCATGCCTCGGCCCGTGTAGCGCTTGGCGAGCGAGACGACGAGGCGAAGGTTCGCCTCGAGCAGGTGGTTCTTGGCGTTCCGCCCGTCGTTCGCGATCCACTCGAGCTCACGGCGCATCTTCGGCTCGATCGTGAGACCCGCATTGAGCTTCTCCTCCGCGAACAAGCCGGCCTCGATGCGCTTCGCGAGCTCGACCTCCTGCTCGGCGTTCAGCAGCGCGACCTTGCCGATCTGCTTGAGGTAGTCCTTGACCGGGTCAGCGGTCGCACCGGCCGTAATGACGGTCTGCGCGGGGGCGTCGTCGTCGTCCGCGTCCGAGTAGACATAGCCGGCGTCGTCCTCGGCGGTGGCCTCGTCCTCGACCTCGATCACTCCGGCAAGCACCGGGACGACCGCCTCGAGGTCTGCGGGGACCTCGAGGCCTTCGATGGCGACGTCCTCCTCCTCGACCGCGTCATGCCCGGCCTCGACGGCATCACGTGCCTTGGCAGCCTTCGCGGCCGCCGCCCGGCTGACCGTCTTCGCGGGCGTCTTGGCTCCGGGCGCCTTGGCCGCAGTCTCGTCGGCGGGTCCCGCCGCCGCCTTCGCCCGCGCCTTGCGCAGCGCAGCCGCGTCGGCGAGCGCGCCAGCACGACGCTGGGCGCCGGTGGTCTCGGTTCGCGCTGCAACCTCGGTGGGCTCCGCGGTGACAGGCTCTACCACGGCGGTCGATCCCGCAGCGTCGACGACCTTGCGGACCGCCCGCTTCGCGGCCGGGGCCGTCGCAGGTTCTGCGGTCACGGTGGTCGAGGCTGCGCGTCGGCTGGTGGCCGCTGCAACGCGAGTCGAGCGAGCCGTATCAGCCTTCACAGTGATCCCCAGACCTTCGAGCGCGCGCTGCACGGTGGACCTCCGCGGAACGACCACACCGGCCTCCTCGCATGCCGCCTGGACCTGAGTCACACTCACGGTGCCGTCGAGCCGTCCGAAGCGGACGAGATCCCGTAGGGCGGCATGGTCGAACTCGCGCGGAAGCGAAGCAGGGGAAGGGTGGGGTGACACGAACGACCTTTCGGCAGCGTCAGGTACTGATTCAACGCAGAGGCAGACCGATATTGTACCCACCGGTCCAGAATCTCTCCGCCCGAGCGGTGCGCACGCGATCGGGTGAACTCCCAGGTAGGCCCGTGTCGGAAGCCTAGCGCCCCCGCCGAACCCAGCCCGGCGGCATCCCCACATCAACAGCCTGCTGGAGCAGGGCAGCCAATCGGTAGCCGGGTTCGCACCGCTCGGCGCGCCCCAGGAGGATGGCCGCGCGAGCCCCGTCCCCCTCCCACCACGCGAGCAGAGCGAGCAGCGTGAGCGCGGGCGCGCCACTCCGCCGCGGCGCGTGGGCGACGACGCCCTCCAGCACCCGGCGGGCCGTCTCTACCTCATCGCGCCGCGGTGGCACACCCGTCTGAGGGTCCATGAGAAGCGCGAGAGCGGCCCCGACCTCGTCGTCGGCGCCGTCGGACAGCGAGCGTTCAGGAAGGTCCGCGGTGTCCGGGATCAGGCTGAGCAGAACGGCATCCCGGGTCCGGACGTCCTCGAGTGCCGCCGCGAGCCGCCCGTGGTCGACCGCGCGGGAGACGTCACCGGCGCGGCTCCGCGACCACCCGTCCCGCCACGCCTCGAGCGAGGCGATCCGCCACTCGCGCTCGGACATCGCGGCTCGTCCTCGGCGCGGGCCACCTTCTCCCGGTTGCCTCTTGGCGGCCCACCGCCGCGCGGCGCGTGAAGCCGAGCGCCTCGCCTCGGCGCCCGCCGGCGCGATCCGGCCCACTCCGTCGCGCGAGTCCGCGATCGCCACTCCCGCGAGGACCATGTGGGCGCCGATGGCCGTCGACTGCAGCTCGGCGAGCGGGCGCCCACCGGGCGGGCAGCACCGCTCGTCGGCGCACCCGAGGGCCGAGTAGCCCGTCGGCGTCACTACCCAGGCGCCGCGCTCTGGCAGATGGGCCTCGGCAGCGGCGCGCAGGTGCTCGACGGCCTTGACGACGCGGTTCGCGGTCGAGCCGGCAGTGCCAACTCCGTCGGCCGAGTAGACGACGAGTGCATAGGCGTGCGCGCGATCAGCATCGAGGTGCCCGACGAGCGTTCGAGCCAGCCCGGGTCCGCCGTCCTCGTCGCCGAGGTCGTCGAGGTCGACCCGAGCCACCAGACCGACATGTGCCCGCCGCCCGCGCAGCGAGACGGCGACGAGACTCTCGGTTGGCTGGAAGCCGAGCTGGTACGGGAGGAAGGCGAGCAGCTCACGCGGCTCGAGCAAGCGGATCGCGGTGGTCGACATGTCGCCATTTGAACCGAGGACGGCCCGTCGCCGCCGAATCTCGGAGCCGCATCGTGGGAAGGAGCGTGCGTCAGCCCTCCTGTGGAGGCCTGGGCGTGGCACTACCGTTGTGCCGTGCGAAATGCCTCGTGTGTCCCGGCGCGGGCCGGTCGACTGGCTCGCATCGCGCTCATCTCATGCGTCGCCGCCGTCGCCGGATGCAGCGACTCGACGGCCGACAACGCCGCCGCCGGGACCGCATCGCCGGGCACTGTGCAGGAGCCCCAGACGCCGTCCCCGATCGCGGGCGGTAGTACCGCGAGCCCCGGAGAGACGCTGTTGCCGACCACCCCTCCCCCGTACTCGGCCGCGGGTGCGCTGGTGCCCGGCTTCCCCGTCGACCTGATCCCGGTGCCGGACGGCGCGGAGATCCTGGTCTCCTCCGCGGTCCCGCTCGGCGACAACGGGGTGCACGAGGTAAGCCTCAACCTGCGGAGCCCCGCCACCGCTGCGGCGCTGATGGGCATCTACCGCGCCAGCCTGCTCGCCGCCGGGTTCCTGGAGGTTGCACCCGACGGGGTCCAGGCGGGGCTCGCCGAGGAGAGCACCTTCACCCGGTCGTCCGGGGACGAGATCCTGGTCGTCGGGATCCTCGACCAGAACAGCGCCCGGACCGTCACGATAGGCGGCCGGGTCCGGGTGCCGCCCCCCGCCCCCTAGGCTGACGCCGTGACGAACCGCGACCTGACCGACGTGGAGTCCGTCCGCGCTCGCGTCGATGCCGTGCTCGCCCAGCGGACCGAAGTCGTGCGTGCTCACCTTGCCGCGATCAGTGTCGACGCGCTCGCGCTGGCCGAGCCCCTCGAGCAGATGTTGACCGGTGGGAAGCGGTTGCGAGCCGCCCTGTGCTACTGGTCGTGGCGCATGCACGGGGGCGCTGCGGACGGTCCCGCCGCGGAGACCGTGATCCGGGTGGCGGCGGCGCTCGAGCTCTTCCAGGCCGCCGCACTGTTCCACGACGACGTGATCGACGACTCGGACCGACGGCGAGGTGTGCCCACCGCCCACCGGAGCCTGGCCGACCTGCACCGAGCGAGCCGGTGGCGCGGGAGCAGCGATCGCTTCGGTGCCGCGGCCGCGATCCTGCTGGGCGACCTCTGCCTGGTCGCCAGCGAGGAAGAGTTCTCCATCGCCCGTGCGGGCCTCGACGACGCCGCGTTCGAACGGGCGCGCGAGACGTTCAGCGAGATGCGCACCGAGGTCACGATCGGTCAGTTCCTCGACGTCCGAGCCCAGGCGCTCCCCTTCGGCGACGACCCGGCGGCCGACCTGGAGCGAGCCCGCACCGTGATCCGGGCCAAGGCGGCCCGCTACAGCGTCGAGCACCCGGTGGTGATCGGCGCGGCCCTCGCCGGCGCCTCTGCCGAGCAGCTCGACCGCTGCCGCGCCTTCGGACTGCCGCTCGGCGAGGCGTTCCAGCTCAGGGACGACCTGCTCGGGGTGTTCGGCGAGCCCGCCACGACCGGGAAGCCCGCGGGCGACGACCTTCGCGAGGGCAAGCGAACCGTGCTGATCGCCCTCACGATGCAGCGTGCCGACCCCGCCGACCGGGCCGTGGTCGCGGCGCGGCTGGGTGATCCCGCCTTGACCGCCGACGACGTCGCGCACCTGCGCCGGATCCTGCTCGGCTCGGGAGCGGTGGCCGGCGTCGAGTCGCTCATCGCGACGCTGCGCGCTGAGGCGATGGCCGTGCTCGCGACCGTCGAGGGCACCTCGCCGGGTACGGAGATGATGGGCCGGCTGGCGCACGCCCTGGTCGACCGCGCCGCCTGAGCCACCGAAGCGACTGGCCACCCGCGCCGCCTGAGCGATCGGGCCACCACCCGCGGCGCCGAGAAATCAGAGCGCGAGTGCTTGGGCCCGCCGGCGGACCTCGGTCTTGTGCCCGCTGCGCAGCGCCGCGATCGGCGAGCCGCCCGGGAACGAGTCGTCCGGGGTGAAGAGCCACGCGATCGCCGACTCGTCGTCGAAACCGGAGTCCGCGAGCACGTTGACCGTCCCCTGCAACCAGGGAAGAACCTCTGGTGCCCCGCCGGCCGCCGCCGCCACGAAGGCCTCGGGCACGCTGACCACGCGCGGGTCACCACGGCGGACCGCGAGGACCCGCCGTTCCTCGATCATCCGGCGCACCTCAGTCGGATCGGTCCCGAGGCGCTCGGCCAGGTCGGGGACGGTCAGCCAGGCATCGACCACAGATTCAAGATCACTCACGCGTCAAGCCTACGGTGCGCCGGGGCCACCGGGCAGCGCCACGACGGGGCGCCGTGAATCGAGTTCCTCACCCGATCGAGTCAACATCCGCCCCGACTCGCGCTGGCACCTTTCCTCCGGCGAGCACGCACACTAGGGTCCTCTCGAGTCACACGAGTAACATCTGTCACATTGGCACCAGTCGCACGTCATCGAATGCAGGGATGGACCATGGACGAGAAGCGCACACCGGCAGCCACGACGTCGTCCCCCGGCGCCGGCACGAGCGTCGATTCACGCCGTCGGCTCCGAACCGCGGGGAGCACCGGAATGGGCCTCGCGCTCGCCGTCGCCAGCGTGGCGACCAGCGCCGGCGCCGCGCACGCCGATCAGAGCTACACGGTGCGACCTGGTGACACCGTCAGCCACATCGCGCTGCGAACCGGAACCTCGGTCGATGCGATCGTGCGCGCCAACAAGCTGAACCAGCGAGCCTTCATCCAGATCGGGCAGCAGCTCGCCATCCCCACCGCCGCCACGGCCGCTGCGGCGCCCGCAGCCGCAGCCCCCACCGCTGCGGTCGCCCTTGCCGCGCACACGGTCCGCTCGGGAGACACCCTCTCCGCGATCGCCGCCAAGTACGGAACGACGATCAGCGCGATCGCGAAGGCCAACAAGCTCGCCAACCCGGGCCTCCTCCGGATCGGGCAGCAGCTCTCGATCCCGGGCACCACGGCGCAGAGCGCTCCGGCCGCCGCGACCCCCGCCGCTCCTGCCACGGTCATGTACGCCGTCCGCTCCGGCGACACCGCCACCGGGATCGCCGCCAAGTTCGGGACGACCATCGGCGCCATCGCGAAGGCGAACAAGCTCGCCAACCCGAGCTACCTGCGGATCGGCCAGCAGCTCACCATCCCGGGGGTGGTCGCGGCCCCCGCCCTCCAGCTGGTCGGCAACACCTTCGCCGGCCGCACCTACCCCCAGGCGACGGTCGACTCGGCGAACAAGAACAAGGCGGCGCTGCTGAAGGTCGGCGTCCCGAGCAAGGCCGACATGAAAGACCTGGTCGGCGCCACCGCGCGGGCGATGGGCGTGGACCCGAAGCTCGCACTGGCCGTCGCGTTCCAGGAGTCCGGGTTCGACCACAGCCTGGTCTCCCCCGCCAACGCGATCGGCGTCATGCAGGTCATCCCGACCTCCGGCCAGTGGGCCTCCGACCTGGTCGGCCGACAGCTCAACCTGCTCGACCCGCGGGACAACGTCATCGCCGGCGTCGCGATCCTGCACCGACTTGTCGAGGTCTCCCCCGACCTCCCGACCGTCATCGCGGCCTACTACCAAGGCTTGACCTCGGTCCGGACCAACGGCATGTTCGCCGACACGCGGGTCTACGTCGCGAACGTGCAGACACTCATGGCGCGGTTCGCCTGACCGGTTTCGCTCCCACCCGACCGTAGACTCGGTCCGTGGGACTGACGATGACCGACCCGCTCCTCGGCACCCTCGTCGACGGGCGCTACGAGGTGATCTCGCGCATCGCGCGGGGTGGCATGGCGACGGTGTACCTGGCCGTCGACCGCCGCCTCGACCGCCAGGTCGCCCTCAAGGTCATGCACCCGCACCTGGCCGACGGCGCCGAGGGCAACGACTTCATCGCCCGGTTCCGCCGTGAAGCGCAATCCGCCGCACGGCTCACCCACCCCGGTCTGGTGAGCGTCTACGACCAAGGCGTCGACGGCGAGACCAGCTACCTCACGATGGAGTACGTACCCGGCACCAACCTTCGCCAGCGCCTCGCCCTCGACGGTCCGTTCAGCATCGGCCGCACGTTCCAGATCCTCGAGGACGTGCTGGAGGCACTCAGCGTCGCGCACCTCACGGGACTCGTGCACCGTGACATCAAGCCCGAGAACGTCCTGCTCGCCACCGATGGGCGCACCAAGGTGGCCGACTTCGGCCTCGCGCGCGCGATCACCGAGGCCACCGTGACGACGACGGGCACCATCCTCGGAACGGTCGCCTACCTGGGCCCCGAACTCGTGTCCCAGGGCCTCTGCGACGCCCGCACCGACGTCTACGCCGTCGGGATCCTGTGCTACGAGATGCTGACCGGACGGCAACCGTTCACCGGCGAGACGCCGATCCAGGTCGCGTTCCAGCACGTCAACAACGACATCCCGGCGCCGTCCCTGTTGATCAATTGGCTGCCGATCGAGGTCGACGAGCTCGTCGCGGCCCTCGCCGCGCGTGAACCGGACGAGCGCCCCCGGGACGCGGGCGCCGCACTCGAGCTGGTCCGCCGGGTCCGGTCCCGGCTCGACCCTGCGATGCTCGCCCAGAGCGCGGACCTGGCACCGGAGGTTCCACCCGCGGCGCCGAACGCCTGGGAGCCGCTCGCACTGGTCGCGTCCGGCGACGGTGGCTCAGCGGGCCGGGGCGAGGGGCCCGCCGACGACGACCAAGGGGACGACGAGGACTCGCGCCGGACCGCGATCATCCACCACGACGGGCGCGGCAGCACCGTGTCCCTGCCGATCGGGGTCGGACGTGCGGCGCTGCTGGCCACCAGGCAAGCGAAGGTCGACCGGGTCAAGGACCGCCGCCGGGTGCGGACGGGGCTCATCATCGGCCTCGTGCTGGCCCTGCTCGCTGGCGGCACCTGGTGGTACCTCGCGGCCGGCCCCGGCGCGTACACGTCGGTGCCCGCCGGCCTGACGCAGCAGACGGAGGCGGGCGCGATCGCCGACCTGGATGCGGCCGGGCTCGGGCACGTCGTCGAGAAGGTCAACAGCCGGGACGTCACGCCCGGGCTGGTTCTCAAGAGCAGCCCGAACGAGGGTTCCCGGATCGCCAAGAAGGGCGTCGTGACGCTCACCGTGTCCCTCGGGCCGAAGATGGCCCAGGTACCCACGGTGGTCGGCTTCTCCCTGGAGAAGGCGACCGGTCTGATCGCGGCCGCGGGGCTGCCGCTCGGCACGACGCTGCGCCAGTTCGACGACATCACGCCCAAGGACCAGGTGCTGGCCGTGTCCAAGGACGCCGGGGCGTCGGTGCCGGACTTCACCGAGATCGTGCTGACCGTCTCGGACGGGCCCGCGCCGGTGGCGGTGCCGCAAGAGGTCGGCGCCACTCAGGACGTCGCGGCGAGCGACCTCAAGGCGGTCGGGCTCAAGTCGTCGGTCACCGAGGCGTTCGACCCCGTCGTGCCGGCCGGGCACGTCGTCAGCCAGGTGCCGGAGCAGAACACTCAGGCGCACCGCGGCGACACGGTCGCGCTCGTCGTGTCCAAGGGGCCTGAGATGGTTCAGGTGCCGAACGTCATCCCCAAATCGGTGGCTGACGCGACGGCGATCATGAACGCCGCCGGGTTCCAGGTCAAACTCGACAACCGGCACCAGGGCAAGACGCTCAGCATTGTGACCGCCCAGAGCATCCCCGCGGGCCAGCTGGCGCCGAAGGGCTCCACGATCACCCTGACGTTCGTCTGAATCTGAGCGCGACTCGCATCCGGCCCTCAGCAGTAGAGACGCCGCCAGCGGCTACGACCGCTTGAGCATCTCCGCGACCTGGAACGCCAGCTCGAGTGACTGCTGGTGGTTGAGCCGCGGGTCCACCCGGGTCTCGTAGCGCCGCGCCAGACCGGCGTCGTCGATCTCCTCGCTGCCGCCCATCACCTCGGTGACGTCGTCGCCGGTGAGCTCGATGTGGATGCCGCCCGGGTGGGTGCCGAGGTCACGGTGCACCTCGAAGAAGCCGCGCACCTCGTCCAGCACGTCGTCGAACCGCCGCGTCTTGTAGCCGCTCGGAGACGAGAACGTGTTGCCGTGCATCGGGTCGCACACCCAGGTGACCGGCCCGCCCTCGGCCGCCACCTTCTGTACCAGCGCCGGCAGCGCATCGCGGACCGTCCCCGCGCCCATCCGGGTGATCAAGGTCAGCCGCCCCTCGATCCCGGTCGGGTTGAGCCGCTCCATCAGGGCGAGCGTCTCGTCGGCCGTCGCCGCCGGGCCGAGCTTGATGCCGATCGGGTTCTGCACGCGGGACAGGAAGTCGACGTGCGCGCCGTCGAGCTGACGCGTGCGCTCGCCGATCCAGACGAAGTGCGCCGAGCAGTCGTACGGCAACCCGGTGCGTGAGTCGATCCGGGTCAGCGGCCGCTCGTAGTCGAGCAGCAACGCCTCGTGGCTGGAGAAGAACTCCACCGTCCGCAACGAGTCGAAGTCGCCGCCGGCGGCGCCCATGAACCGGATCGCCCGGTCGATCTCACCCGCCATCGTCTCGTAGCGCGAGTACGCGGGGTTGGCCAGGAAACCACGGTTCCACTCGTGCACCAGTCGCAGGTCGGCGAAGCCACCCGTGGTGAAGGCCCGGATCAGGTTCAGCGTCGACGCCGACGTGTGGTACGCCTTCAGCAGCCGATGCGGGTCCGGGGTGCGGGCCTCGAGGGTGAACTCGTGCCCGTTGATGATGTCCCCGCGGTACGCGGGCAAGGTCACGCCGTCGCGCGTCTCGTCGTCGGTGCTGCGCGGCTTCGCGTACTGACCCGCCATCCGGCCCAGCTTGACCACCGGCAGGCTCGCGCCGTAGGTGAGCACGACCGCCATCTGCAGCACGGTCTTGATCTTGTTGCGGATCTGGTTGGCGGTGGCGTCCGCGAACGTCTCCGCGCAGTCGCCGCCCTGCAGCACGAAGGCCTCGCCGCGGCCGGCCGCGGCCAGCCGAGCGCGCAGCACGTCCGCCTCGCCGGCGAACACCAAGGGGGGCTGGATCGCCAGCTCATCGCTCACCGCGGCCAGCGCAGCGCGGTCTGACCACGCCGGTTGCTGCACCGCGGGCAAGGTCCGCCAGTGGTCGAGGCCCTCGACGACGCCGGGCTCCGCCTCGACGCTCATCCGTGCGCCGCCGGGACCAGCGGCTGACCGATGGACGCCAACAGCTCACCGAACCACGGGACCGTGACGTCGAAGTGCTTGCCACCGACGATCCGCGGGAACGCGATCGCGGTCAGCACGTCGCCGTTCTCCTCGTCGTTCCCGATGACGCCCGCCTCGCCGCGCAGCGCGCAGTCCACCGCGAGGTCCGTCATCGACTTGATCAGCTCGAGGTCCCTCGCGTTGGCGGCCGCCGAGCGGGAGAAGTACCCGCTCTTCTGGACCATGACCTTCTCCGCGCCGATCAGGCCCGCGAACTGCTTGGCGAACCACTGACCGGGGTTGATGACGTCCAGCTTGACGTGGCCGAACGGGTCGCGCGGTATCTCCTGGCCGGACGCCTCGAGCTGGGCCACGATCTCCGCGATGCCGGCCCCCTCGGACAAGAAGATGTTGACGTTCCCGAGCTCGTCCATCACGCCGCGCAACCGGACCGCTTCACCCTCGAGGTCGATCGCGAGCTCGGGCAGGAAGACGGCGTGGATGTCCCAACGCTCGCGGGACAGCCCGATGCCCGGATTCCATTCCTGAGTGTCCAGCCAGGCGCGGTAGTCGGCCGCGGCAGCAGCCGTCAGCCACCCGCAGTGCCGGCCCATCACCTCGTGCACGATCAGCATCCGCGGGTTCGACCGGTGCTCACCGATGATGTTCTGGGCGAACCGGGCGGCCTGCTCGGCCGCGGTCCAAGCGCCCAACGACTGCCGGATCGGCACGATGTCGTTGTCGACCGTCTTCGGCAGGCCGACCACCGTGAGGTGGTAGCCGTTCGACTCGAGGTACCCCGCGAGGTCGGCCGCGGTGATGTTCGTGTCGTCGCCGCCGATGGTGTGCAGCACGTCGACGCCGTCGGCCACCAGACGGTCAGCGGCGACCTTGAGCGGGTCCGCGCCCTCGGGCACCAGACCGCGCTCGACCAGGTCGGCCATGTTGGTCAGCTTGACCCGGCTGTTGCCGATCGGGCTGCCGCCGAAGCGGTGCAGGACGTGCGCGTTGGCGCGGATCTCGTCGTCGACGACGATCTTGT
>Ga0209638_1001477_pt1 | contig 15015 bp, 13 predicted proteins | sample BarGraNGADG00211_FD_184490 | JGI IMG/M metagenome (GOLD analysis project Ga0209638, IMG submission 184490) | Arctic peat soil microbial communities from Barrow, Alaska - Barrow Graham LP Ref core NGADG0002-211 (SPAdes) (version 2) | ecosystem: Environmental > Terrestrial > Soil > Wetlands > Peat... | reverse complement strand
AGAAATTAACTGATCAAAATTTCTGATTGCTACTACTGATTTTTCTGCTCTTTTCATGATTTTATAGTTTTTGGATTTTTAATTAAAGTCTGAGGTTTTATCGTGATAGGTACTTAATTGTTACCTGAAAATTGTTTCTGAAATATGTTTTTATAAGCAACAACACCAGTAAAGTATTGACATATAAATAGATATAAATAAATATAATTATTAAAAAATCTGGTCTGCCCTGAAAATAAATAAAAGTTGTTTTGTCGCTATGCCGTTATACTGTTTCTCTTACTGCCTCGAGATGTTTTTATTGATAGAAAATAAAAAAGTCTGGTAACAATTTACGACTAAACCCGATATAACGGTGCAAATTGATAAAAAGAATAAATTGTACCATCTCTAAAATACAGTATGGTTTCAGATCTAAAGTTAATTAAAATTCAAAATAATTAAAAAATGGGTGCGAACTATTATGTGGCTGTCAGGCCCCGGATAAATGAGAATCACGCCGTCCATAAGGAGGGTTGTCCATTTTTGACAAATGATGAAAAGAGGATTTACTTAGGGGCATTCAAATCGGATCAGGATGCCATGAGCGAGGGCCATCGGCATTTTGCCATGACAAAGGGTTGTCTTTTCTGTTGTAAAGAGAAAGAGTCAGGCGATAGAACAACTTCACAATCAATATGGGACAGGAAGGGTATAATTCCTGTCAGACTGCATATACAAAAATCCTATCATCAAAGCCTTTTTTGTTGTTTGAATTGAAATGTGGCATCCGGCGTCCGGAATAAAGTGCTATGAAAAAGCTAAATGTTGATTGTAAAATCATCACCATCGTTCATAACAGGAAATTTTTTCCTGAAAGCGGACAGTTCAGTCATGGATATTTCAGCTGAAATTGAACACTCCTTTTCATCTTCAGCAAATGCAATGAGTTCACCACGGGCATTAATTATCATAGATTCACCACAATATCTGATTCCTTCACCATCGGTTCCTGTTCTGTTTGAACCGGCCACATAACACTGATTCTCAATGGCCCTGGCTTTTAGAAGTGTAGTCCAGACATTTTGCCTGACCTGAGGCCAGTTTGCAGCATAAATCATAAGATCATATTCATCCCTGTTACTGGTCCATACAGGAAAACGCAGATCGTAACATATATAAGGAGATATCCTTACTCCCCTGAAACTGAAAATCAATCTTGTTTTCCCTGCTGAGAAAAGGCTGTCCTCTCCTCCCATGCTGAACAAATGGCGTTTATCATAATGCACGGTCTTATTCCCCGGAGAAATAAATACCCATCTGTTAAAGAAATTCATATCTTCTTTCACAATATAGCTTCCGCATACTCCGAAGTTTCCCTTTTCAGCAATACTCTTCATCCATCTGAATGTTTCTCCGTCGGGTGATTCGCTAAGTTCTGCCGGTTTCATTGAAAATCCCGTATTGAACATTTCAGGAAGAATAACAATATCTGTTTTATTATACAATGGAGACAGAAGCGCTGCGAGATTCAGAAAATTACGGGATTTATCTTCCCATGCTATATCCGGTTGTATAACTGAGATCTTCATAATTAGCATGTGGGGTAAAAGACCTGATGGATTTTTTATTTTTTATTCAGAGAAGCATAATAATCCGTGAAAATACCGTTGATAAGTGGTTTGTAATAAAGCCAGAAGAATCTCCTTGTGTCATCAGGTTTATCGGAATATAAAATTCCTTTAAGTTTCTCTACGCCTTTAAAACGAGCTGTCCAGAAGGGAACATCGTATGTTGCAAAATCTCCTGAAAAATAGTAGATTCTCTGCGCAACAGGTTCCTGAACAACAGCCGGAAACTCACTCAGTAAACCATTAATGCTCAGGAGTGTATCACCTAATGGAGTTGTATCAATTTTGAATTTTGAAATAATCTTATTCTGAAGAGGGTCGATAATATCAAACCATTGGTCGAAAGCAACCTCCGGGAGCACCCCGTACTTCTGTGTGGAGGCTTTATCAGTAATTATCCGTGGCATTGCATTTTTAAGCTGGGTACCTTCCTCGAGGACAACAATATCCTTTTCCTTGAGTATAACGATTCCGGGTTTAGTGAATTTCCATGGCTTCCTGTACTCTTTACGGTACATGGCTGTCATCCATACAGGGAAATCATTGGCAGTGGTATCTAGTGAGCTGAAGTATTTCCCTGTCCAACCAGAGAAGATTATTCCAAGTTTTTCCTGTGTCCTGACTGATTCAAACTGTGCGGTCGGGTAATCGAAAGAGTTATATTCCATAATAATAAGCTTATTCCTGTCTTTCATTTCCTTTAGAAGGAGGAAGTCATTATTATTAAGTCCGCCGTAAATCTTTCTTGATTTGCGGCTTTTGTTTATACCTCTGTACCAGTCATTAAAAAATACACCGTAAGTATCAATGAAGTAAATAGCATCATTTTTCTCGGCAAGATTAATAAGCTCGGTGAGACGATAATCATTCCTGTCCCATTTCTTATCCCGGATTGGACGCTTGGGAAAGAATCCGAAATAATCCTTTGTATAGGAATAGCTTGTCTTACTTACTTTTTTTACGAATCTTTCATAAGTCAGTATCCAGGTAAATGGCTTATGATGCTCTCTTTCCAGATTTGGAACAGTCTTGTCAACTATAATAATATCCAACGGCTTTTTTGATTGAAGGCTCCATCGGATCAGATTAATTACAGGAAGGGCAATAATTACTGCCAGGATGATAACTACAATAAGCAGAGTTTTTTTCATAACTGAATAAATCTGAATGTATTCAAATACAATAACGATAATCCGATTATTTCCAAAAGATCAAAATCATTTGTTAAAAGTATTCATTTATTTTTCTTAAAGAAAATAAATCTGAGGCAATTTAGTAAAAATAATTGAACCGCAATAACTGTTAGTATCTGCAGGCTGAATTATTGCCTCTTTTATCACCACCTGCGGATTTTTTCCCTTATTAAACGGTTGCATGAGAATAATATCTGTGAGAACAAAGATTGTTTTACTACTTTTACGCAAACATTTTTATGATGCTGCCAAATCAACCTCTTGCTGAAAGGTTAAGACCAAGGCAACTAAGTGAGTTCTGCGGACAGGAACACCTGGTTGGCAAGAATGCAGTTCTGAGGAAAGTGATTGAATCGGGAAATATCCCTTCATTTATTTTATGGGGTCCACCGGGCGTAGGAAAAACGACTCTTGCCGGAATAATAGCGAACACACTTAAAAGGCCCTTCTTTCATCTGAGCGCTGTACATTCGGGAGTAAAGGATGTCAGGGAGACAATTGAAAAAGCGAAAAGCCAGCAGTTCTTTAACCAGCCCAACCCGATCCTGTTTATAGATGAAATTCACAGATTTAATAAATCGCAACAGGATTCACTTCTTAGTGCAGTGGAACAGGGAGTAATTACCCTTATCGGAGCCACAACAGAGAATCCTTCTTTTGAGGTCATAGCTCCGCTCCTTTCACGATGCCAGGTCTATGTTATGAAACCGCTACCAGAGGAGGAGCTTATCATGTTAATGAACAAAGCTTTAAAAAAGGACACCTACCTTGCAGCTTATGACATTGAAATTGCCGAACACGAAGCGCTGATACGTGTATCGGGGGGCGATGCAAGAAAACTGTATAATGCTCTTGAACTTGTCGTGAGCTCGGAAGCAGATGAATCATCTTCTGAAAAAATCATTATTAATAATGCAATGGTTTTAAACCATGTTCAAAAGAATCTTGCACTTTACGACAAAAATGGAGAACAGCATTATGATATAATCTCCGCTTTTATAAAATCTCTCAGAGGCAGTGATCCTAATGCGGCAGTTTACTGGCTTGCAAGAATGGTTGAAGGAGGAGAAGACCCAAAGTTCATTGCAAGAAGGATGCTGATCCTTGCCGCTGAAGATATCGGTATTGCCAATCCAAACGCCTTACTTCTTGCCCAGGCATGTTTTGAAGCCGTAAATGTAATCGGGTGGCCTGAATCCAGAATTATTTTATCGGAGGCTGCTATTTATCTGGCTACTTCACCTAAAAGCAATTCCTCATATATGGCTATTGAAGGTGCTATAGGGAGCGTCAAATCAGAAGGTGATATTCCCGTCCCGTTGCATCTCAGGAATGCTCCTACGAAGCTTATGAAGAATCTTGGATATGGTAAAGAATATAAATATGCACATAGCTATTCAGGAAATTTTGTTCCTGATAATTTTTTGCCGGAAGAGATAAAAGGAACTGTTTTTTATGACCCAGGGGTTAATTCCAGGGAGGAAGAGATCAGAAAAAGACTTTCCGTTATGTGGAATGATATTTACAATTACAATAAGGAAGACGAAAGTAAAAAGTAAAAGACCGCAAGACCGCAAGACTTCAAGACTTCAAGACTAAAAGACCGCAGAGAAAATTCGTTCAATGTTATTTTTACAAATATTTTTTTAACTTTGTTATAATATGTCGCAAGCAGGAATAAATATTCCCGGGATAAGTTTTATTGGATCTGGCAATTTTCTATTGATTGCCGGACCTTGTGTCATTGAAAGTGAGGAGATTGTATTTAAAACAGCCGGACATCTGAAGAGTTTATCCGAAAAATACCAGATCCCTTTTGTTTTTAAATCATCATACAGAAAAGCCAACAGGTCAAGGGGAGATTCATTTTCAGGTATCGGGGACATTAAAGCACTTAAGATACTTGCAGAAGTCCGGGACAGATATTCCGTTCCGGTTATTACCGATATACATAACCCGGATGAAGCTGAAATTGCAGCCGGTTATGTGGATATACTTCAGATACCGGCCTTTTTATGCAGACAGACCGATCTTCTGACTGCTGCAGCCAAAACAGGAAAATGGGTCAATATAAAGAAAGGGCAGTTTCTCTCGGGATCCTCAATGAAATTTGCTGTGGAAAAGGTAAGGGAATCAGGTAATAACAATATTATGCTTACTGACAGGGGCAATATGTTTGGTTATCAGGATATTGTTGTTGATTTCAGGAATATTCCCATTATGAAGCAGATCGGTGTGCCTGTAATTATGGATATTACGCACTCTCTCCAGCAACCTAATCAGGAACAAGGTGTATCAGGAGGCAGACCGGAAATGATAGAGACCTTAGGTAAGGCTGCCATTAGTGTCGGCGCCGATGGTATATTTATAGAAACCCATCCTGACCCCTCAATCGCAAAATCCGATGGAGCCAATATGCTCAGGCTTTCAGAAATGGATAACCTTTTGAATAAGCTTATCGCTTTAAGAAAAACAATAAATTCTTTTAATAATTAATGCTTAATATCAATTGTATGAAAAAGTTAATTTTTGTTATGGCAGGATTGATAATGCTGTCTGTCATAAGCGCACAATCACTTGATGAAATCGTTAAGAAATATACCGTAGCCAATAAACTGGACAACGTTGCTAATCTGAAAACGATAAAGATCACTGCTAATATGTCAATGATGGGAATGGAAATGCCTATGGTACTTTGGATGAAAAATCCTAATAAAATTAAATCCGTCACTACGTTTAACGGACAGGAGATGATCCAGGTATTTGATGGTGAGAAAGGGTATGTTATAAGTCCGATGACCGGTTCCACCGAGCCTGTGGAAATGACTCCTGATCAGGTGAAACAGACACTCAGAAGCAGTATGTTCCAGAATTTTATGGCAAATTATTTCAAGAATGGTCAGCTCGCACTGGCTGGCGAAGAAAATGTAAATGATAAACCTGCTTACAAGTTAAAAGCTACAATTGATGGTGGAACGGTTATTGATATGTTCATAGACAAAAGCTCCTATTTCCTGGTAAAAACAACTACAACAGCTTCAGGTGTAACGATGGAATCATATCCGACAAATTATACTGAAACCAACGGGGTCATGATCCCTATGAAAACAAGCACATCAGCACAGGGTATGGAAATCCTTATAAATTTCACAAAGGTTGAAGTCGATCTTCCGATGGAAGACAGTTTGTTCAAAATCATATAATTATTCAATCTGAAATAAATAAAAACGACGGGTTGTTGCCCGTCATTTTTATTAAGCAGCTGGCCTGTAAGCCGGATTCTGTGCGGTCTTGGTTTCTGTAAAAGAAGTTAAAACCGGTTTCCATCATTTATCTGGGCCCGGTATCACTACCGTGCTCATACGACCTACCCCCCGGCATCGGACGAGCAGCCCTGTTCGCCGGTATACATGGTCTTTCAACCCATAAGGTGTACGGCTCCCGGTGTTGCCATCGGGACCGGTAAGCTCTTACCTCACCTTTTCACCCTTTTCCCGATAAACAGGGATGGTTATTTTCTGTTACACTACTATACCCTCGCGGATATCTTCCCGTTAGGAAGCATGGTGCTCTTTGTTGCCCGGACTTTCCTACACACTTTAGTGCGTCGATGGAACAGCCTGCTGCATTGCAAAGGTAAGAAAATGCAGCGGATTTGGGTACATACTATATAATAATGGTTATTTTTGAACCCAAAATAAGTTTGGAGTGCAGGCACTTTAGACACTTTAGGCACTTTAAAATATGAGGGATATTGATATAAACGACTATGATTATGATCTGCCTTCAGATCTTATCGCTCAGTATCCTGTTAATGAAAGAGATAAGTCGCAACTTCTTATTTTTAAAGAGAACACAATTGTAAAAGACAGTTTCAGCAACATAGATGAATACATTCCGCCAGATTCACTTCTTGTATTTAACAATACCCGCGTAATACGGGCCCGTATTCTTTTTCGCAAAGAGACCGGAGCTGTTATTGAAATACTCTGTCTCGAACCCCTCGCTCCTTTCGATTATGCATTATCTTTTAGCTCAACTAAACCTGTTGAATGGAAATGCATTGTGGGAAATCTCAAAAAGTGGAAGTCCGGTATATTAATGACCCGATTTAAATACAATGATAATCAGTATTTTCTATTCGTTGAAAGACTTCAGTCCGAGGGTGAGGCATGGCGGATAAAATTCAGCTGGAATTGTAAGGATATGAGTTTTGGCGAAGTAATTGAAACAACGGGTCACATTCCTCTCCCACCTTACATCAACAGAAAGGATGAAGCTGAAGATATTGAAAGATACCAGACTGTATATTCGAGGATCAGAGGTTCTGTAGCAGCGCCAACAGCAGGTTTACACTTTACGGATCATGTTTTTGAAAAGATTAAATCCAGAGGAATAAGATCAGTTGAACTTACTCTTCATGTGGGCGCCGGTACATTTCAACCGGTTAAAGCCGATAATATATACGATCATGAAATGCATTGTGAACATTTTTCAATAGATATCAATACTATTGGAATATTACTTGAAAACCAGGGAAAGATCATACCGGTTGGCACAACATCGGTAAGAACGTTGGAAAGTCTTTACTGGCTTGGAGTTAAACTTATACAGAACCCGGCTGAAAGCTTTCCAAAGCTTTCACTCAGACAATGGGAAGCTTATGAAATGGAGACCACTATTTCAGTAACGGAATCCCTTAATGCTTTATTAAATTATCTGAAAGAACGGAATTTAACCAATCTTCAGGCTGCAACCAGCATAATGATTGTTCCGGGTTATGAATTCAGACTGACAAACGGAATGGTGACAAATTTTCATCAGCCCCGAAGCACTCTTCTGCTTCTTATTTCAGCATGGACAGGTAACAGGTGGAAAAATATTTATACTTTTGCTGTTGAAAACAGGTTCAGATTCTTAAGCTATGGAGACAGTTCACTCTTATTGAAGTAAAAAAGAAGTTATTCATCAATATAACTATGCATTTCATCAAATTATATTTTTCATAACGAAATATTTAGTTTAATTTTGATAATGAATCAAATTTTTGTTAATTTGATACAAAAATAATTTAAGATGGACGGAAACAGATTAATGCAACAGGTTACAGCCATTTTCTCAATTTTTATGGTGTTCTTTTATATCGGGGTTGGCTTTTATTTTATATTCTATTCCAATTTTAGTTATCTTGACAAGGCAGTAAGGGTCATAATGGGATCAGCATTTATCTTTTACGGAGTATACAGAGCTTTTAGAGCATATTTTAAAATAGTTGAGGTTTTCTTTACAAAAGAAAAGGATGATGAATAAATCTGACTTGGCACACACTTTGCAGTGGTTAGAATGGAAATATTCAAACCTTAACTAAATTTAGGAATATGAACAGAGTATCAGTTATTAAAAATTTTATTATTATTGCGTGCCGGAATAAAAGATTAACAATCTGTAACGTGGTGGCCAAAAATATTATCAGTAAATTATTATCGTGCATTCCTCTTTTTGGGTTGTCACTCCTTCTTGCATCGTGCGGCAGTATGGGTAAAAAAGGTACAAATGAAACACCTACCAGAGGAAATATAAGGATTCTGGCTGATGAATCATTTCAACCGTTAATTGAAACAGAGGTTTTTACGTTTACACATCTTTATACCGGGGCAAAAATCAAACCTATCTATAAGCCAGAGTATGATGTGATTAATGATTTTATGAACGATTCGGTAAAAGTCATTGTTACCAGTAAAAAGCTTTCTGATTATCAGATTCAATATCTGCGTGACACTCTGGTAATCGCACGAACCACAACTTATGCTTATGATGCTCTTGCTCTGATTACAAACCGGGAAAATAAGGATAGCCTTTTAAAATATAACAATGTAAAAGATATTTTCCTCGGTAAAATAAGAAGATGGAAAGAGGTCAACGAAAAATCGAAATTGGGTGATATCCACGTTATATTTGACAATAACAAATCGGGAAATATCAGATATTTCAAAGAACTCTTTGAAATAAAAGACTCTCTGAGCAAAAACTTCTATGCTGTAAATAATAATGCAGAAGTTCTCAATTATGTTTCGAGGAATCCGGATGCCCTGGGTATTATAAGTGTAAACTGGATTAGTGATAAAGATGATTCTCTCACAATGAGTTTTATCAAAAAGGTAAATGTTGTGGCTGTTTCACAGCAATACATTAATGACGGAAGCTACTATCGCCCTTATCAGGGTTTTATTTATGATAAATCTTACCCATTCGTGAGAGAGATTTATCTTATTTCGAGAGAGACATTTTCCGGATTGGGCTCAGGATTTGTTAACTGGGCAACTGCGGAACAGGGACAAAGGATTGTGCTTAAATCAGGACTGGTACCAGCTACAATGCCGATAAGATTGGTGCAGATAAAACACTAGGTGTGAGGTATGAGGTGTGAGGTATGAGGTATGAGGTGTGAGGTATGAGGTATGAGGTGTGAGGTATGAGGTGTGAGGTATGAGGTGTGAGGAGTGAGGTGTGAGGAGTGAAAATTAAGAGAATTTGAAATATATAAGATTTTAAAGTAAAATTGACAACAAATTATGATCGCTATGAAACGTTTAATTTTAAGTCCAGCAATTCTTCTGGCAGTTTTAATAACAGGTTTGTCGGTAAACATTAAAGCCCAGGATTTAACGACTGCTACACTTCTGACAAGGAGCGAACAGTATGATAAAGCCCAGGCAATGTTCCAGCAGCTGATTCAGAAAGAACCTGCAAACAGCAAAAATTATTTCTTTTTGGGAGAAAACTACCTTTTGGACTATTTTGCCGACACCATTTCCAACTCATTGACAGTTGCAGCAAAATCGGCTAAAGAAATATACCAGAAAGGTGTTAATGCTAATGCTTCTGATCCTCTTAACTATATAGGACTGGCTAAAGTTGCCTACTATCTGGGCGATAACAGCACAGCTGTTGACATGCGTACCAAGGCCAGAAGTTTCCTCCTTCCTTATAAGAATATTAAAAAAATTGTACCTCCTGCACCAGATTATGCTTTTGCTCTGGCAAAAATCGCAGAATCATATATAAAGGATGGAAAGGTAGATACTTCACTTGCTTTGCCGCTGATAAGGGAAGCTGTTAAAATTGATAATAAAAATAAAGATGTTTATTTAATAGCCGGTGATATCTACATTCTTGTGAATGATGGTTCAAAGGCAATATCTTTTTATAACCAGGCCCAGTTTGCCGATCCTCAGTCACCTACGGCAAATATGAAAATAGGTAATATATACGTTAAAGGACGCGCTCTGCAGGCAGCTATTCCATATTACGAAGAGGCAATTAAGCTCAACGTCAACTATGCCCCTGCATATCGTGAACTTGGACAATTATATCTTATGGCCCAGAGATTCGATCAGTCAAAAGAGAATTTTAAAAAATATCTGGATCTTACCGCGGGAAATATCCCTGCAAAAATCAGGTATGTGAATGCTCTTTTTTATGCAAAAGATTATGACGGAGTTATAACGAATGTCGAAGAAATTTTCAAGGTTGACAAATCAAGGACATATATGAACCGTATTGCCGGTTATTCATCTTATGAAAAGAATCCTCCCGATTATGATAAAGCTCTCGCTTACATGGAGACACTTTTTAAAACTGTTGCCCCCGATAGAATACTCTGGAAAGACTATCATTATATGGCCAGAATATTGGTGAAGAGGAACCTGAATTATCCAAAGATGGCAGATGAACTGTCAAGTGCTGAACAACTACTTGAAAAAGAAAAGAACAAACTGGCAAGTGCGGGTACTTCAGTTGATAAAGCCAAATACAAAGCCAGCATTGAAGTTATGACAGGTAACGTTACTGCTCTCAAAGCTGATCTGGCAAAATCGAATGCAGAGATTGACAGGGCATTCGTGGAATACGCCAAGGTGCTTAATTTAAAACCCGGAGACAAGGCATTACTTAGTGAAATAGCAAGCAACTATAATACTTTCAGAAGATACGATGGCGTTGCAAAAACATTGAGTAAAATGCTTGACCCGGCTAAAGATAATACTGAGGATCTGATGCGAATCGGAAGGGCTTATTATAATAGCGAAAAATATAAAACTGCCGATTCGGTATTTACTGAAATAACTGTTAAATCGCCCACTTATATACCCGCTTATCTTGGGATAGCCAATACCTATTCTAAAATGGATGCTGACTTTAAGCTGGGACTTGCAAAACCAAAGTTTGAAAAGCTTATTGAAGTGGCTAAGTCTGATTCGATCAAAAATGCTCCGGCAATGATGGATGCATTTGGCTATCTGAGTTATTACCATATGATGAACAATAACTTCAGCAGATCAAAGGATTTTTATAACAGGATGGTAAATCTGGATCCCAATAATAAGGAGTATAAGATAAAGGGGTATATAGGGATAGGTTCAGTTGAGCTTCGATCAACTTCAACTGAAAAGACCAATGAAGGCAGACTACCATACTTATCAAGAGCTTTAGATGCCTACAATAAGATCCTTGCAATCGACCCGACGAATGCAGCAGCTAAAGGTCAGGTTAATTATATTCATGAATTCGAGGCTCAGATTAAAAAGGGGATTAACCCAAATGAGATCAGAGGAGTTGTAAGTAATGCTTCCGGTCAGCCACTGCCTTATGCTTCCATAAGAGTAAAAGACACGGCAGCTGAGAACCTTTCTAATGGCAAAGGTGAATTTAAATTTGAGATCCCTCAGGGTTCGGAGATCCTGATTATAAGTGCTAAAGGCTACAAAACACAGGAGATTCCTATTACAAAATCAAGAGTGTATAATGTTTCTCTTGCACAATAAGATTATATATGATAAAATCAGGTTTAAATAAAGAACTATAAAAATAGGTTAAATTAATGTTTTAAGGGTCTTCATGTTTAGAGAATTAGTCTAAACTATTTTAAAAGTTCAATATAATTGTTTACATAGTTGGAAAAAAACAATTCATAATATATATTTGCAAATCGTAATAATCTTAAACCTAAACAAATCGATAAAAAATGAGTAAACAAGGAAGTTCGTTCAAAGATGCGTTGCAGAATGTTTTTGCAACAAGCGCTATTTTAATAGCTTTTATAGTATCCTATCTTTTGTTCACACAAATTATGGGTAGTCCTGTAAATTTTGAAGGTGGTAATCATGCTGGAAAAGCACTGGAAGGTAACTATCTTGGAATCATCTATAAAGGTGGTTTCATTGTTCCTATTCTCATGACATGCGTTTTAACCCTTTTCATTTTCATTTTTGAACGGGCCATTACCCTCTCAAGAGCAAAAGGAAAAGGCAGGTTAAACACATTTGTCCGCAATCTTCAGGTTCTTCTTGCAGAAGATAAAATTGAAGAAGCTCTTGAAGCATGCGACAAACAAAAAGGTTCTCTGGCTAATGTAATGAGAGCTGGTCTGATACGTTATCGCGACCTTCAGAAAGACAAAGAACTTGAAAAGGACCAGAAAATCCTGTCAATTCAGAAATCATTTGAAGAAGCAACAGCTCTCGAATTACCGATGTTGTCAAAGAACATGGTTATATTCTCAACCCTTGCTTCAATTTCAGTGTTAATTGGTCTTATTGGTACAGTTCTTGGTATGATCCGTGCATTTGCTGCTCTTGCTCAGTCAGGCGCTCCTGATGCTCTTGCTCTTGCAACCGGTATCTCAGAAGCCCTTATTAATACAGCTTTCGGTATAACAGGATCAACCCTGGCAATTATTGCATTTAACTATTTTTCATCCACAATTGACGGTTATACTTTTAAAATTGACGAAGCAGGTTTCAGTCTGACGCAGAACTTTGCCGCTTCACTGAGATCCAACTAATTTTAAATTTATCTTTTGGTTTAAATAATATAAATAAAAACTACAATGCCAAAGATTAAATTACCAACAAAGTCGCCCCATATCGACATGACGCCAATGGTTGACCTGTTCTCGGTACTGTTAATATTCCTTTTGTTGACCACCACCATTAGACAGCAGGAACCGGCTCTTGTTGATACGCCTTATTCAATATCAGAAAAACCTACACCCGATTTTAATACTATGACCCTTCTTCTCTCAAAAGATAACAAGGTATTCCTGAATTTTGATAACGGGCCTGATACTCTGCTTAAATTCAGACCAAAGATCCTTACCGAAATGGGCAAGAGATACAATATTGAATTTACTCCAAATGAGTTAAGGGAATTTGAAAAGTACCCTTTATCAATGGGAGTTCCGATTCTGAAAATGAAGGATTTTCTGGCAACGAAAGATGCAAAGGTAAGAACGGCTATGCAAACCGGGATTCCGATCGACTCAACAGATAATCAGCTGGCCGATTGGATATTTTGTGCCCGTTCCGTAAACCCGAGTGTTCAGGCCTGTATTAAAGGTGACACAAAAACCAGTTTTGAGGTTGTTCAGAAGATCCTTGATATTATGGCAGACAAGAATGTGTTCAAGTTTAACCTGATCACAACTCTTGAAGCGGCTAAAATTAACCTCGCAGAAATACAAAAGTGATATGGCAGAAATAATTCAAGAGGAAAAAGCAGGCGGGAAGAAGAAAGCAAAGATGCACGTCCCGCATATCGACATGACACCAATGGTTGACCTGATGTGTCTGCTGATCATATTCTTTATGCTTACCACGGCTTTCAGTAAGGCAAAGATCATGGAGATAAATCTTCCTGAAAAGATTAAAGATCCAACAATTGAACCTCCAAAGATTTCAGCCAGCCGTACTCTGAACATCGTACTTGGTCCGGATAACAAAATTTATTATTATCCCGGAACCATCAAACCAGAGGATTATAATAATCTGCCTCCGTTACAGGAAACAGATTTCAGTGCAAATGGTATCCGTACGTTGTTGCTTGAAAGAAACAGAGCTCTTTTCAAAAAGATCGACGATTTCAAGAAACAAGTTCTTACCGGGAAAATTATTATGGGGCAGGATTCTGTCCTGAAATCGGTGAGTAAGCTTAAAACTGATGATGATACCGGCCCAATTGTTCTTATAAAAGCTTATAAGAAAGCAAATTACGGAAATTTTGTAGATATTCTGGATGAAATGAATATCTGTGGAATCGCCCGTTATACGTTTGTTCCAACAGCATGGTATGATGAGAGGATGGTGGAAACCGCAGCCGGAATTGCACCAACCGCTACTCCTGCCAAAAAATAAACCGTAAACCTATAAACGATGGCAAAAGATACAATTAAGGCTCCTGCCTTTGATGACATAGTATTCGAGGAAAGGAATAAGGAATACGGAGCTTATAAACTACGTAAAAAGTACAATCGTACCGTAATTGTTGCTTTGCTGATAGGTATTCTAATAATAGGGACAGCTATTATTACTCCGTACCTTAATGCAAAAGCAGCCGAAAACAGAACAAAACGTGCTGAACGTCAGGTAGAGATTAAGCTGGAGAATCTTGATCAACCCAAAGAACTGGTTGCTCCCCCTCCTCCTCCTCCTCCTCCACCAACTGATGTTGTTCAGCAGCAGAAATACGTACCACCTGTAGTTGTTGACACAATCAAACCTGAAGACATTAAACAGCTCATGACAGCCGATCAGGCTCAGACTGAAGTTACCAATAAAGAGGTAGTTGAAGTTGTACAGCAGGTTAAAGAAGAGGTACAAGAGGCTGATGTTGTAGAAGTTCCATTTGTTGTTGTAGAAGAGATGCCTATGTATCCCGGAGGCGATGCTGCACTTCTCAAATACATTAACGAACATGCACAATACCCCGAAGTTGCTAAGGAAAACAATATCCAGGGCAGAGTTATTATACGGTTCTGCGTAACTGCCAAAGGTGGCGTAAGCCAGGTAAGTGTACTTAAGGGTGTTGACCCTGAACTTGATAAAGAAGCAATCAGGGTTGTTAACACGTTACCGGCATTTAAACCAGGGAAACAGGGCGGAAAACCAGTGCCAGTATGGTATATGGTTCCAATTACCTTTACTCTCAAGTAGAATACTGGTTTACTAATCATAGAAAAAGGCTGGATCGCAAGATTCGGCCTTTTTTATTTATTGCCTCAATTCTTTCTTCAGCAACCTTATAAAATCTTCAATATCCTTCTCCTCAGTATCCCAGCTGCACATAAGCCTCCACTCCGATCTTTTTTCATCCCATGGATAAAAGAAGTAATGACTTCTCATTTTTTCAGCAATATCAGCAGGCATTATCACAAAAAC
>Ga0209638_1001476_pt1 | contig 15017 bp, 14 predicted proteins | sample BarGraNGADG00211_FD_184490 | JGI IMG/M metagenome (GOLD analysis project Ga0209638, IMG submission 184490) | Arctic peat soil microbial communities from Barrow, Alaska - Barrow Graham LP Ref core NGADG0002-211 (SPAdes) (version 2) | ecosystem: Environmental > Terrestrial > Soil > Wetlands > Peat... | reverse complement strand
AGCACCTCATCGACCAATGCTGGCGGGAACATCGAGGTCAGCACCCCCACCGCGATCCGATCCGTAAGACGCTCATCGTCGACCGGCTTGACCTGACCAACTCTGGGCATGAGCCCACCCTACAGTCCCACACCCTAACTAAGTGGTATTGGCCCTAGTCCTGGTGATCCCGCAAGGCCAGAGGTGGTTGACCAAGGCCTGAACCCCGTCTTGATTCTCGTGCCTCGTCGCGAGCCCTTGCATCCGTGCACGGCCAGGGTGCTTGCGGCTAGCCTCCCTTCCCGACCTGTCCCCCTTGCGGCTCCATCGCTTGGTGGGTCGACGATGAGATTCGTAGCCGACCCACGCGTTGATGCCTACATCGATGCCTTGCCCCATTGGCAGCAGAGCTTCTGCCGCGAAGTCCGCGATCTGGCCCACGACGCTGACCCAGAGGTCTCGGAAACAATCAAGCGGGCCAACCGTCCTTACTTCGTCCTGCAGGGCAATATCTGTGCCCTGCAGGCTGCCAAGGACCACGTCAACATCTTCCTGTAGGACGGCACCCTGGTCCCCCGATCCCCAGGGAATCGTCACGGCGCCGGCCACGACAACAAGACTGCCCGCACGGTGGCCGTCCGGCAGGGTGAGACCAGCAACGCGATTGCGCTCACCGCCATGTTCACGCACATCATTGCCAACAATCGTGCCGGCGGTTGGCGCAAGTTGACGCGCGAAAGTTGAGCAAGGTATTCGCGCAGCCATTCGGCTACCTGTGCCAGCGCTCGTCACTGCGAGTCCAGCCGACCAGGGGCGCCGACTTCGACGGTCTGCCTGGAAGGTCGGCGATGGCTCCGCGACCGAGGCCGACACTGCCCGGCCACCCCGCCGCACCGTGCGGTGCCCTCGACAACCGTGGCTCCGCCGTCGAACCCGCCTGAGGCGGATCTCACTCACGCCCCGACCCTCAGGCGGCCTCTGTCTCTTTGCCGCATCTCGGCACTGGCGATAACATCGCAATCCGGTCAAGAGCGGGCTTCGCACGTTGAGGTCCCGGCAACGCGGTCGTGCCGGTGCCATCCCAGTGGGGACCCGCCCACCGCCAGAAGGCAGTGCGGCAGTGGCGACGCCGGCGCACCATTGCGCAACGAAAGACCTCCTCACGACTCGCCTCTGATGGTCCTGATGGACGACGTCAGGGGTTTCAGGGACCAGCGACCAGCGCTGGTGGCGTGTTCATCGCCGGAAGCCCTCCAGTTCCTGGACGAGCTGAAGGGCGCGCCGGTTGATCACCTGTGGCTTGACCACGACCTGGTCGGCACGGACACAGTCGACCCGCATCCACCTGCTCATCCACTCCGCGCGAAAACAGGGTCCGCACAGAACATGGGACAAATCCACATTCATACAACCAACCTCAGCGCGGGTCACCGGATGGGCGTCGTGCTGCGTGCGCCCGGTTGCCCTGTCGTTCGCAGTGACGCCCTCACCATGTGGACGCGTCCGTTTTGCTGATCAGCCAGGCGTCGCTGTCAGGACAAAGACCGGGATCGCGCGCTCCGTCTTGGCCTGGTAGTCGGCATAGTCCGGGAAGGCGGCGACGCATCGCGCCCACCACATCGCCTTCTCGTCACCCTTGACTTCACGGGCAGTCATGGCCTGGACGACCACGCCATCCCGCACTTCGACCTGTGGGTTGGCCACGAGGTTGAAGTACCAGACGGGGTTCTTGGCGGCGCCGCCCATTGAGGCCACCGCGGCATACTCGCCGCTATACTCGACCCGCATCAGAGGCACCTTGCGCACCTTGCCAGATTTGGCTCCGCGGGTGGTCACGATAATCACCGGCATGCCGCGCATTGTCGTACCGCGGGTGCCACCTGACCCTTCATACTGCTGGACCTGATCGCGCACCCACTTCGCCGGGCTGGCCTCGTACTCCCCGTTCAAAGACATGACAACCTCACCGTTCACCGACATAACATCAGTCAACGCCAGATGCTCAGGTGGTGTTCCGGCGCCCTGGCTCAGCCAGTGACGTCCTTGTCAGCGAAGCGGGCCCAGGCAGCGAGCCAGAAGACCACCATGTACCCGGCGGCCGTCAGCAGACCGCGGGTCATGTCGCCCCATGAAATGGGGTCCCTCAGGACATCGCCGAAGGACATCCACCAATGAGTGGGCAACCACTCCTGCACCCAGGACAGCTGCGGGATCGAGTCGAGGATGAAGCTCATGACGTTGATCACGACCAGCGCGATCGTGGCACCGATCGGTTGTTCGGTCAGGGTCGAGATGAACAGCCCGATCGTCCCCAGAGACGCGAAGCACAACCCGAGATAGATGGTGGCCATCGCCACTCGCAGGACCGCCGATCCCATCCCGATCTGGCTGCCCGAAAGCGTGGTCATCTCGCCCCCACCGAAGAGCACCAGCCCGGCCAACGCTCCCACCAGCGAGACCCAGATCGTGGCCACCAACGAGAAGATCGTGATGGCCGTGAATTTCACCGCCAGCAGCCTCGTACGATGCACGGGGACCGTGAGCAGGTAGCGCAAGGTTCCGATATTCGCTTCTCCGGCAATAGAGTCACCGGCGATAGCAGCCACGGCCAGCGGCAGGAACAGGGTCAGCTCGATACTGAGCGTGGCCAACGCCACGAACAATCCATTGGAGGTGATCGACGTGAAGAAGTCGGGTCCGCGCCCTGGTCTTGGCGTCGACAGCTTGACGGTGATCGCGATCATGATCGGTACCAGGGCCAGGATTACCATTCCCGCCTGGTTGCGTCGGCGCCCGAAGATCAGCCTCAGTTCGGAGCGCAGGAATCGGGTTGAGACGTGGCGCGGAGGTCGAGCCGCCGCCGCTGTGGGCAATCCGGTATTCAGGCCAGCGCTCGAACCACGGGTCAAGTCAGCCGCTGACATTGAAGCCCTCCCCCGTCAGTGAGACGAACAGGTCCTCGAGGCTGGGGCGTTCGACGGCAAACCCGGTCACCGGAACACCGTCCTGCACCATTGCCACCACAATCTTCTCCGCCGCCAGCGCGCCCAAAGTGCCAATAGCCAAACCGGGCTCGAGCGCAACGTCGGTCAGCCCCAGTCCGCGCAGTACTCGCGCCGCATCCTGCGGTCGGTTGGTGACGACCCGGACCCGAGCCTCGCCGACGGCTCGGACCTGGGCGATCGGTCCCTGCGTCAACAGGGTTCCGACATGCATGACCCCGATATGGGTGCACACCTGCTCGACCTCAGACAGGAGATGGCTGGAGACCAGCACCGTGGCCCCGTCGTCGGCCAGGGAGCTGATGAGGTGGCGAACCTCCCGGGTGCCTTGTGGGTCAAGGCCGTTGGTCGGCTCATCGAGCACCAACAGCTCCCGCGGCTCGAGCAGGGCTCCCGCGATGGCAAGCCGCTGACGCATGCCGAGGGAGTAGGCGCGGTACTTCTTGTCGGCTGCAGCGAGCAGCCCCACCCGGTCTAGTGCACCGTCGACCCGTACCTTCGTGGTGCGCGGATCGGCATGACGGTCAACGGAGTCCAGCCGCACAAGATTGGCCCGGGCCGACAGGTACGGATGAAATGCCGGGCCTTCGACAAGGGACCCCACGAGCGGCAGAACATCCCCCGAGTGGTCGGGCATTGCCGCGCCGAGAAGATGGTGACGGCCGGCGGTAGGCCTGATCAGCCCAAGCAGCATGCGGATCGTGGTGGTCTTACCTGACCCGTTCGGGCCAAGAAAGCCGTAGACGGCCCCGCGTGGCACCAAGAGGTTGATGGCATTGACCGCGACCTGCTGATGGAACCGTTTGGTCAGCCCATCGGTGGCAACGGCGAAGTCGCGCAGTTCCCCAGTCACTTAGCTGCCAGTGCGGCGTACAGACCCTCCGGTGTCACGGCCCCGACCACGAGGTGACCATCATCGGTGAGCAACGCCGAGAAGACGGTCCCGGCCATGAGGTGCCCAGAGCCCCTTCTGCCCGAGACCTTGGGCAGAAGGCTGACGTACTTCATCAGCTGGGTAATGGTCTTGTCGGTCGTGGTGCCGGTGCTGGCACTCGTGCCGGTCGTCGGTCCCGGCGCAGGCATCTTGACCACCATCACGCTGTCCCATCCCTTGCCCACGACCTTGGGCATATCGGCCGACTTCGCTTGTGGTGCAACGGTCTTGGCGCCGACAGCTGCCTTTCGGCCGGTCGGCGTCTTCTCATTGGTCACCGTGGTGCCCGGAGGCGGGTTGAAGGTGAACTGCGCAGCGTCGGGTCGGGTGAAGTCAACCGAGCTGAACCCCACCTCGAACACCGGATCGGCCACCGACTTGGCGAAGACCTGAACCCGCAGCGGGATGTGCCTGACGCCATCAATGGCAACCCGGACCTCCGCCACCAGAGAGTTGGCCTCCTTGGGCTTGAGCACGAGTTCGTACGCCGGCCGGCCGGCCACGTAAGCGGTGCCGCTGGTCGTGACCTCGGTGCTCGGGCTGATCGCGGCCAGCGCCTTGTCGGCAGCCGCCTGGGGTGAGGTGGGCACGCTGGTCGTGCCGGGCAAATCGGGAGCGATCTTGCTCTTACCCGCAACCGTGTGAGCGGGCAGAACGTAGTGATTGGCCGTCTTGGCCTGGCTGGCCCAGACCCACACGTCCTGTCCGTTGTAGATCACGTCAGATTCGCCCAGTGTCCCCAGCAGAGCCATCCGGGACTTGTCGGGACCGGCAATCCAGAGCCGCATGGTGTGCGTGCCCGATATCAGGGAGGTCAGGTCGGAGCTGGCCATGCCCCCCGAGTCACCAACCGTGGGCAGGCTGGGCAGACCGAGATCGGACTTCTGGACTACCGTCCCTGACAGTCCATCCAGGCGTGCCTGCGGCACGTCCACGAGCAGCTGAGCCGCGCTGCGAGCCGGCAGTCCCGCGTCGGCGATCGCGTGAATTCCTGTGACTGCTGAGCTTCCCCCGACAAGTGCCACTGCAGTCACCGCTGGGACTACCCATCGCAGGGCCGGGGTCTTCTGGAAGGTGCTCATGGGCCCCATCTTGCACCTCACCGCCTGAGAGCAGGCTGAGAGTCCGTGCGCCCCTGAGCCCGCTATGACAGGCTGTACGTCGTGCGACTGCTGGTGGTTGAAGACGAGCTGCGCCTCGGGGCGGCACTCAAGCGCGGGCTGACCGCCGAGGGGATGCTCGTCGACCTCGCCACCGACGGGCCCGGGGGCCTCGAGGCCGCCCGGCACGGTGAGTACGACGCGGTTGTGCTGGACGTGATGCTGCCGGGGATGTCGGGCTACAACGTCGTCCGCACCCTGCGGACGGAGGCGAACTGGGTGCCAGTGCTGATGCTGTCGGCCAAGGACGGTGAGTACGACCAGGCCGACGGCCTCGACTACGGCGCCGACGACTACCTGACCAAGCCTTTCTCCTTCGTGGTGCTGCTGGCAAGGCTTCGAGCGCTGGCGCGGCGCAACCTGCCTGCCCGGCCGGCGATCCTAGCTGTCGGTGACGTCACTCTGGATCCGTCAACCCATGAGGTCCTGCTCGCCGGGACCCCCGTCGCATTGACCCCTCGCGAGTACGCCCTGCTGGAGTACTTCCTGCGCCACCCGGGTCGCGTAATCAGCAAGATCGAGCTGCTCGACAACGTGTGGGACGCGACAGAGGACACCGATCCGAACGCCGTGGAAGTCTACGTGGGGTATCTGCGGCGCAAGGTTGGGCGCGACGTACTGCGGACAGTGCGAGGCGCTGGCTACCGACTCGGCGCATGAGAGGGCGCCGTCTGCAGCGACTGAGCCTGCGCGCGCGGCTTATGGCCGTGGGCGTCACGGGGGTAGCCGTGGCTTTGGCCCTGGGCAGTCTTGTGCTGTACGCCGTGTTGACCTTCACGGTGAACCGCACCGTGGACGACGGTGCGTACGCCAGCGCCCAGGCCGTCGCCGCCATGGTCAGCGAGAACACCGTCCCGAACCCGCTACCGGTCTCCGGCTCTCAGGTGGTGCAGGTCGTTGACCGTTCGGGAGCCGTGGTCAGCGCATCAATCACCGCCGACCGCCTGACCCCTTTGCTACGACCGTCGGAGTTGGCCAAGGCACTTACCGGAGAACAGATCTCGATCCCTGGAGCCCGGGTGGGCCTGACCGGGACAATGCGCGCCATCGCCGTGCAGGCCGGCCCGCCCTCGGCCTCCAGCAGCATCATCGTGGCTGTCCCCCTCAATGATGTCGAACAGAGCCAACGCGTCCTGCGCATGACGCTGCTGCTCGCCTATTGCCCACTGGTCGTCGTCATGGCCCTGATTGCCTGGCGCGTCATCGGCTCGACCTTAAGACCTGTGGAGACGCTGCGCTCCGGGGCGGCGCGGATCAGCGGGAGCGACCAGCAGGAACGCCTTGCCGTGCCTGAGTCCGCCGACGAGATCCGCGCTCTCGCGCTGACCCTGAACGACATGCTCGACCGGCTGGCTGCCGCCCGGGGACGCCAGCGCGCCTTCGTCGCGGACGCGGCCCACGAGCTGCGCAGTCCGCTGACGAGCATGCGCACCCAGCTCGAGGTGGCCCAACACCTGGGCGAGGGCGGTGAGCTTGCCACAGACCTGCTTGCCGACGTCACCCGCTTGTCGACGCTGGTCGAGGACCTGTTGTTGCTGGCACGGGCCGGCAGCGACACCAACCACCCGCCGGTGCGCGAGTCCATTGATGTTAGAGCCCTGCTCGTCGCAACGGCCAACAGGTACGTCGGTGCACGCGTCCCGGTGTCGGTCGTCGAAGGGCCGGCCGTGTATGCGAACGCCAACTCAGAGGAGCTCAGGCGGGTCCTGGCCAATCTGGTCGACAACGCGGTGCGCCACGCTAGGTCGAACGTTGCCCTCTCGGTGCAGGCAAAAGACCGCGGCGCGGAGCTGACCGTGCTCGATGACGGACCCGGCATACCCGCCGAGGAGCGGGAGCGGGTCTTCGAGAGGTTTGCCCGACTTGACGACCCACGGGATCGGGACGCCGGAGGTACCGGTCTCGGGCTGGCCATCGTGCTCGAGCTGCTGCGGCGCTCGCATGGGTCGATCTCGTTGCAGGACAACCCTTCCAGTCCAGGTCTCGCCGCAGTGGTGCATCTCCCCTCCTGACAACTGCCGGGACCCCGCGGCCGACGAGTCAGGACCTCGACAGCAAAGAGCCCACCGGAAATGTGGCAGCGTCGGCCCGTTTGGAGCTTGCCCAGGTTATTGGGTGAACTCCTGGGCCAGCAGCTCGGCGATCTGGGCGGTGTTAAGGGCAGCGCCCTTGCGCAGGTTGTCGCCGCAGACGAACAGGTCGATCGTGTTGGGGAAGTCCAGTGCCTGACGGATACGGCCGATGAAAGTCGGGTCGGACCCCACGACGTCGGCAGGAGTCGGCCACTCTCCTGCGGCGGGGTCGTCCAGGACCACGATGGACGGCGCCTCGATCAGTGCCTGACGAGCGGCGGCGGCGGTCAGCGGCCTCTCGAAGACGGCATGCACCGCGAGCGAGTGCGTCGTGATGACCGGGACCCGAACGCAGGTGGCCGAGACCTTGAGATCAGGGATGCCCAGGATCTTGCGGGACTCGTTGCGAACCTTGAGCTCCTCAGAGCTCCAGCCTCCCTCCTTCAGCGAGCCGGCCCACGGGACCACATTGAGTGCCAGCGGCGCGGGAAACGGCGACTCCTCGCCAAGCTTGTCGCTGACCGCCGCACGGACGTCGCCCGCGTGTTGACCGGCCTCGCGGTTGCCGGAGAGTACCTCGATCTCGTCATAGAGACGATCGATGCCGGACTTGCCCGCACCCGAGGCGGCTTGGTAGGAGGCGACCACGAGCTCTTTGAGGCCCCAGCCGGCATGCAGGGCTCCGAGCGCGTCGATCATCGTCAACGTCGTGCAGTTGGGGTTGCTGATGATGCCCTTGGGGCGGTTGCGGACCTGGGCCGGATTGACCTCGGGCACCACGAGCGGCACCTCGGGATCCATCCTGAAGGCACCGGAGTTGTCAACGACGACAGCCCCGTGCGCCACCGCGATCGGCGCCCACTGCGCCGCGATCTGGTCCGGCACGTCGAACATTGCGACGGCGACACCGTCAAAGGCCTCTGCAGTGACCTCCTGGACCACGACGTCCTCACCGCGGACCTTCAGAACTTTGCCGGCGGAACGAGCGGAGGCGAGGAGCCGAATCTCGCCCCAGACGTCCGAACGCTGGCTCAGGATGCTGAGCATGACGGTGCCAACAGTGCCGGTCGCACCGACCACGGCAAGGGTGGGTTTGCGACTGCTCATCGTCCGGTACCTCCATAGACCACGGCTTCGCCGTCGGCTGAGTCAAGACCAAACGCCGTGTGCACAGCGCGCACCGCGTCATCGAGCTGGTCAGCCCGGGTGATGACCGAGACGCGGATCTCCGAGGTGGAGATCATCTCAATGTTGACACCGGTTTCGGCAAGCGCCTTGAAGAACGTGGCGGAGACACCTGGGTGCGAACGCATCCCGACACCGACCAGCGACAGCTTGCCGATTTGATCGTCATACAGCAACGATGCGAAGCCACTTGCGGGCTGGATCCGCTTGAGCGCCTGAACGGCGACCTGACCGTCAGTCTTGGGCAGCGTGAAGGAGATGTCCGTCAGGCCGGTCTCCACGGCAGACACGTTCTGGACGATCATGTCGATATTGATCTCGGCGTCAGCGCAGGCCTGGAAGATCTCGGCCGCCTTGCCGGGGTGGTCAGGCACACCGACCACGGTGATCTTGGCTTGGCTGCGGTCGTGGGCGACGCCGGCAATGATCGGGGCTTCCACAGTGTCTCCTTCTTTGTCTACAGTTTGGCTGACGATCAGTGTCCCCTCGCGGTAGGAGAACGAGGACCTCACATGGATCGGCATGTCGAACCGCCGGGCGTACTCGACGCACCGCAGGTGCAGGATCCTCGCCCCGCAGGCGGCCATTTCGAGCATCTCCTCGTTCGAAAGCCGCGCGATCCTGCGGGCGTTGGGGACGATCCTCGGGTCTGCGGTGAAGACGCCGTCCACGTCCGTGTAGATCTCGCAGACGTCGGCGTTCAACGCGGCCGCCAGTGCCACCGCTGTTGTGTCAGAGCCACCACGGCCCAGCGTCGTGATGTCCTTGCTGTCCGCGCTGACACCCTGGAAGCCGGCAACGATCGCGATGTCACCGTTGTCCAGCGCTCCTCTGATCCGACCCGGTGTGACGTCGATGATGCGCGCCTTGCCGTGCGAGGAGTCGGTGATGACCCCGGCCTGAGATCCGGTGAACGAGCGCGCGGTATGGCCAAGGTTGGCTATCGCCATCGCCAACAGGGCCATCGATATGCGCTCGCCGGAGGTCAGCAGCATGTCCATCTCACGAGCGGGCGGCAACGGGCTCACCTGTTCGGCCAGGTCGAGCAGCTCGTCGGTCGTGTCCCCCATGGCGGAGACCACGACGCACACCTCGTGGCCGGCTTTGCGTGTTTCAACGATCCGACGGGCAACGCGCTTGATGCTGTCGGCGTCCGTCAGCGAGGACCCGCCGTACTTCTGGACGACCAAGCTCACAGGAGGCTCCGGGTTGAGGTGGACGGCGGAAAGGCCAGTTTACGTCTGCTCACCTACCCCAAGGGGCACGACCGTATGCCGAGATGTCATCGCCCCCGCAATGTTCACTGTCCTGGGGTACAAATGGTGACTCAAGTCTGACTGTGGATCACACGGTGACGACAAGCGGGGCGAGCAGGATGTCCACCAGGTCGCGTTCCACAGACTGCAGCCTCCACCGGTCGCTGAACACGGCCAGCAGCACACCGTCACTGCGCGAGAGCACCTCGACCGCGCGCTGCCCGCGCAGTCGGTCCCGGCCCTGGGCATCGGTGCGACGCGCCAGGGAGTACCCCAGTCGGTCGAGCGAGATCGGCGAGTTGAACTCACCGGCCATCCGATGCTCGGCGACCTCGAACTGCATGGGACCCACCGCTGCCAGGACCGGCGCCTGGTCACCTCGCAGATCCGAACGCAGCACCTGCACGACACCCTCGTGATCGAGTTGCTCGATACCGCGCCTGAACTGTTTGTACCGACTCGTGTCCTTGGCCCGGGCCACGGCAAAGTGCTCCGGTGAGAAGGACGGGATCGGCGGGAAGGTGACCGGTCGGTCGACAAAGAGCGTGTCGCCCACGCGCAGGGCGTTGGCGTTGACCAGGCCGACGACGTCGCCGGGGAAGGCGCGGTCGATGCTCGTGCGCTCACGACCCATGACCTGCTGGGCGTACTTCGTGGCGAACGGACGGTTGGTGCCCGAGTGAGTGACGATCATGCCCCGCTCGAAGGTTCCTGAACAGATACGCACGAAGGCAAGGCGGTCGCGGTGGGCGACATCCATGCCGGCCTGCACCTTGAAGACGAAAGCGCTGAAGGGGGAGTCGATCTCACGCAGGACGCCGTCCGCATCAGGCCGGGCCCCAGGAGCTGGGGCCAGGTCCACCAGGGTGTCGAGCAGGAACCTGACGCCGAAGTTGAGGACGGCCGAACCGAACATCACCGGCGTGCTCGTGGCCGCCAGGAAACCCTCCGGATCGTGCCCGGCGCCAGTCGCCACGATCAGGTCGCTCTCCTCGACGGCCCGGCGCCACGCCTCACCCTCGAGGGCTTCAGCCGCCTCGGCGCTGAGGTGTTCCTCGGTGGCCACGGTTGCCCCGCCGTCGGTACGGGTGAACTTGAGGTACTCCCCCGTCGCCATGTCCAGCACCCCACGGAAGTCGCCGGCGATTCCGACCGGCCAGTTCAGCGGTGCGGGCTGCAATCCTGTCCGCTCGTAGATCTCGTCCATCAGGTCGAGAGCTTCCTTGCCTGCGCGGTCCCACTTGTTGATGACGGTGATGATCGGGATGTTGCGGTGTTTGCAGACCTCGAAGAGCTTCATGGTCTGGACCTCAAGACCCTTGGCCGCGTCTACGAGCATGACGGCCGCGTCCACCGCGGACAACACTCGGTAAGTGTCCTCCGAGAAGTCTGCGTGCCCCGGAGTGTCGACCAGGTTGATCACCGCGTCGCGGTAGGTGAACTGCAGGGCAGCTGACGTGATCGAGATGCCGCGCTCGCGCTCGATGTCCATCCAGTCCGACACGGTGCCGCCGCGACCGTCCTTGCCATGCACCGCCCCGGCGCGGGTCAGGACCCTGGCATGCAGTGCCAGAGCCTCGGTGAGCGTCGACTTGCCGGCATCAGGATGGCTGATGACCGCGAACGACCGCCGCCTGCTTGCCTGCGCCACCGACTCGGGGACTACTTTGCGCGCGGTCGCTGAAACTGCGCTGGTCGTGCTCATCGGGTCGCGCTCATCAGGTTGCACTCATCGCACTCAATATTACGCGTACAGATCGTGACCCCTTGACACCGACGAGCTCAGGACCAGATCCGGCGAGACCTTAGGGGTGAAGGGCGTCGAACTCCGCCTCGGCGACGGCTTCAGAGTCAGCGTCGAGCCGGATGTGGCCCAGAACCGCCTGCAGAACCCGCAAGGCCCGCGTGGCGCTGTCACCCCAGGAGGACAGGTAGCTGAACTGCCACCACCACAGGGCCTCGCTGACCCGTCCGCTTTCGAAGTGCTGCAGACCGTGAGTCAACGCGGCGGCCACCTCGGCAAGGTCGTTAGACATTGATCCAGTGGCCACCTCGGCACTGACAAGCGGATCAACGACGTGAACGTAGTCATCCAGGCCGTTGAACAAGCTGACCAGGCCTTGTCGTATGGGGTCGACATCAACGTCGGGACCTGGGTCGGCTTCGAACCGCTCATCGGGAACCACGTCGGTGATGGCGCCGAGGCGGGCACCAGCGACCAGAACCTGCGACACAGCAAGCAGCAGAATTGGTATCGCGGTATCTGGCTGGTCGCCCGAGGCAACCCCAGTTGCCGCGGACAGGTAGGCGCGAGCCTCGCGCGCAAAGTCTTCGGCAAGATTCGTCAACTCGCCCAGGTTCGACAGTTCATCAGACATCGAGTACTCTCCTCCCCTCGAAGGCCCGACCAAGGGTGACCTCGTCGGCGTACTCCAAGTCTCCCCCGACCGGCAGCCCGGACGCCAGCCGGGTGACCTTCAGATCCAACGGGCGCAGCAGACGGGCAAGGTAGGTGGCCGTTGCCTCGCCCTCGAGATTGGGATCAGTCGCGATGATGACCTCGCTGACTTGCGCATCAGACAGCCGGGTCAACAGCTCCTTGATCCGCAGGTCGTCCGGTCCGACGCCCTCGATCGGGCTGATTGCGCCGCCCAGCACGTGGTATCGCCCATGGAACTCGCGGGTCCGCTCGACGGCCACCACGTCCTTGGGCTCCTCGACGACACAGATGTACGTCAGGTCGCGACGAGGGTCCGAACAGATCCGGCACTGGTCAGCCTCGGCGACGTTGCCACAGATGCTGCAGAAGCGGACCTTTTCCTTGACCTCCACCAGTGCGTGGACCAGTCGCGACACATCAACAGGGTCGGACTGCAGCAGATGGAACGCGATGCGCTGCGCGCTCTTGGGACCGACGCCGGGTAGCCGGCCGAGCTCGTCGATCAGGTCCTGTACCACGCCTTCGTACATCTGCCGAGCCTATGCCCTGACCGCGACAAGAACCCACGGCGCATCGACAACCAGCGCTCGGCAGCAGTGTCACAAATACCCACCGCGCCGACCCAGGCCTACTGGTCAAGCTCTCCGATCACAGTGCCACCTAGGACTCGCGCGATGACCGGCTGACCCACGGCAACCGCCTCATGGATGTCCTCGTCGTCAGCGCTGACCATGCTGTCGGCGGCGACCGATAACGATGCGCTCGCATCCCGGGTGCTCGTCTCCTGGGTGCTGATCTCCTGGGCGACCACTGCCCTGGCTCGCTGCATCGGCGAGGAGGCTCGCTCTGGTGCGGGCCCAGGACGAGCCGGAGCAGGTGCCGGAGCTGCAGACGGCGCGATGGCAGGCGAGACAGGAGAAGGCGGCGGCGTGACAGCTGAGGACGGGGCCGGCGAAGGCGAAGCAGCGGTAGCTCGCGATCCGGACCGCTCTGATTGCACCGTCGCTATGGCCTCGACAACGGCTTCGACCCCCAGCACCTCGCTCAAGGCTTGGCGGACGAGCTCAGCATGCTGACCCCGCCGGAAGGTCGTGGCCAGTCCCTCGGTCTGGATCCCGAGCAGCAGACGGGTGCCGTCGTAGTCCAGGACCTGGGTGTGCTCCGACAGGAAGGTCCACGTGGTGCGACGGATGGTGAAGATCTTGGCCAGGATGTCCGGCCAGGAGCGACGGATCGCGTCCGTGTCGATACCACCGGGCATCGACGGAGCCGGGTGTGCCTGAGCCGGCAGCGGCTCTGCGCCGGGTGGCGGGCCCGCCGGTGGCTCATGGACGGGTCGCCCCCGCGCGGGGGGTGGCTCAGCGTCCGCTCGTGCGCCGACCGGTGGTGCAACTGCAGGTGGCGCAACGGGCGGGGCAGGCGGCTGCGGCACTGATGCATCCGGTCGCGTTCGGGCAGAAGGGGTGGCACCACTCATCTCTAGGCGGCGTTCGATACGGTCCAGGCGCGCGGCATACCCATTCTCACCGGACGCGCCCGGCAGCAGGACCCGGGCGCAGATCAGCTCGAGCTGAAGTCGAGGCGCGGTGGCGCCGGTCATCTCGGTTAGGCCCGCATTGACGATGTCAGCCGAGCGCGACAGCGCGCCCGGCCCAAATGCCCCGGACTGCTGGCGTATCCGCTCAAGCTGGTCCTCGGGAGTGCCGCGCAATATCGACGAGGCCCCGTCGGGGACGGCGGCAACCACGATCAGGTCACGGAGGCGTTCGAGCAGGTCCTCAACGAATCGCCTGGGGTCGTGGCCAGTCTCGATGACCTTGTCGATCTGGCGGAATACGGCGCCCGCGTCGCCAGCGGCAAACCCGTCAATCGTGGCGTCAAGCAGCTCGCCCTCGGTGAACCCGAGCAGGGCGGCGGCGCCCTGGTAGGTCAGGCCTTCGTCGCCGGACCCGGACATCAGCTGGTCAAGCACCGACAACGAGTCACGGACCGAACCGCCACCGGCACGAACGACAAACGAGAGGACACCGGGGGCGACCGCGACGCCCTCCGCGGCGCACAACTGACCCAGGTAGTCCTGCAGCACAAGCGGGGGGACAAGACGGAACGGGTAGTGATGAGTGCGCGAGCGGATCGTGCCGATGACCTTGTCCGGCTGGGTCGTGGCAAAGATGAACTTCACGTGCTCAGGCGGCTCCTCGACAATCTTGAGGAGGGCGTTGAAGCCTTGCGGCGTGACCATGTGGGCCTCGTCGATGATGTAGATCTTGTAGCGCGACAACGCCGGCCCGTACGACGCCCGCTCCCGAAGGTCGCGCGCGTCGTCGACACCCCCGTGGCTGGCCGCATCGATCTCGATAACGTCAACACTGCCCGAGCCGTCACGAGCCAGCGCGACGCAGGAGTCGCACACGCCACACGGAATGGGGGTCGGCCCCTTCTCGCAGTTCAGGCAACGAGCCAGGATCCGGGCGGAGGTCGTCTTACCGCACCCGCGTGGCCCACTGAACAGGTAGGCGTGGCTGACCCGACCGGTCCGCAGCGCCTGCATCAGGGGCTCGGTCACGTGATCCTGACCGATGACGTCGGCGAAGGACTCGGGCCGGTAGCGGCGATACAGCGCTGTGCTCACGCGCCTAATCTAGTCGGCTCCAGCGACTACCGCCCCCCACGTGCTCCGTGACTCGGCGTTGGGGGTTGCGGCATGTTAAGGACCCCCCGCGTACCTGGAAGAGCTCGCCTGCCCTTGCTGCCTTCCGGCCCTGGGGGAATTCGGTGAGGTACCACCACACGAGGGGTCTGAGTCCACTGTAGCCGAGTGACCACCACGCTGCAGACGACAAATCTGGGCGCCGAAGACCAGCGGGCCGGCCGATTGTGGAGTGTGGCCCACCCTCGGGTAGCCTCCTCGACGGAGGATTCGCATAGTGGCCTAGTGCGCACGCTTGGAAAGCGTGTTGAGTGAAAGCTCTCAGGGGTTCAAATCCCC